>Ga0116227_10000081_pt1 | contig 158835 bp, 133 predicted proteins | sample S1TSphgellanicum_FD_89693 | JGI IMG/M metagenome (GOLD analysis project Ga0116227, IMG submission 89693) | Host-associated microbial communities from peat moss isolated from Minnesota, USA - S1T2_Fb - Sphagnum magellanicum MG | ecosystem: Host-associated > Plants > Peat moss > Unclassified...
CAGCTAATTCTTTTCTTGCGATGTTATCAGCGCAAGTAGCGCCAACGGCTCCGGCACCAACTACTGTGATTTTCATATGTATTATTTAATTTATTATAGATGGAAACATTTGTTGCATGGTATCAGCAATAGTATAAAGTATTGCTGTTTCTGATCAGTGTTTGAGATAGAAATTTAAAATCAGGGCAATTTTAAGAAAATTTTATAACAGGAGCTTTAATTAAATAAAAATATAACAGTTTGGAGATAGCGGTTGGCTGTTTGCAGTAACTTGCATAACAAAAACAATACTACATATTTGAAATATGGGTTGTAAATAGCTTGTAATCAGTTGAAAACTGATTACTGCTGACTGAAAACTAAAATACTCTTTTACTTAATTATATTAATTTTTTCGACAATATTTAACGCATTTTTAACGTTTTGATTTTTCCGAGGTGCGATATTGTGTTTTTGAACAGATAAATTGTCACTTTTTGAAAAAAAAGATAATTTTTTAATATTTTTATGATGGAATTTGTAAAAATAATTTAAATTCGCCTTCATAATTGAATTTAATATCACAAAAAACTATTTTTTGAACCAATCATTAGAAAATAATTAAAAATGGCAGCAGCAAAATTAGAGTACATCTGGCTTGATGGTTACAAACCAACACAAAGCCTTCGTAGCAAAACAAAAATTGAAAAAGATTTTAGTGGTAAATTAGAAGATTGTCCGCTTTGGAGCTTTGATGGTTCATCAACCGAGCAGGCACCAGGTGGTTCTTCAGATTGTATATTAAAACCAGTTTTTATTTGTGTTGACCCTCAAAGAAAAGATGGCTATTTAGTAATGTGCGAAGTACTTGATTCAACAGGTGCGCCTCACGAATCAAACGGTCGTGCTTTGATCCAGGATGATGATAACGATTTCTGGTTCGGTTTTGAGCAGGAGTACTTTTTATGGGATCCTGAAACCAACAAACCGCTTGGTTTCCCGGCATCTGGTTACCCAGCGCCACAAGGCCCATACTATTGTTCAGTAGGTGCTAAAAACGCTTACGGAAGAGATATTGTTGAAGAGCACTTAGACGTTTGTTTAGAAGCTGGTTTAAATGTTGAAGGTATCAACGCTGAAGTTGCTGCCGGTCAATGGGAATTCCAGATCTTCGCTAAAGGCGCTAAAGAAGCTGGTGACCAGATCTGGGTTGCACGATATTTGTTAGAAAGAATAGGCGAAAGCTATGATGTTTCTATTAACTGGCATTGCAAACCATTAGGTCAGCTTGACTGGAATGGTTCAGGTATGCACGCTAACTTCTCAAACACTACATTGAGAACTGCAGGCAAAAAAGAAACTTATGATGTTATATTAGAAGCTTTCCGTCCTGTTGTTGCTGAGCACATCGCAGTTTACGGTGCTGATAACGATCAGCGTTTAACCGGTAAACACGAAACCGCTTCAATCCATGATTATAGCTATGGTGTATCAGATCGTGGTGCATCTATCCGTATCCCTCTGTACACTGTACAAAAAGGTTGGAACGGTTACTTAGAAGATCGTCGCCCTAACTCAGCTGCCGATCCATACAAAGTAGCTGCTGTGATCATCAAAACTGTTAAATCAGCAAAAGTTTAATAACCTGAATAAGGTTTAAATATGAATCCTCCCGTTGTAAACCGGGAGGATTTTTTGTTTTGTGGGTGTTTGTCGGTGAGGACACCGACAAAGAAGTAGAGTACTTAAAAAAGACTTGTCATTCTGAGCGATAGCGAAGAACCTATCCGCGTTCCATAGTCGAGCGACTACCTGTCGCTTGTATAATAGATGCTTCGTTCCTCAGCATGACAATAAGGTTTATGATTTATACTTCAAATAATCCCCAGACTCAATCAAAACCAATGTATCAACCGGGAGATTGTACAAATAAACCCAACAATTAATAAAACTCTCCGCAGTTTCAATTTGCATTAATTCACGTACAAATAAATTTGTTTGCTCCTGGTTGTCGCCAAAGCCTTCATAATCATCAAGTTGTTTTAAAACCGTGATAGGATTGTGGATCAAGACTACACTACCATAAACATAACTGGTAATATTATTATCAGCTATAGCCCCGGGATACTCGCCGATATCATATAACCAGCCTTTGAATTTTCCTTTAGCATAAAAACTGCAATTGTTATTCAGATAGGCAGCAAATTCATTATCCGCATCCAACAAAGTTCCATAAACAAATAAATAATTGCTTGCTTGCTCCATTGATCCAAATATATTGGATACGATGCATAATGCTAACGTAGAGATGCAATATTTTGCGTCTCATTACGTCTCAATCTTAGCCGGTAAATTATAAGGCGCAAAATATTGCGTCTCTGCGTATATTATTTGTTAAGATGCTTAACTTGCCATTGAAAAATATCTACACCTTATGAATGAAGATCAGATCATAACCTATTTAAAAGAGAACGATATACAGAAAATAAAATTTGCCTTTGCCGATACCGACGGCATTTTGAGGGGAAAGGTTATCCACCATAAAAAATTTATAGATGGCATGCGCAATGGCTATGGCTTTTGCGATGTGGTTTTTGGCTGGGACAGCAGCGATGGCACCTATGATAATGTTGAAGTTACGGGTTGGCATACAGGTTACCCCGATCAGCAATGCCGTATTGATCTTTCTACTTTTCGTACCGTACCATGGCAGGATAATATCCCATTCTTTTTAGCCGATTTTAGCAAAGCTGATGGGAATGATCTTGCAGTTGATACCCGAAGCCTGTTAAAACGTATAGCAAAGGAATGTGAAAATATGGGATACCATCCTGAATTTTCACAGGAATTTGAATGGTTCAATTTTAAGGAAACACCACAATCATTGCAGGACAAAGACTTTACCAAACTGCAGACGCTTACTCCCGGCATGTTTGGTTACTCCATCTTACGAATATCACAGCAAAGCGAATTTTATTACGATTTGTTTAATTCAATGATGCAGTTTAATATTCCGCTGGAGGGGTTACATACAGAAACCGGTCCGGGCGTTTACGAAGCAGCTATTCTGCACGATCATGTGGTAAGCGCCGCTGATAAAGCGGTATTATTTAAAACGGCTGTAAAGGAAATCGCCTACAAACACGGCATCATGGCATCATTCATGGCCAAGTGGACAGAAACTTTGCCCGGCTGCAGCGGCCACATCCACCAAAGCTTATGGAATAAGGATAAAACCGAAAACCTGTTTTATAGTGCCGATGAAACCAATAATATGAGCGATCTGCTGAAGCATTACCTTGCTGGGCAGCTGCATTGTATGCCTTACATTTTGCCAATGTATGCGCCTACGGTAAACAGTTACAAGCGCTTGGTAGAAGGCGCGTGGGCACCAACCACCGTAACTTGGGGACTGGATAATCGTACCACTGCATTGCGCGTTTTGAATACCTCGGCGGCCTATACCCGATTAGAAACACGTATTCCAGGCTCTGATACAAACCCTTATCTGGCTATGTCGGCTGCATTGGCATCGGGTTTATATGGTATTAAGCATAAATTAGAACTAAACATTGAGCCTACAACCGGAAACGGTTATCAGGATATTAAAAACGGGAGATTAGCATCCAACCTGCATGATGCCGCTATACTGATGAAAAATTCACCTATCGCCAAAGAATTATTCGGCGAAGCCTTTGTTGAACACTACACCCAAACCCGCCTTTGGGAACACCGCCAATTTGCCAAAAGTGTAACTGATTGGGAATTGAAGAGGTATTTTGAGATAATATAGTTGGAACCAGGATTTATGGGATTTATTTGATTTTCAGGATGATTAATTTTATTCCGATTAATAATGGTAGATGATGCTTTGACGCATAAAATTCTTGGGTGCGCTATGCGGGTTCATACAATTTTAGGCGGTGGGTTTCAGGAGTTGATCTACCAACCTGCAATAGAATTGGAATTGTCTTTTGAGAACATTTCTTTTATTGCTGAAAAGGAAATGTCTGTTTACTACCGTGATGTAAAAATAGGAGTGCGGCGAGTTGATTTGTTTATTGAAATTCAATTAAGGTTGAACTAAAAGCAATAATTCAACTTGAAGATGTACATTTGGCGCAGGCAATAAACTATCTTGAAGTATACAATATGCAAACAGGATTACTTATAAATTTTGGAAGTCAATTATTAACTTTTAAACGCCTGTATAACAAAAAATATAAACCAATTTAATAAAACATACAGGTTACACGGAAGCATATACATCATGTAAATCAAATAAATCCGTATAATCCTGGTTCATCCTTTATGGACTATTCATTTATAATAAAAAAAGCGTGGGAAGGATATGATGCTTCAAAAACTATAAAAAGTATTGATGACATCAGTGCGATGGTTTCAACAAACCATGTATACCGTATAACATTTAATGATGATGATATTATCATCGCCAAGCTATCAAACTTTGGCAAATATGAGTTCTTTAAGGAAGATCACCGGATCATACACAGTTTATCCAACAACCTGCTTTATCCGTTTGAAAACTTTTTGGCCAAATCGTTGCTGAAAAACAATAGAGTTTACATTTATCATCACAAGCAGGCCAAAATGGATATCTGGGTTGTTTTCTATAATCCAACCCGCATAATGGATCGCATGCCGCGCAGATTAGAGGATGAACATATCCGCAAACTGGGGCAGCAGATAGGTAAGTTTCATAAAGCCTGTTCTCGGATAAAAAATGTATTGCCGAAGTCGTCGAAAACTTTGCGTACAGATATTTATGCCTTACAACAACAGCTGGAGATCAACGAAAAACAGTTCGGCTCAGCTATGCAGGCAGATTTTTTGAAATATCACTGCGACCTTTTCCTTAAAAATCGTTCAAACTATAACCTGAAATCATTTGAGATCATTCCGGTTTTTATCGACTGGAACATAGGAAATTTCTCCGTAGGGCCTAATCTCGAATTATATTCTCGCTGGGATTATGACTGGTTCAGGATGAGTTACCGGATACTCGATTTTTACTTTTTAAGCAGGGTGGTATCCGATATCGGCGATAGAACCGTATTCAGCTACGTGATCAATACCATGATGGAAGACAGGTTCATTATTTTCCTGGAAGAATATCATAAGGTAAATCCGTTAACGGCAGATGAAGTCCGCTTTTTAAAAGAAGCATACCGTTTCTTTATCCTTAATTATGTGATAAAAGATGGTAAGTACTTTTTTAATGAGCAATATGCCAAAAAATTACAAGCCGAAGCATTTGATATTTATTTGCCGTCGGTAGATAGGGATTTTGATGCGGATAAGATCATATCAGCCTTAAACTTACAGTAGTTTGTGTGCTTATAAGCGCATTTTTATGCTGTAACATTTTATTATATTTGTATATATGGAAACGCTTGTTATTAATATTCCTGATGAAAAAAGTGCATTAGTGAAAAAGCTGTTAAAAGAATTAGGTGTAACAATTGATGCAAAAAAGACTAAAAAGTCACATGCTCCTAATGCCTTAACGGCGAAAACTATTGACGATGCACACAAGCGCGTTGGTTTAAGTGATCCAATTAAAAACATTGATGATTTTATAAAATCTATATAATGTTTGCACTGATACCTACCAATCAATTTAAGAAAGATATAAAGGTTTTAAAAAAGCGATCGCCAAAAAATGCTGATTTATTGGTTGCGTTTTTAGAGCAGCTTCAAAAAAATGGAGCCGCCGGGTTGGATAAAAAATATCTTCCTCATAAACTTTCCGGTAAATACAAAGACGATTGGGAGGCACACATAAAGCCCGATGTGCTGATCATTTGGTTTGAAGTTACCGCAGACAACGAAATAATTCTGTTAAGAACAGGCTCACATTCCGATTTATTTTAATAACCAGCCCATGCAGCGTATAGACAATTTCAAATCCATTATTGATAAATATAAAGTAGTTTTCTTTGACGCTTTTGGGGTGCTAAAAAATTATGAAGGCTTATTGCCGGGTATCGAGCGGACGTTCACTTACCTGGAAGAGCAGGGTAAGGAATATTATATAGTAACCAATGATGCTTCAAGAAGTCCGGTTCAATTGGCGGAAAGCTATCACCGTGCGGGACTAAACGTCATCAATCCCGACAGGATCGTATCATCAGGGATGTTGACCAAGGAATATCTCGACCTAAAGGTAAAAGATGGCATTGTGGCTTATTTAGGCACACCAAATTCAGCCCATTATATCGAAAGTTCTGGTTTAAAAACACTGCCGGTAAGCGAGATCAATGAGAGTAATATTGGCCGGGTTAACGCACTTGCTTTCCTTGATGATGAAGGTTTTGATTGGTCGAAAGATCTGAATAAAACCGTAAACCTGATCCGTAAACGCACCATCCCGGTTATTGTGGCTAATACCGATAAGGCTTACCCGCTTACTATCAGTGATGTATCTATTGCTATTGGTGGTATCGCCGCTATGATTGAGAGCGTTGTAGGTAAGCAATTTATTAGGTTCGGCAAGCCTGATTCGCAAATGTTTATGTTCGCCTATGACCTGGTACGAGCACGTGCATCCATAAGTAAAAGTGAAATTGTAATGGTGGGCGATACATTGAATACCGACATATTAGGCGGCAATAAATTCGGACTGGATACGGTACTCGTGCTATCAGGCAATACCTTATCAAAAAACCTGGATACGGTTATAACTGCTACCGGTATAGTTCCAACTTACGTTTGCGAAAGCGCGGTGGTCGATAATGAAGGTTTAGGATTTTAATTTAAGCTATCATTTTACCGGCATCAACATTATCTTTGGCCACCTTTAATTAGCTACATCTAAAATAAATCTATAATTATGACAAATATTGCAGGGCACGCGCAATCTCCCGTTGCTTCAGCCTTTGAAAGCACCATTAACGGTAAACAAACACACTTATATATATTAAAAAACAATAACGGTATTGAAGCTACTATCTCCAATTATGGCGGCAGAATTGTAAGCATATTGGTGCCGGATAAAACCGGAAAGCTGGTAGATGTATCGGAAGGCTTTGATACGATTGAAACTTTCGAAAAATCAGCCGAACGTTATTATGGTGCGTTGATAGGTCCCTTTGCCAATCGTATAGCTAACGGTAAGTTTACTTTAGATGGGCAGGAATATACGCTTAATACCAATAATGGTACTAATACCCTGCATGGCGGCAAACCGGGTTTTGAATCGGTAGTTTGGGATGCAATACAGGTTGATGCTTCAACACTGGAACTTACTTACACTAAGAAAGATCTGGAAGGCGGTTTCTCCGGCAATGTGCATGTTAAGGTTGTTTACAAATTAACTGATGATAATGGCTTAACCATAAACTACGAAGCCACTACCGATAAAACTACAGTGATAAATTTAACCAGTCACCCATACTTTAACCTCAATGGGATTGGTAACGGCACTATTGTAGATCATACCGTACAGATATATGCCGATGCATATATTCCTGTTAATGCTAACCTTATACCGACCGGCGAGTTGGCTACAGTTAAAGATACTCCGTTCGATTTTAACCAGCAAACAACTATTGGCGCAAGGATAAATGAGAAAAATGAGCAGTTAGAAGGCGGGCGAGGTTATGACCATACCTATGTATTGAATAAGCACGACGATAATACCCCTGTAGCTATTGCCACTGGTGATAAAACAGGAATAGTGATGAGCGTGTTCACTACAGAGCCCGGTATGCAGTTTTACAGCGGCAATTTTATGCAGGGTAAAAATGTGATGAAACATGGTGGTACAGATGATTTCAGGACTGCATTTGCTATGGAAACACAACATTATCCTGATTCGCCAAATCAATCAAACTTCCCCTCAACAGTTTTAAAACCGGGAGAAGTTTACAAAAGCTTTTGTGAGTACAGGTTTTCGGTAGCAAAATAAGGCCGATTTTAACATATGAAGTCCCGGTAACAACTAGTTGCTGGGATTTTTGCATTTAAATACATTTTACCGACTTTGCTCTGAAAGGTATTGCCTAATTTTACGACTAACATCAACTTAACAGATCTAGGTTTGTTAATTATAGCTATTCATTAAATATTTACCAACTTGTTAATAGATAATCACGGCAGACCCATTAACTACCTTCGCCTGGCTGTAACAGACAGGTGCAATTTGCGCTGCTTTTATTGTATGCCCGAAGATGGCCTGAACTGGCTGTCGCGAAAGGAATTGATGAGTTATGACGAGATGTTGCGTGCATGCACTTTGCTGGTAAATATGGGCATCCAAAAGATACGTATTACCGGAGGTGAGCCGTTTGTGCGCAAGGATATCATGCCGTTTTTAATTAAACTATCGGAGTTAAACGGACTGGATGAACTGAGCATAACTACCAACGGTGTGCTTACCGCGCCTCATGTGGCGCAATTGAAAAGTATAGGTGTCAGGTCGGTAAATCTGAGTCTTGATACATTGGATGCAGGCAGATTTTTCGCGATTACCCGTAGAGATGAGTTTGCCGCAGTAATGGAAACGTTGGATGAATTGCTGAAACAAAATATCGAGGTGAAAATAAATGCTGTGGTAATGGAGGGTAAAAATACACAGGATATCATCCCACTGGTTGAACTCACGAAAGAACTTCCGGTAAGCGTCAGGTTTATTGAAGAAATGCCTTTTAATGGCGATGGGCATATTTATACCGGGTTGAACTGGGACTACATACGTATATTGGATGCGATAAAAGATCATTTCCCAGAGATTAAGAAGATTGAAGACCCGGCATATTCAACGGCTTACAATTATAATATTCCGGGCCATAAGGGTGAGGTTGGCATTATTGCAGCTTACTCACGCACCTTTTGCGGTACCTGTAACCGTATTCGCGTTACGCCGCAGGGTACATTGAAAAATTGCCTGTATGATAATGGCGTTTTAAATATAAAAGATCTGATACGCGCCGGAAAAAGTGATGATGATATAAAAAAAAGCCTGTTAAATGCGTTTAATAATAGGGTAAAGGATGGATGGGAAGCAGAGAGTTTAGTGAGTACTGGGATACATGAATCAATGGCCACAATTGGCGGATAAAAAAGATATAACAGATGATAACCGTAGAAGAAGCCGAAAAAATAATACTGTCGGAGTTAAGGGATTATGGCGCGGAGATCATGCCGTTTGAACTTACTTTAGGCAGGGTATTAGCCGAAAATATAAAAGCCGACCGTGATCTGCCACCGTTTAACCGGGTTACAATGGATGGCATAGCTGTTAGTTATGATGCTATTGAAAACGGTATTAACTCATTCCATATAAAAGCCACACAGGCAGCAGGCGACCCGCCGGGTGCAGTTCATGAACCAGATCATTGTATCGAGATCATGACCGGAGCGGCTTTGCCTTTATCGGTTGATACGGTGATAAGGTATGAAGATTTGGAGATAAGGGCAGGTTTAGCCAGTGTGCTCATCAGTCCAAATCATATAAAAAGGGGGCAGAATATTCATTTTCAGGGGCGCGATAAAAAGCAGCATGAAATTGTGGCTGGGTCAGGACAGATCATATCCCCGGCAATCATAAGCCTGGTGGCATCCGTTGGCGAAACTGAACTAAGGGTAAAAAAACTGCCAAGAGTTGTTGTTATTTCCTCCGGTGATGAATTGGTAGAGGTTGAACAAACGCCATTGGTTTACCAGATCAGGCGGTCAAATAATTATAACGTTAAAGCTGTTTTACAACAACATGGTATTGAAGCGGCTATGCTGCACATCCCGGATGATCCGGAGATCACCAAAAGGTTAATTCAGCAGTGTTTGGTTAATTATGATGTAATATTGCTTAGTGGTGGTATCTCTATGGGTAAGTTTGATTATATCCCCAAAGCACTGGAAGAATTAAAAGTCCAACAGCTATTTCACAAGGTAGAACAAAGGCCCGGCAAGCCATTCTGGTTTGGCAAGCACGAAAATGGGGTAGTGGTATTCGCTTTCCCCGGCAACCCGGTAGCTACATTCATGTGCCTGCACCGGTATTTTTTAACCTGGTTACGGGCAACACTCGGCTTAAAACCTCAGCCTGCTGCTTATGCTATATTGGATAGGGATTTTAACTTTCAACCAGCGTTAAAATATTTTTTACAAGTACATCTGCAGGTAAACGAGCACGGGCAGTTAATGGCCACACCAATTGAAGGGAATGGATCAGGTGATTTTGCTAACTTAGCTGATACCAATGCCTTTATGGAGTTGCCATTAGAGAAGAATCACTTTGCAAAAGGCGAGGTTTACAAAATTTGGATGTTTAAAGGTTTGTTCTAATATGAGTGAAAAAGTTTTAAGCCATTTAGATGAACAAGGGCGCGCCACTATGGTGGATGTCAGCGAAAAAGCTATCTCACAACGTACAGCTACAGCCCAAAGCATAGTTTCGTTACCTGAAGAAGTTTTAGTTCAGCTTGAAAATGGCGATATTCAAACTAAAAAGGGCTCTGTTTTTCAAACGGCGGTTATTGCAGGTATCATGGCAGCCAAAAAAACCGGTGATCTGATACCGCTCTGCCATCCGCTGGGTTTAGATAATTGTAAAATTGAGATCCAACTAAATGATGATAACGATGTTGTTATTAATTGCACAGCAAGCATAACTGCGAAAACAGGAGTAGAAATGGAAGCTTTGGTAGGCGCATCGATTGCGGCTTTAACCATTTATGATATGTGCAAGGCCCTGAGCCATGATATAGTAATTAAGGAAACCAAACTGATAGCAAAAACAGGAGGTAAACGTGATTTCAAAAGGTCATAAAAAGCATTCGGATCTGGCGCGACCATCAAACGGCAATTTCGGGCGTAATGAGTGGGCAATTATAGGTGCGCAATGCACCGCGATAAAAGTGCTGGCTGATAATATTATTCAGGCTTTATCGCCCAAATATAGCTGTGCTTATGCTGATACGTCACATAATGATGACGAAATTATGGCCCCTGGCCGATTGGCAAGCGGTGCCGTTCTGGAATATACCGATCAACTTAACTTTCAGCAGTTCAATTATAATAAGCCTGTTACCCCATTTAAACAAAGGCAACTATTTGCCGATGCTGATCTGGTATTGGTAAACGGTAACCATCAGCAGGCTAAGGCGCAGGTGGTAATTATCGATTTGAATAAAGAAGCATCGTTACAAAAAAGAATTGAACAATTAACCAATGTGCAGCTGATATTGTTGGCCGATAATGTGAGCGATGTTTTTGACTTTGTAAAAGAAGCCATGCCCGATTGGCAACAAATTCCCCTTTATTCATTAGCTGATACTGAAAAGATCATCGCATTTTTTGCTGATAAAATGGAGCAGGCAAAACCTGTTTTAAACGGCCTGGTGCTGGCTGGTGGTAAAAGCATGCGCATGGGTTTTGACAAAGGCGCGGTAAAATGGTACGATAAGGAGCAGCGCTATCATATGGCTGATATGCTGAAACCGCTCTGTAATGAAGTTTTTATTTCCCGTAATTCTGATAAACAGGATATAGATGTGAGTTATCCGTCTATAACAGATACGTTTCTCAATTTAGGCCCTTACAGTGGCATATTATCAGCATTTCGTGAGAAACCGGATAGTGCATGGCTGGTTGTGGCTTGTGATTTGCCATTATTGGATGCCGATACACTCAATTACCTGGTTGCCAATCGCTATACATCAGCTATCGCTACCGCTTTCCATAGCGAAACAAGTGAGTTTCCGGAGCCATTGATCACCATCTGGGAGCCGAAGAGTTATCCGGTGCTATTATCATTTTTAGCGCAGGGATATTCTTGTCCGCGAAAAGTTTTGATAAATACAGAACCTAAATTACTGCATGTGCCCCATCCCGGGGCTTTAACCAATGTTAATACGCCGGAAGATCTGGAGAAAATTAAAAAGGTTCTTCACCAAAAAATAGCCACAGTATGATATCTGAAGACTTTACACGCTACAGCTGCCAGATGGCTTTACCGGGATTTGGTAAAGCTACCCAGGAACTTTTACAAAAAGCAAAGGTACTGGTTGTTGGCGCAGGCGGACTGGGCTGCCCGGCAGCCCAGTATTTAACAGGTGTTGGCGTAGGAGTTTTAGGCATAGCCGATTATGATATAGTATCATTAAACAATCTCCATCGCCAAATACTATATACACCTGCCGATGCAGGTTTAAAAAAAGCGGTAGTAGCGGCTGAAATCCTGCAAAAGCAAAACCCGGGTATTAAATTAGTAGCGCATGACGTGAGGATCACTTCGGATAATGTAATGGATTTGATTGCTTCGTATGATGTTGTGGTTGATTGTACCGATAATTTTGAAACCCGTTACCTGCTTAATGATGCTTGCGTTTTGAGTGATAAACCCCTTGTTTATGGCGCTATTTATCAATTTGAGGGACAGGTTGCTATCTGGAACGTGAAAAACTCTTGCGGTGTACCTTCGTCTAACTATCGGGACCTTTTCCCGCAGGTAAATGCCGCCCAGATCCCCAATTGTGCCGAAGGTGGTGTTATACCTACCCTGGCGGGTATCATCGGTTGTATGCAAGCTAATGAAGTAATAAAATACATCACTAAAGCAGGCGATCTATTGGCGGGCAGGGTGCTGATATTTGATGCGCACAGTATGCAAAGCCGGATAATTAAAATCGGCTATGCCAGCAAAACAAATATTACGGGATTAACGGGTACTATAATCCCCACCATGTCGGTAATTGAGGTGAGAAGGGCGTTGCTTGATGATGCTATAGAACTGGTTGATATACGTACCGACCAGGAACGCGACGTAATAGATATTGGCGGTGTACATATGGAAGCCGATGAGGTAGAAGATAACCTGGATTATTTAACCGGTGGAAAACCAAAAGTGTTATACTGCTCATCAGGCAAACGCAGCGGCGAGGCAGTAAAGGCCATTAAGCAAAAGTTCCCGGATGCGAAGGTTTATTCGCTGGAAGGTGGGTTGCAAAGTTGGTTTCAAAACCAATAAGAACCAGGATTAAACGGATTTATTGGATTCTCAGGATACCAGATCAATCAATAATTCATTCAATCACTCATTCAATAATTATTTACGGATGCGCTGCTACCCAAACTTCGCCATCCTCAAATATCTCTTTTTTCCAGATAGGGACAGTTTGTTTCAATGTATCAATAACATAACGGCATGCTTCAAATGCTGCGGCACGGTGTGCTGTGGATACGGCTATGATAACCGGAACTTCGCCAACTGCCAAAGTTCCGGTTCGGTGATGGATCAATAATCTTTGTATGGGCCATTTGTTGATAGCTTCCGCGGCTATCTTTTCCATTTCTGCAATGGCCATTTTTTCGTAGGCTTCAAACTCTAACCGCAATACGGCTTTGCCTTTGGTGGCATTGCGTACGGTGCCGATAAACACATCTATTCCGCCTGATTCAGGCAGCATTACCCAATCAATACAGGTTTGTATATTTAAAGGTTCGGCGGATATTTGTATTTGGGTTTGCAAAGCTTTCTATTTATCATCCACCGCTCACCGGTGGTATTACAGCAATTTCATCACTTTCATGTATCGTATCACCCAATAAAGCATACTCATTGTTAACAGCTATCATATATGAAGCTAACTGTTTTAATCGTGGATATTGATTTTCGAGGGAGTATTTTAAATTGTATACGGTGGCATCATTGGCTAATTCCAATCTAACGGATGAACCGCCGAATATATCCTTTGCTATTCCGAATGCCAGTACGTTGATGTTCATTTGCTTTGTTTATTTGATGTTTACAAACTTGAGCACCTATTGTTTAAAATTAAACAAATATCGCACTTTTTATGCGTTAAATGCAGAACAATAAGCTGATTTGAGTTGTATATTTGATATATGCCAGCCAGTTCAATCACATATTTGCCCATCACTAAAATAAACCAGGTTGCCAGCACCGAAACATCGGATGCACTTGCAATTGAGGAGCCTTTGGAGATCAGGCTGCAACATGGGCAGAAAGAGAACCGGCAAATACAAAATATTTCCGTTACCATGCGTACGCCCGGCAATGATGCCGAACTTGCCTTAGGCTTTCTGTTTACCGAAGGCATCATCCAAAATAAAAAAGATGTAACTTCTATAGTGCATAGCTTTATAGCCTGTGCCGAGAATAAGGAAAATGTGATACAGGTGTCTTTAAGCGAGGATGTAATACCCAACCTGCGTAATACGGATCGTAATTTTTATACCACATCAAGCTGCGGGGTTTGTGGCAAAGGTTCTATAAGCGCAATACGTACGGTAAGTGCGTACGATCATCAACATAAAGACGATAATTTTATTAACGCTGATCTATTACACCAGTTGCCTAAACTACTAAGCGAACATCAGGAGGTATTTGCTGATACCGGCGGACTACATGCCTCGGCATTGTTTACTCCAACGGGTGAATTATTATTAGTTCGTGAAGATGTTGGCAGGCATAACGCCCTGGATAAACTTATCGGCGCAGCTTTAAGTAAAAATTGGTTACCGCTGATTAATAATGTGTTATTGTTAAGTGGCAGGGCGAGTTTTGAACTGGTGCAGAAAGCGGCAATGGCTGGTATTACTGTTATTGCCGCAGTAGGGGCACCATCAAGCCTTGCAGTGCAATTAGCAGAAGAATTTAATATTACGTTAATAGGATTTTTACGCAACGAGCGTTTTAATATTTATACAGCCGCACACCGGATCTTAATCACACAACATGAAACTACGCATTAGAAACAACTCATTACGCTACAGGCTCACACGTACTGACGTTGATAGTTTAGCCAGGGAAGGATACTTGGAAGAACAAGTGAGTTTTGCAGGAGAGCCTCTTATATATGCACTTCAATTAACTGAAGGAAAGGAACTTACTTCAAGTTATATCGACAATAAGATCACTATGTGCATGTCGCGTAAAATGATAAGTGAGTTAATAAATACCGACCGCATCGGTTTTGAAAATAAGTACGGGGCATTGGATCTGCTGATAGAAAAGGATTTTGTGTGTTTGGATGAAGTAGATGAAGATCAAAGCGATAATTATCCAAACCCGCTCGCCCAAAAGAAGAAAGGATAATGTTATGAGTAAGAAAGTGGAGCAACCCGAAGCTGAAAACCCGGAAGAATTATTAGACCTGAAGGTTACCGAACCTAAAAAATGGGCAGCAGGTATCCCGGCTGTTACTGCGGCCATGACTGATATTTTGCAGGAAGCTGGCGTAATGCGTGGTATGGAGGGCTTGTTCCACATGAATAAAAAGGGTGGTTTTGATTGCTCCAGCTGCGCCTGGCCCGATCCGGATGATGATCGTTCGCCCATTGCCGAGTATTGTGAAAACGGTGCAAAAGCATTAGCTGAAGAAGCAACCACAAAAAAATTGACAGGTGAGTTCTTCGCCCAAAATTCAGTAGCTGACCTGGCTAAATTAAACGATTACGAAATCGGTAAAAAGGGCAGGATTGCTGAACCTGTTTACCTACCCAAGGGCGGCACACATTATGAGCCGATCAGTTGGGATGATGCCTTTAAAAAGATAGCTTATCATTTAAATAAACTATCATCGCCCAATGAGGCTGCATTTTATACATCGGGCCGTACAAGTAACGAGGCTTCATTTACTTACCAGCTATTTATAAGGGAATATGGCACCAATAATTTGCCTGATTGCTCAAATATGTGCCATGAGTCGTCGGGTTCGGCGCTTACACCAACCATTGGGATAGGTAAAGGTACGGTAACACTGAATGATTTTTATGATACTGATGTGATCATTATTATGGGGCAAAACCCGGGTACCAATCACCCGCGCATGCTTACTGCTTTGCAAAAAGCTAAAGATAATGGCTCAAAGATTATCGCTATAAACCCATTACATGAAGCCGGGTTGATGGGTTTTAAAAACCCGCAGAACGTTAAAGGGATATTGGGTATCAAAACCCAACTGGCCGATCTTTTTCTGCAGGTAAAGATAAACGGCGACATGGCACTGCTAAAAGCCATTGAAAAATTACTGTATGAAGCAGAGGTTAGAGAACCGGGAAAAGTATTTGATCAGGAATTTATAAAAGAAAACACGGTAGGCTATACACAGTTTTTGCATAGCCTGCAACAGCATAATGTAGAAGAACTTGCCGAAAAATGCGGTGTGCCGCTATCTCAGATACAGGAAGCAGCAGAAATGCTGAAGTATAAAAGCCGGATTATCATTTGCTGGGCGATGGGAATTACGCAACATACAAATGGGGTTGATACCATTAAAGAGATCGTTAATTTAACCATACTCAAAGGGGCCATAGGTAAACCGGGAGCAGGGTTATGCCCGGTTCGGGGGCATAGCAATGTGCAAGGTAATCGCACCATGCTGATATTTGATAAGCCAACAGAAAAACAACTGGATAAGTTAAAAGAGGTCTACGGTTTTGAACCCCCGCGAGCCCACGGACTGGATGTAGTAGAATCTATCAAAGCGATGCACGAAGGTAAACTGAAGGTGTTTTTCTCTATGGGGGGTAATTTTCTTTCGGCTACGCCGGATACTAACTATACCGCTGATGGCCTGCGTAAAATGAAGCTTACGGTAAGTGTTTCAACCAAATTAAACAGAAATCATTTAGTTCATGGTGAGGAATCTATTATATTGCCAACGCTCGCCCGCAGCGATAAAGATATGATAAATGGCGAACCACAATTGATAAGCTGTGAAAATTCAATGGGGGTTATCCAGATGTCGAAAGGAATACTGGAGCCTGTTTCAAATGATCTGCTGAGTGAAAACCAGATCGTATGCAGGTTGGCGAAAGCAACTTTGGGCGATAGGACTGTTGTGGATTGGGATAAATATGCCAACAGTTATGATGCGGTGCGCGATGATATGGAAAAGGTGATACCCGGACTAGAAAACTACAACAAGCGGGTACGCGAACCCGGAGGCTTTTACTTACCCAATGCCCCGCGTAAAGGCAAATTCACGGCTGAAAATATGGGCGGTAAAATACCTTTCACCGTAACCAAACTTACCGGACATAAACTGGCTGATGACGAATTAATCATGATGACCATCCGTAGTCACGACCAGTTTAATACCACTATTTATGGCCTGGATGATCGTTACCGTGGCATCCACAATGAGCGCCGGGTGATATTCATGAATGAAAAGGATATTCAAAAGGCTGGATTTAAAGCAGGGGATAAGATTGATCTTTTTAATTACCATGGCGGTAAAGAACGCGTTGCACGCTTATTTGTGATAGTTGCCTACAACATCCCGGAAGGTAATACCGCAACTTATTATCCCGAAACTAATGTATTGGTGCCAATTGATACAGTGGCTAAAACCAGCAATACGCCAACATCTAAGCTGGTGATCATCAAGATTAAGAAATATAAACCAGGATTAAACTGATTTTTTTGATTTTCAGGATGTATGCGTTAAGGATTGAAACGGTTACCGCCCTACAAATAAGGAAGTATCCTTAACAGCGTATTATTATAATGAGGCTTATTTACGTACTCCACGTAAGTTTACCGTTTCACCTTATAATAATCCATCAGATTCAACAGCACCCCATTCGTCCATCCAAAGCCATCCTGTAAGTTATACTCACCACCACCTGCTATGGAGTGGGTATCAACCACATTATATTTCTCCAGTAGTTTCCCCGTTTTTTTGAAAGTGCGGATGTTTGTTTTTATCCATGCCATAGCTATATCCTTAGCTAAACGGGATTGATGATAATTGATCAGTCCATAAATAGCCATATACTGTAATGGTGCCCATGCATTAGGACTATCCCATTGCTGTCCGTTGGTATTTAAGGTGGTAACCAACCCACCATCCTGCAAAAACTCCGTTTGTAAATGCCCGGCAACGCTTACTGCCTGTACGGTATCAGCTATATGAAACTCCAGCGGAAATACACCGGCTAACGTTTTGATCTGGCTTACCTGTTTCTTGCGCCAGTTATAATCTACAAACCAACCGCGGTTATTATCCCAGCAGTATTTTAATATAGCAGCTTTGCGGTGTGATGCTTTAGTTTGATATAGATTGTAATTGGCCTTATCGCCTTTCAGTTTATAGCTTTGCGCTATAGTTTGCTCTAAATGGTATAGTAAACAATTCAGATCAACTGGTACGAGATCTGTAGTTTGGATAGTTGCCAATTTAGCCGGATCACTAAACCAGCGCGAGCTGAAATCCCAGCCCGATTCTGCCGCCGCCCTGATGTTACGATAGAAAACAGGGGAGGCTTCTTTACTTTGTTTGGCTGACTGTACATCCTCTTTATAGGATTCTTCCCTCGGCTGATCTGATGCGTCCCAGTACCTGTTCAACACTTCGCCGCTTATTAATTTCACAACGTGTTTGGCGGCATTACCTTTTTTTAAACCAGCTGCACCTCTCATCCAGTAAGCGTATTCTTTTAATAGTTCAGGCTGATATTTTACCAGTGTTTTAGCGCCATCATCCCGCGAAAGCAGTTCAACCATCAGCGAAAAGAACGGCGGCTGTGACCGGGTCAAATAATAAGTTCGATTACCATTGGGTATAAAGCCATACTTATCTATCAGGTAAGCAAAGTTACTTACCATGTTTTCAATCATTTTTATTTTATGGCTTTCCTGTAAACCCAGCATAGTGAAATAAGAATCCCAGTAATAAACTTCGCGAAAACGGCCACCCGGCACAATGTAACTATGCGGCAGATCTAACAATGAAACACCCTTAGCGGTATCCGGCTGGCGAGATAACACCTGCCATAAAGTATCAATATGCTTTCGGATACCTGCTGACACATCGCTTTTATAATTACTATTGGCAGCCTGCGGCTCTGCAAAATAAGTATTAACGAATTTGCCCAGATCAAACCCAGGCTTATTCTTTTCTGTCCGGTAATGTGCCATAATAACTTTTACGGGCTGTTTTGGCACCGCATCAACAAAAGTTTTATTATCAGGGTAAACAGATGAAAGTTGCACTGCCTCAAAAAGTCCCGGGTATAATTGTCGGGGTGAAAGCTGCTGTGAAAATGCAGTCCAATAAGTAAGTGCTATAAGTAGTGTTAAAAATAAACGCTTCATAATTTAGGGTATGATGCCTTTTAGAACTCATTTCACCGACTTTATGTTTTTATAAATTTATTCTGATTGAAATTCACTTCGCTACCGGCTCAATAAATATCCGCTTCATTTTAGGAAATTCCTTTTGTATGGCTTTGGTTATCCGTTCAATAGCATCTGTGATTTGCCGCGTGTTTAAGTCATCCTTAAATACAGCATCCATCTGTAATAAAACCTCTTCGGGTGCCAGGTACATGGAAGAACGCTTTTTAACTTTCACAATCGCCGTATCCTCTTCTGTAAGTTTCACCACCCTGCGTAATGCTTTCAAACTGACAGTTTCACCCATCAACAAACTTTTGCTTTCGCTGGCCAGGAAACCTGATATAATAATAAGCATCACCCCGATGATCATGGATGCAACACCATCGTAATAAGGGTTATGAAATAAACGGCCTAAATAAACACCCAAAAAGGCTATAACCAAACCAAACAAATCGCCAAAATCACCAAGTAATACAATTATGGTTGATGGGTCTTTAGTAGCAACTACCGCTTTCCAGAATGATGTTTTACCCCGTTGCTGATTGAAGGCTTTTAATGCTGAAAACATGGAAACCAGATTAAAAACAAATGCAATGGCTAATATAATGTAGTTCCAACCGGGGTTACCTTCTAATCCGGGGCGTTGCAAACGCAGATAACCCTCATAAACCGATATACAGCCACCTACTACAAATATTACCAGTGATACGATGAACGACCAGAAATACAACTCTTTGCCATACCCAAAAGGACGGTCAGCATCAGGCAATCTTCTGCTTGTTTTTATCCCCCATATCAACAAAAGCTGACTAATCGCATCAATAACCGAATGGATCCCTTCGGCAATCATTGATGAACTGCCCGTTATTGCAGCCGCTACAAACTTTGATACGGCAATTAACAGATCAACCGCCAGCGAAATAAAAATGAAGGACCTCGATTTCATCTACTTACTTAATATTAATGCGGCAATATTGTTTTAGCCGTAACATCATTTAATAACCTGTTGTAAGCAAATCCTATATTTGTTTAATGCAACAACAACTCATTTCCTACTTGCATCTTTTACGAAACATTCCCAAAGAGGATGAAAACATCATTGCCGGTTACTTTGAGCATAAAACATTTAAAGAAGGTGATATACTGTTTAAAGAAGGAAAAATTTGCCGGGAAGTATTCTTTGTTCTTGAAGGGGTAATACGCATTGTATCCATAAATGATAAAGCAATTGAATTAACACACTTTTTTTGCAGAGAAAACCAATTTTGTACTATACTGCAAAGTTTCACTGATGAAACACCGGCCACAGCGGGTATACAGGCCGCCTGCGATGCTGAAGTGTTGGTAATAACTAAAAGCAAACTGCTTGATCTTTATAAGCAGTTACCCTATATGAAAGAAATAATTGATGAACTAAATCAATTACGGTTAATTGAAAAAGTAAACATCCGCAATACTTTTTTGGGAGAGGATGCTGAAGGCAAGTACAGGTTATTCGTGGTGCAAAATCCGGATATTGCCTTACGTGTGCCTTTAAAGGATATTGCTTCCTATCTGGGTATTACTCCACAATCACTCAGCCGTATCCGGAAAAATATCCGTTAAGATTTTCCTTTTTACCATTTGTTAAGTGTGTTGGCTTATTATTCAGGCAATTTTGCATCAGAATTAATAATCAAATGGAAACACAAACAAACAATTCATCCTTAACAGGAAAAAGAGTGATCATTTTAGGCGGCAGTTCAGGTTTGGGCCTGGCAACCGCAAATGCAGCCGCTAACGAAGGCGCAAACGTTGTAATCGTATCAAGTAACCAACAACGCATTGATAACGCACTGAAAGCCTTGCCATCCGGCGCTGAAGGCTATGCTGTAGATCTCAGCAGCGAACAAAATATCAAAGCTTTTTTTGATAAGATTGGCAATTTCGATCACCTTGTTTATTCAGCAGGAGAAAATTTGAATCTTAACACTATCGATCAAACCGATATTGAGCAGGCGCGTAATTTTTTCAATATACGTTACTGGGGGGCTTTCGCTGCAGTGAAATATGGTGCGCCCAATGTTAACAAAGGTGGGTCCATATCATTAACCAGCGGTACCGCCAGTGCAAGGCCGGGTAAAGGATGGTCGGTAGCCAGCAGCATTTGCGGCGCAATGGAAGGTTTTGTTAGGGCCATGGCTGTTGAACTTGCCCCTATAAGGGTAAACAGTGTAGTGCCTGGCGTTGTGGATACTAATCTTTGGGATAGTATGTCTGCCACCGACCGTGATAATCTATACCAATCGATGGCCTCGGCACAACTTATAAAACGTGTAGGTGCAGCAGATGATATAGCGCTGGCCTTTATCTACCTGATGAAACAGCAATATGGTACCGGCCAAAATATTACTATTGATGGCGGAGCTGTATTGGTTTAGATGATTTTGTTGTGATCAATAAGCGCCATTACTTCGTTCTGGTAATGGCGTTTAGATAAATAATAGAAATTAAAACTGTTACCTAAAACATTTTGATGCCTCCGTAAGTTCCTGTTAAAAAAAGAAAAGACATGGAATTATCAGTCGACGGTGGCTTCCGCCAGTGGTGGTTGCTTTTAATAAGAGGATTATTATTTATCCTGGTAGGTATTTATATGATCGTTTCGCCCGCTGCAGGTTTTGTGGCGTTAGGCTTTTTATTTGGGTTGATGATATTGCTGGCAGGTATATCCGAACTATTACATATATCAAACAGTCGCAATGCCGGCAGCCGCAACTGGCATTTGGGCCTTGGCATACTCGAAGTGATACTAGGCATAGTATTTATGAGCCATATCGCTACCAGCGTAGCTGTATTACGCATACTGGTGGGGCTATGGTTTATTTTCAGAGGAATAGCCTTATTCAATTACGCTCGTATTCTTGGTGCCTCATGGGTAACTAAATTGGGTGGGGTTGTAACTGTTGTTTTTGGCCTGTTGATCTTGTTCGATGTTGTTTTTGGGGCCCTTACTATTATATTATTTATTGCAATAGGCTTTATTATTACCGGTTTCTTTAATGTGTGGCTGGGTTACAGCCTTAAACCACGCACCTGATATAAGTCAGGAGTTAAGGATCAGGAAACCAAGCTTTTACAGTAACCTGTTCGTTAGCGAACAGGTTACTGTATCATTATAGCACTATGTATTATAAAAATAATATATATATATTATTAATAATCAGCATGTTAACGCCGTGGCATTCTATTTGAGCATGCAATATATAACATAACAGGATGTATATATGAAACATCAAAAAGGCCTTAGGCGTGTTACCTTTTCGCAGGAACGGTTTGAGATATTAATAAAGAAACAAAAGAATGGCGAAGCCAGATTTTCTGATCTTGTTGAACTTGACGAGATTGTAAATCGCGTACCTGATATCCGTCACATCATCCTGGAGGAAATGGAACGAACAGATACTCCTAATGATGAACCGGGACAACAAGATATCATCACCTTAAAACAAAATAAGCCTCAGGGCTTGATTGAAAAGATCAAGGCATTTTTTAACCAGTTATTCTTTTTAGCCGATAATCCTGTTACTTCTGTTTGATATAAATTTAAGTATTCTTATTTTTACTACATGGCAGATCAACAACTTTGCGCGCACTTGCTTGCAATAAAAACAGTAAAACTAAGCGACGACCATGTTTGCGAGGAGTGTATTAAAACTAATGATGAATGGGTGCACCTGCGTACTTGCCAAACCTGTGGCGTAACACTATGCTGCGATGATTCGCCCAATAAACACATGACCAAACATTACCACGCCAGTCACCACCCCGTTATAGCTTCCGCCGAAGAAGGCGAACGCTGGTTATGGTGCAATGCCGATCAGGAATTTGCGGAATATTGATTAGTCATTTCAATCTCTTATTTTTTATTGTCTATTGTTAAACCGGATTTGAGCCATACATTTGTACTGTAATAAAATTAATTACAGTATGGATAATGTTCAATTTGCTACCGCTACACATATACTCACATTACTTACCGTAACTGAGGGCGTTGTGCCATCTGCCTATCTAGCCGGAAGCATTAACATTAATCCGGTGATGGTGCGTAAAGCTTTAAGCACATTGCGCGCGCATGGCCTTGTTGAAACTAAGGAAGGCAAAGGAGGGGGCGCTATATTAGCAAAACCGGCCAGTAAGATCCTGCTTTCTGATGTTTATCATGCTGTAAATTCTACGCCATTGTTGGGCAAAGCTAACAGGCCAAATCCAGATTGCCTGGTAGGTAAGCAAATTAACGATCATTTAATTGAATTGTACACCCAGGCCGATAATGCACTTATCAGTAAATTAAGCACTATAACACTGGCTGATTTTGTAAAGAAGTTTAAATAAAAAATTTAACCAATACTGTAATAAATAATATTACAGTATTTAATTCTATCATATCTAAATAAATAAAAAAAATGAAAGTAGCATTAATTGGAGCATCGGGCTTCGTAGGAAAAGCGGTATTAAATGAATTACTGCAAAAAGGTCATGAGGTTATTGCCATAGTTCGTAATCCTGAAAAACTGGAAGCACAACCGGGTTTAACCATTGTTAAGGCAGACGCAACCAATGTTGATGAACTTGCTGCAGCTATTAAAGGTGCTGACGTAGCTGTAAATACATTCAATGCAGGCTGGGGAAATCCTAATTTATATGATGATTTCCTGAACGGATCAAAGGCTATACAGGAAGGCGTTAAAAAATCAGGCATAAAACGCTTATTGACCGTTGGTGGTGCAGGCAGTTTATTTATTGATGGTAAACAGTTGGTTGACTCACCGGAATTCCCGGCTGAATACAAGGCCGGTGCAACTGCAGCACGCGATTACCTGAATGAAATTAAAAAGGAAACTGAACTGGATTGGGTATTTTTAAGTCCGGCAATTGAAATGCACCCGGGTACGTCAGGTGTGCGTAAAGGCACTTACCGTTTGGGTACCGAAAGCCCCGTATTTAATGCTGAAGGCCGGAGCATACTATCTGTTGAAGACCTGGCACTAGTTATTGTTGATGAAGTTGAACAACACAAATACAGCCGCGAACGCTTCACCGCTGCTTATTAAGATGAATTGACAATAGAATATAACTCTGTGCGCTCTGTGTTTTTGCTTTGTGATCTCTGTGGTTAAATTTAACCATAAGTACGCGGAAGCCAGGCACAAGTACACAGAGTTATTTTTTTGTTTGCAGGTATTATTTTCATTCTTACATTAGATCAAAAAAATACCATGCTGAAAAAAGGGGAACATATTGAAGGCACACCAACCGAATTACAGGTATTACTGGATAAAGAACCTGAAGCCAACGAGTTTTTTGAAAGTCTGTCGAAATCATACAAACAAGGTTATTGCGATTGGGTAGGATCAGCCAAACAGGAAGAAACCCGTAAAGTGAGAGCCGATAAGGCCATGATCATGCTGCGTAACAAACAGAAAACACTTAAAACCTAAAAGCTATTTACTTTCCGTTTCTTTGTTTTTACTGTTGCGGCCATATTTATATAATTTATCATACAAATAACCACGCCGTTTATTTGCCTCTGATAGCGACCTTTCGTTTGCAAAATAACCGCCGAATATTTTAGGTACTGCAATGCCTTGCGATGAATAAATACCAGAGTTCCCACTAAAAAAGTAGGCCGTAAAACAAGCAATAGCAAATAATAAAGCATGTTCGCCGCCGAATAACTCTATCCCCATAAAAGTACAAGCCAATGGCGTATTGGTTGCGCCGGCAAATACAGCTATAAAACCCAGTGCAGCAAACAGGCTCACAGGTGCATTTAATAAATCTGATAAAGTATTACCCAGTGTGGCACCGATATAAAACAAAGGTGTTACTTCTCCTCCTTTAAAACCAGTTCCAAGCGTAAGTGTAGTGTAAATGGTTTTCCATAACCAACTCCAGGTATCCGAACCTCCGGCATGAAAAGCCGAAGGTATAGTAATAGCACCGGGATATTGTGCATCAACCCCTAAACTTAAATAATCGGGCTTACCAATAGCATAAGTAAGCGCGATGATGATCAATCCGCCAAAAACAGGGATCAGCCATTTTATACTGAAAAGTTTGGTGAATACCGCTTTTATCTCATGCACCATCAATGCAAAAAGATAGCTGGCCAAACCAAATGCGGCAGATGCGATAATAACTTTGACAAATAATAGCAGATCAACAGGAATGTAACCTGATAAAAAATAAGGAGTTTTGGCTACAACATCAATATGATAAGCGGTATGGTGAATACCCCATGCCGCAACTGTAATATCGCCGATAATGCTTGCAATAAGTGCAGGTAACAAGGCATCATATTTTAACCTGCCGATAGTAAGCACCTCTATGGCAAATACGGCACCGGTTAATGGCGTACCGAATACCGCGCCAAAACCTGCAGCAACGCCTGCAGTTAGTATCATGCGCATGTCGCCATCAGTTAATTTAAACCATTTGCCAAATAAAGCTGCAATACTGCCGCCTATCTGCACTGCCGTACCCTCCCGACCAGCCGAACCGCCAAATAAATGTGTAATAACCGTAGTTATGAGGATGATAGGCCCCATACGCGCCGGAACGCCTGCGCCGGGCTGATGAATCTCATCAATGATTAAATTATTGCCTTTTTCAGCTGATTTACCGGCCCATTGATATATAAAATGGATCAATACACCTGCCAGAGGTAACAGAAATAATAACAAGGTATGTGTAAACCTGAAATGAATGGCGGTAGTTAACAGCCATAAGAACAATGCGACCATACTGCCAATTGCAATGGCGACAGGTGTAATTAATACCGTCCATCGGAGCGTATATTTTATAATGCCGAAATGTTCAGAAGAGAAGATCTTGTTTTTCAATTCACCAGTAAACTGTGATAGATTTGAGAGGATAACGTTGTTTTTTTTCACCTGCATAATAATTTAAGACCCTAAAGCATAGCGTTAAGGTGAATTTGCAGGCGCCATCAGCAATCGCGGTTTTTAAAAGGAAGACACCATTTCCTGCCGCTAATATAAGACTTATGGTTTATAAACAAAAAAAGAGACGCAAAGTATTGCGTCTCTACGGTTATTGTGGGGACTAATTATGCTGATTTTTTGCTGTTAACGTTCAATGCTGATTCGTATACTGCCGACAGGATCTCTTTAGCCGGGAAAGGCTTAATAAAATCTTCATCAATGTGGTCATAGATCACACGCTGTGAAGGATCTATCACATAGGTGGCTAACAAGGCAATATTGGCATCAATGCCCGAAAACCTGTTCCAGGCAGGGTTACTCTCAGAGTATATCCTGAACTTTTTGGCTATATGATTATTTTTATCGAAATAAAAATTTAACGATAAGCTGTTCTCCCATGCTAATTTTTGCAGGTTATTTCCCTTTTCATCATTAATGATCAGCAAATTGCCGCCGTTAGTTCTTATCTCGTGCTGCAGGGCGTTTAATTTTTTAAGCTGATCTAACCCTGCTTCTTTCCAGTGATGTGAATAAAAGCTGATAACCAGTGGCTTATTCAGTAATTGCCTCAGTACTACCGGGCCATGTGTTTCGGCACCATTATAAAACTGCTGCCATTGCTCATGCAGGTTAGTTAAAGTAAAATCGGGAATATAGTTTCCTGTTTTAACAGGTTTTAAAGGCTTGTATGATTTGAACTCAAAATTCAGTTCCGGAATAATCTCCGACAGATCAAAAAATGGATATTTATTTGTAGTTGCTAACATGTTTGTAATATTAAAAAGTAAATGTTTACCGTAGTACGGCACTAACTAATTGGTATTAAACAGTTAACAACAGCGGTACAGGCCATATACTACTTTGTAGTATTTTAACAGGTTGGTAAATAAATAGCGCATAATTTTATATTAAGATCAGTTAAATTTCAGGAAGTATTAATGGAGATTTTTGGTAGGGGATAGCTTATAAGCTATAACAGCAACAACATATGGGCATCATCATATTTTTAAAGCCGGTTGACCTTAAAAGCTGACTATTGCGGATGATTGAATGACGTTGTTGCATTGATATTGAAGTATTAACAAGACAAATATACTATAAAGTCTATATATTTAGTAGTTTATAATTAACTATTTTTAATAATTAATTAATTTTCAGCCTGTTAAAATTTATTGGCAATTGTTTTACCTATAGAATACACATGGCATCCGGCACAAAACGCGAAGAAGGACTCCAGAAAAGCGAAGAATGAAAGTACAGTTGCCAGGGAAATAGCAACAAATTGTTGACTAAAGAATATTGAAATAAGAATAGCGGCTGTAAACACTAACCCCACCATTGCTGCAAATCTTTTAGGGGCACGATCAACAGGCTTACTTTTTATTTTGAGTTGCTTGATAATTGCATCACTGAGAAAACCAAGTATGCTGTATTTGCCCAGGTTAAATGATCTTAAAGCAAAATCAACCAGTAAAAAAGCGATGATTAACCAAAACCCCGTTACCGAATAAACAACAGAAAGCACCAAAACAAAAAAAGCCGTTAAACGGGCCTTGTTTTCATTTATGCTGACAAAATCGACGGGGCAATCCATAATGCAAATTTAATAAATGAACCAGGATTTATTGGATTTAAAAGATTTCAAGATACATTTGTAATGTAAATCCTCAAATCCAATAAATCGTGGTTCGGATTATTATTTATTCGGCTGTGGTGTTAACCTTAGGTAAGGTTTTACCAACTCAAATCCTTTAGGGAATTTAGCCGGGATGTCTTCTGTTTTAATAGATGGTAATACTACAACTTTCTCCCCGTCTTTCCAGTCGGCCGGTGTGGCAACGCTGTGGTTCGCTGTTAATTGTAATGAATCAATCACCCTTAAAATTTCCTGAAAATTTCTGCCGGTTGATGCAGGGTAAGTAATGATCAGTTTTATCTTCTTATCAGGGCTGATAATAAATAATGATCTCACGGTAGCTGTTAATGAAGCATTTGGATGGATCATGTCATAAGCCTCGCTTATTTCCCTGTTCTCATCAGCAATAATGGGGAAGTTAACTTTAACATTCTGCGTTTCATTAATATCATTGATCCATAATTTGTGCGACTCAACAGAATCAACGCTCAAAGCTGCTACCTTAACATTACGCTTCTCAAACTCATCTTTTAAAGATGCTGTTCTGCCTAATTCGGTAGTACAAACCGGTGTATAATCCGCAGGGTGCGAAAACAATACGCCCCAGCTATCGCCTAAAAATTCATAAAAATCGATTTCACCTAGTGAAGTCTGTGCTTTAAAGTTTGGTGCATCATCACCTAATCGTAAACTCATGATATGTTTTATTTTATGGTATTAAATTTTTGTGCAAGCCTAAAATGTTTAAACAAATGTAATAATTTTTTGCATTTGCTATTAATCCTATGGAAATGATAGTTTATAATAATGATAGATTTACAAATGGATGAAAATTTACTATGCCATTGCTGATGAGAGCGTGGTAGTCTCGTAGTTGTTTCCTGCAATAATGTTTGCAGAGACGTGCAAAAACTATTTGGTCACCAATACCCAATCAACCAGCATCTGTGCCTGGCCTTGTTTTACTTTGTTTACTGTGCTTTGCGGCATGCCGTAATATGGAGTAGTAACTTTATTAACACCTTCGGGATAACCGCCGCCTAAGGCGAAATTCAGAATAATGAACTTAGGATTATCATATGCCCAGCGGCCGTAATGTTCAACCATGGCACGGGTTACGGTGTATGTTACTTTATCATCTACACTAAAAATTATACTATCGGCACTCCACTGCACTTTGTATATATGCCATTGGTCAACCGTTATACCTTTCGGGAAAAAATAACGGAAAGCCAGTGGCGTATTGCCAAAATAGCCCGGCCCATGTAAGGCATGGCTTACCCACGATGAATCGCCTACGGTTTCCATCATATCTATTTCGCCGCAATCAGGCCATTTACCTTCGCCTAATGCCCAAAAGGCTGGCCATAAGCCAGCGCCGCCGGTCATTTTAATACGCGCCGAAGCGTTTCCGTAAGTGAATTCAAATTTACCACGTGTATTAATCCTTCCCGACAGGAAATTATATTTCTTTTTCATGTCGCTGATATAGCCCGGATGATAAACTGGTTTTATTGATAGCAAACCATCAGCTTGAGAAAGTACACTGGCTGAGTCAACATAAGCTTGCTGCTCGTTATTTACCGTATGTCCGGTAACTTCTACGTTCCACACGGCCCGGTTGAGCGTGTTGCTGTTAAAGTTTTCATAAAATACAGTATCAGGTTTATGCTGAGCTATTGCAACGGATGACAGGCAAAGTATTAATGCAGGCAGGTAAATAAATTTCATAGGTATGGATTGTATAATTTGTAACAAAGTTAATTGAATGATCAGTTAATATCCAATTCTGTCTCATTTGGGCCATTTACTTTTTAATAGTTCAGGTATTAATATAACTTTACCCATTATAAATTATAGCCAATGACATTAGTTATAGTGTTGTTATGTATTGCGGGCCTCGTTATCCTGATATCTGCCTGTAAGATCAACGCGTTTTTATCCTTTTTAATCATCTCCGTAATAGCGGGTATTGCCTTAGGCTTACCGACAGCACAAATCCCCAAATCAATTGAAAAAGGTATTGGCGATACATTAGGTGGATTGGTCATCATCCTGTGCCTGGGTGCTATGTTGGGTAAGTTATTGGCCGAAAGCGGTGCAGCCCATAAGCTGGCAGATGCATTAATGCATGCATTCGGGCCTAAATATATTCAGTGGGCAATGGTAGCAACGGGCTTTGTAATCGGTATCCCGCTATTTTATGGGGTGGGCTTTGTTTTAGTTGTACCGCTTATATTTTCAATTGCTTACCAATATAAAATGCCGGTGATCTATATCGGTTTGCCTATGCTGGCAGCTTTATCTGTTACGCATGGCTTTTTGCCGCCGCATCCATCTCCATCGGCTTTAGTTATACAATTTAAGGCCAGCATGGGGCTTACACTATTGTATGGTTTGGCTGTAGCTATACCAGCTATTATTATAGCAGGCCCGCTTTTTACGCGGACATTGAAAAACCTGCAGGCACACCCACTTAAAACCTTTGCACCAACAGATGTTCCGGCAGAAAAAACTCCCGGCACGGCGATCAGTTTTTTTACCGCTTTATTGCCTGTATTGCTGTTAATGCTCACCACGCTTTACCCATATATTGATGATCGTCATCTGCCTTTCCAAAGTGCAGTGGCGTTAATTGGCCAGCCATCGGTAGTAATGATCATATCTATCATGTTTGCTACTTACTCATTAGGCCTAAAAACCGGCAGGGGAATGGCAGAGATCATGGGTATTTATGAAGATGCGGTTAAAGATATAGCTATGATAGTATTGATCATCGGTGCATCTGGCGCATTAAAACAAATTTTAACCGATAGCGGAGCCAGCGCGCAAATAGCGGGCATGCTGCAAAATGTCGATCTGCCGCCTCTGGTGCTTGGCTGGTTAATGGCTACTATCATAAGGGTATGCATCGGTTCGGCAACAGTTGCGGGCCTTACCACGGCCGGGCTAATCGCCCCATTAATGCTGCAAACCCATACCGATCCTAACCTAATGGTATTAGCGGTTGGAGCCGGTAGTTTAATGTTCTCGCATGTAAACGATTCCGGTTTTTGGATGTTTAAGGAATATTTTAATATCAGCGTTAAGGATACATTGCGGTCGTGGTCGGTAATGGAAACATTAGTAGGTACCGTTGGTATTGTAGGGGTTTTGATCTTAAATCAGTTTGTAAAATAATATATTCGCCAAATGAAGACACCTGAAGAAAACTTTGCAAAAACAGGCCTTACACTGCCGCCTGCACCTACACCGCTTGGTGTTTATAAACCATGTTTAGTTGATGGTAAATACCTATATGTATCGGGCCACGGCACGGTGCAAAATGATAAAAGCCTTATTATTGGCCGTATAGGAGCAGATATGGATATGCACGAAGGTAAACTGGCCGCCAGGCAGGTTGGCCTTGCCATTTTATCTACCATAAAAGAAAATCTGGGTAGCTTAAACAAGGTGAAAAGGGTAATAAAAGTATTAGGCATGGTTAATTGCGTGCCTGAGTTTGAAAAACACCCTTTTATTATTAATGGCTGCAGTGAATTATTTGCTGAAGTATGGGGACCTGAAAACGGTATCGGCGTAAGAAGTGCGGTAGGTTTTGGATCACTGCCTGATAATATCCCTGTTGAGATTGAAGCGCTATTTGAATTAGAGCAATAAAGATAACCTGATGGAAGACTGGTTCAGTATTTTGGATGTTGATCAGGTAGATACGCCTGCATTGGTTATTTATCCTGAACGGGTGAAGTATAATCTCGATCTGCTTAAAACTCATATTGATGATGTTGACCGTTTAAGGCCACATATAAAAACGCACAAGTGTAAGGAGGCAACTCTTTTAAATATTGAAGCAGGCATAAACAAATTTAAATGCGCCACCATTGCCGAAGCCGAAATGCTGGGCATGTGCAAGGCGAAAGATGTTTTATTAGCCTATCAGCCTTACGGTCCTAAAATAAACCGGTTGATTGCTTTAATAAAGCAATATCCAGATACCCGGTATTCCTGTTTAATTGATAACCTGGAATCAGCAAAAAATATCAATGCAGCTGCGATTGTAAATGAACTTTATATTGATGTTTATATCGATTTAAATGTGGGCATGAACAGGTCGGGCATTCACCCGCTGGATGCGTTTGCTTTGTATGAAAAGTGCCGGGTACTTTCAAATATTAAGGTGGTAGGTTTACATGCCTATGATGGCCATATTCATGATGAGGATCTTAATGTTCGTACTCAACGTTGCAATGAATCCTTTGCACCGCTTGAAAAATTAATTGAGAAGTTAAAAAATGCAGGGTATAATCCTGTAGTTATTGTTGGTGGCACGCCGACTTTTCCTATTCACGCAAAGCGGAAAGATGTGGAATGCAGCCCCGGCACGTTTATTTATTGGGACGAGGGTTATAGCAAGGCTTGCAAAGAACAGGAATTTTTGCCTGCTGCCTTAGTCTTAAGCAGGGTGGTATCTATTCCCGATGAAACGAAGATCTGTGTTGATCTGGGCCATAAATCCATTGCGTCTGAAAACACATTGGATAAACGGGTTGTATTTTTAAATGCTCCTGAATTGAAACCTGTTGGCCATAGCGAAGAACATTTAGTTTTAGAGGTTGGTGCAGGCCATGATTATAAAATTGGTGATCTGTTTTATGGATTACCTTATCATATTTGCCCAACCGTTGCGCTATACGAGCGCGCAATAACAATTGAAGATAAAAAATTGACTGGCGAATGGAAAACCATTGCCCGCGACCGCAAAATTAATATTTAAGAACCATGTTTATTGTAGATGCCCACCTCGACCTGAGTATGAACGCGCTGGAATGGAACCGCGACCTTACACAACCCATTGCAGCAATTAACGAACGTGAGGAAGGGCTCACAGATAAACCAGATCGCGGCAAAGGCGTGGTATCGTTACCAACACTGCGCGAAGGAAACATTGGTTTGGTAGTTGCCACGCAAATTGCGCGCTTTGTAGCGCCAGATAACCATTTACCCGGCTGGCATTCTCCCGAACAGGCATGGGCACAAACACAAGGTCAGGCAGCGTGGTATAAAGCTATGGAAGACAAGGGCGAGATGGTGCAGATCAACAATCTTGAAACTTTAGAGCGCCATTTAAAACTTTGGAACGATGGTAACAGCAACGAGCATAAACCCATCGGCTACATTTTAAGTTTAGAAGGGGCGGATTCACTGGTTACCGTTGGGCATTTAGAACATGCTTACAATTACGGTTTACGTGCAGTTGGCCCGGCACATTATGGCCCCGGACGGTATGCCCAAGGAACCGATGCAACCGGGTATATGGGCCCAAAAGGCCATGAACTATTAAAGGAAATGGAACGCCTGAATGTAATTTTAGATGCTACCCATTTATGCGATGATAGTTTTTGGGAAGCGCTTGATCATTTTAACGGGCATGTTTGGGCCAGTCATAATAACTGCCGGGCTTTGGTGAATCACAACCGCCAATACAGTGACGAGCAGATAAAAGTATTGATAGAGCGTGGTGCGGTTATCGGTGCTGCTTTAGATGCCTGGATGATGGTGCCGGGATGGGTGAGGGGAGTGTCTACACCAATTGGAATGAACTGTAATTTGGAGGTGATGATAGATCATATCGATCATATTTGTCAGATTGCCGGGAATGCATTGCATGTTGGTATCGGCTCAGATCTTGATGGCGCGTTTGGCCGAGAGCAATGCCCGTATGATCTGGAAACGATTGCCGACCTGCAAAAGGTTGCCGGTTTGCTTGATAAACGGGGGTATAACCAAACTGATATTGAAAACATGATGCACGGTAACTGGCTCCGGTTTTTAAGAAAAGCCTGGAAATAGTTAACCGGATTGAAATTTGCTTATCTATTACTAAAATTGTAATTCTGCTTATGTAAATTTACCACTACATAAGCCCTGCACGCGCTTGTTTTCCGTTAAAAACAAGCTATTTAATATTTTTATCTGTATTTTAGGGTTTCAATATTATTTCATGCAACAACTTCCCAGCCGCCTTTCATCTATTGATGTTCTCAGGGCTATTACCATGTTATTAATGATTTTTGTTAATGACGCCAGTGGTTTAAAATTAGTCCCCGTATGGATAGATCACGCGAAGGAATACGAAGATGCATTAGGCTTTGCCGATACCATATTTCCGGCATTCCTTTTTATTGTAGGCCTATCGCTGCCATTCGCCATAAAAAATCGGATGAAGAAAGGCGAATCACAAAGTTCAATACTCTTTTATATCCTTACCCGCAGCGCGGCATTGCTTATCATAGGCTTTTACCATGTAAATCTTGAAGAATATAACAGCGCCGCAGCAATATTACCTCACGCCGTTTGGGAACTCATCATTACCTTCAGCTTCTTTCTTATCTGGCTGGATTACCCCGAAACCATGCCAAAAGCAAGGAAAAATACACTGGTAGGTATTGGTATTGGGGCGCTTATTATAATGGCTATATTATACAAAGGTGGCACACCCGAGCACATAACATGGATGCATACCTCATGGTGGGGCATTCTAGGGATAATTGGCTGGTCGTACCTGGTTTGCGCACTTGCCTTCTTTGTATTTAAAGGCAGGCTGGGCGCTATGCTGATAGTTTATGCAGTACTTGCTGGTTTAAACATTGCCTTCCATTCGTTTATAGTTCACGGCAGTTTGTGGGTAATTGGCGATGCTTCATCACCAACGTTAACTATGGGAGGGGTAGTTATTTCAGGCGTATACGCGTATTTGGTTGAAAAGAACCGAACACAACGCCTGTGGGCAATCTTTACAATTGCAGGTGCCGGGTTAATCATATTGGGCTTAATACTTCGCCCATATACCGAGGGGATCTCAAAAATACGCTCCACACCGAGCTGGGTATTTATCTGCAGCGGTATAACTATACTCATGTTTGAACTGCTCATCTATGTTGTGGATATGAAGGGAAAGAAGAACTTCTTTAAAATCATCAGTCCGGCGGGTACCAGTACTTTAACTTGTTATTTATTACCCTATATACAAGTAAGCCTAATTGAATTGTTTGGTATTGGATATCCGCATATCCTTAATTATGGCTTCATCGGTTTGATGCGCTCTATGGCTACCGCGTTCATTATCATCTGGATAGGTGGGCTGCTTGAAAAGAAACGACTAAGACTAAAGATCTAACAAACAAAGTTTATATGAAATTGAATTTCAAACTTATTAGTAATGAAGTATATACTGTTGTATTGCTTTGTTTATCGCTTGTGATTAGTTTTAATCTATCGGCCAACGCCCAAAAGAAAAAGTATGTGGTAATTGGTTATGTTGGTGGGTATAGGGGCTTGATTGATACAACGATGGTCGACCCGAAAAAACTAACCGTTATTAATTACGCCTTTGTTAATGTGCTGAATAACCGGGCTACATTAAGTAAGCTGAATACAGATACCATCAATTTAAAATATCTTGCCGGCCTCAAAAAAAGAAACCATGACCTTAAGATCGTGATCTCAATAGGCGGTTGGACATGGAGCGGAAATTTCTCGGATGCTGTACTTACCGATACCGCCCGGCAGGCATTCGCAGCCAGCGCGGTTGATATTGTAAGAAAATACCAGCTTGATGGTGTTGATATTGACTGGGAATACCCTGCGCAAAAAGGCCTTGGCAATATTAACCGTCCTGAGGATAAGCACAACTATACGCTGATGTTTCAGGCTTTAAGACAGGATTTGGATCAACTGGAGCAACAGACCGGCAGAAAAATGATCTTGAGTACCGCGGTTGGTGGTTTTAAAGGCTATATAACGCATACGGAGATGGATCAGGTGCAAAAATATGTCACTTACATCAACCTGATGACTTATGACTACGCACAGGATAGTTTAGGCGTAGCTATACATCATACAGGCCTATATGCGTCTAAAAAATATAATGCCACTGAATATTCAGACAAGGCAGTAACTGATTTTATTGCAGCTGGCGTTCCACGCAATAAACTGGTAATTGGTATAGCCTTTTATGGTCATGGGTTCGAAACTGCCGATACTGTTCAAAATGGGTTGGGTAGTAAAGTTGTTAAGTCGATGCGTGGCGGAGGTTACACATTTATTAAAGACAGTTTGATCACTAATAAGGCGTTTAAATATTACCGCGATGAGGATGCAAAAGCGCCGTACTTATTTAATGCTGATACCAAACAGTTTGTAACATTTGATGATGAATGGTCGGTAAAAAATAAATGCCAGTATGTAAAAGATAATGGTATGGCAGGAGTAATGTTTTGGGAGTATTCCAGTGATAAAAAGGAGTACCTGTTAAAAGAAATAAATCACGATCTTAAGTAATTGATTAAAAAATATATATAGATTTATTTTCACTCAATTAACAACCAAATAACCCCTGATGAAACGTAACTACTACATCGTAGCATTAATAATGCTCACCTTCTTCGTGATCTCGTTTATCACCAATATTATAGGGCCTCTTTCTCCCGAATTTATTAGTGATTTTAAGCTAAGCGATGCTTTAGCCGGGGTATTGCCTTTCGCTTTTTTTATTGCTTATGGGGTAATGTCTATCCCTACAAGTATGCTGGTACAAAAGTATAACGAGAAGGTTATTATGGTGGCTGCCTTTGTGGTCGCTTTTTTAGGTTCACTGCTTTTAGCTATTGAGCCCAACTATTTAACTACTATCATTTCCCTTTTCCTAATTGGCTGTGGTATGGCTATGTTGCAGGTGGTGATCAACCCGCTGTTGAGAACCGCAGGCGGAGCCGAAAATTATGCCTTTACTTCCGTTATGGCTCAATTGATATTCGGAGGGGCATCATTTCTTAGTCCATTAGTATACTCTTACCTGGTAACAAATATCGATAAGGGGAACCATGCAGGTGTATTTTCATTATTGCAGCCTTTAGTTCCGCATGGAATGTCATGGATATCTTTGTATTGGGTGTTTACTGTCATCAGCATATTTATGTTTGCTGTTATGCTCATCTCTAAATTCCCCAAGGTTGAATTAGCAGAAGACGAAAAAGCCGGTCCATGGAAAACCCATGTCTTGTTATTCAAAAAGCCTGTGGTTATCCTGTATTTTATTGCTTTATTCTGTTACGTGGGTACCGAGCAGGGGGTTTCATACTGGATGTCGCAGTTCCTGTTTCAATACCATCATGTAGATCCGCAGGTAGCAGGAGCAAGTGCAGTTTCTAATTTTTGGGGATTAATGTTAGTTGGTGGCATTGTGGGTCTGTTATTATTAAAAGTAATGGACAGCAGAAAGCTCTTAATATTTTTTACCATTCCGGCAATTATATGCCTGTCGCTTGCGCTTTTTGGTAGTGCGCAGATCTCATTATATGCTTTTCCTATCATCGGCTTCTTTATGTCGGTAATGTATCCTATTATATTTTCGCTGGCGCTCAGTTCTGTTAGTGAAGATCATGGGTCTTTTGCGGGTATATTGGTTACCGGTATCATAGGTGGGGCTGTGGTGCAGATATTGATCGGTACATTAGGTGACTTAATTGGCCTGAAAGCGGGGATGACATTTTTATATATCACCTTTGGCTATATGCTGAGTATAGGGTTCTGGGCCAAACCGCTTGTTACCAACCAAACAGTTTTTGATAAAAAAGATAAGGTATAACTGAACATGGAAGATGCTAAAGTAATAGGAATAGACCTCGGCGCAACTAACATTCGTGGCACAGTGGTAACGGGTAGTACTTTTTCTGATATAGTTTCAAACCGTATCCATAGCAAAGGTTCGGTGGAAGATGTACTGAACGATATTTACAAAGTCGTAGACGCATTAATAGATGACTCGATAAAAGCAATAGGCATTGGCGTACCCAGCGTTGTTGATGTTGCCGAAGGTATTGTTTATGATGTACAGCACATCCCATCGTGGAAAGAGGTGCATCTGAAAAGCATTATGCAGGCGCGTTACAACATCCCGATTTATGTTAATAACGATGCAAACTGTTTTGCACTCGGCGAGTTTTATTTTGGTAAAGGAAAGGGCAGCGAATCATTAACAGGATTAACATTGGGTACAGGTTTAGGCGCGGGTATTATCACTAATGGTAAATTGTATTCGGGTTATAATTGCGGTGCAGGCGAGATAGGCTGTCTGAATTATTTAGATGAGAATTTGGAGTTTTATTGCAGCGGTTCATTCTTTAAAAATGTTCATCAGTTAGATGGCCTGAAAGTATATGAAGATGCGCAAAAAGGTGAAGAATATGCATTGAATTTATATGCTGAATTGGGTAAACACATCGGCGAAGCCATAAAAGTAACTATGTACGCTTATGATCCGCAGGTGATTATTATGGGGGGCTCGGTTAGCCAGGCTTATACCTATTTTCAGGAGGCCATGTGGGCGCAGCTGAAAACATTCGCGTATCAAAAATCGGTAGAACGGATACGTATTGAAATTTCTGAACTGGAAAATAGCGGTGTTTTGGGAGCGGCCGCTTTATTCTACGATGCCGGTAAATAATTGGATTACTAAATACATTACACCATGAAAAAGTACTTGTTAACCGTATGTTGTCTTTTATCTATCTGGCAATCATACGGACAAAGCAGGAAAGAGAACTTTTGGATGATTCTGAAAGACGACTGGAAGATGCAATCTGCAATTACAGATCCATCTGCAGGCGAAAAGGTATCACAGGATTCATTTAAAACAAAAAGGTGGTATAATGTAAGTGTCCCTACAACAATTTTAGCAGGGCTAATTGCTAATAAATTATATAGTTTCGATCCATTCTACGGGCAGAATTTTAAAAAGCTGAACGACCCTAGATTAGATCATCCGTGGTGGTTCAGGCGTGTTTTTGAGTTGCCTGCATCTCAAAACGGTAAAACGGTTATATTGCGTTTGCACGGTATCAATTATAAGGCTAATGTATGGTTGAATGGTGTGTTAATAGCCGATTCAACACAAATAAAAGGGCCATTCCGAATTATACAGGTTGATGTTACCAAGCATATTAATAGCGGTAATAATACGCTGGCTATCGAAGTATTAAGGCCGTTCAATCCCGATGGTGAAAAAGGTGATCTGGCTATTGATTATGCCGACTGGATCCATTATCCGCCTGATTACAATGGGGGGATCGTAAATAACATCGAAATAAAAACATATAACAAAGTTGGTGTACAATATCCATTGGTAACCACCAAATTCGATCTGCCATCTATCCATATCGCTCACTTATCTGTTGATGCACAGGTTACCAATTACACAGCAAAAGAACAGGACGCTGTTTTAGAGGGAACTATAGATGGCAAAATTAAGTTCGAGCAAAAAGTACACTTAAAACCAAACGAATCACGTAATGTGAGTTTTTCTCCGTCAGATTACCCGCAGCTGAATATTACTGATCCTAAGATCTGGTGGCCGTGGCAATATGGAAAACCGGAGCTGAACCGTATTAAGCTGGCTATTGTAACCAATAGTGAGGTTAGTAATACCATTGAAGAAGATTTCGGTATCCGCGAAATTACTTCAAACATGATAGATACCGCTTCCAGAATGTTTATTGTAAATGGCGAACCTATCATGTTAAGGGGCGCTGCATGGTCGCCTGATATTTTTCAGCGAAGATCTGAAGAACGCCAGGAGCAGGAGGTGAGCCTGGTGCGTGATATGCATATGAATATCATTCGCTCGGAAGGTAAGTTGGAAGATGATCATTTTTATGACCTGTGCGATAAATACGGTATGCTGGTGATGACGGGCTATATGTGCTGCGGCACCTGGCAGCATCCTGAAAACTGGGACGCGGATAAACGGAAGGTTGCGATGGCATCAGATAGCAGTATTATGTATTGGTTTCGTAACAAGGCCTGTATCATGACCTGGCTCAATGGTAGTGATATGCCGCCTACCGATACCAGTGTTGAAAGGGGATACCTGAATATTGAGAAAACACTGAAATACCCTAACCCAATATTGGCTACGGCTAACGAAAGTAAATCGAAAGTATCGGGCTTTAGTGGGGTGAAAATGGCTGGACCCTACGAATGGGTGCCGCCAATTTATTGGGAAACCGATACCACTCATAAATATGGAGGTATGTACAGTTTCGCTACAGAGATTTCTCCGGGTCCATCAATTCCGCCATATGAAAGTATGATCAAGTTCATCCCTAAAGATTCATTATGGTATACTTCGGCCGATTGGCAGTATCATTGCGGTACACATGATTTTGGTACTACTAATGTGTTTAATACAGCCTTAAATTCAAGATATGGGCAGACATCAACCATAAAAAATTACCTGGCTAAGGCGCAGGCGCAGAATTATGAGGCTCACCGTGCCATGATGGAAGCTTATGGCTTAAATAAATATCATACTGCTACCGGTGTAGTACAATGGATGCTGAGTAACCCCTGGCCGGGGTTAATATGGCATACCTACGATTATTATTTATATCCTGCTGGTACATATTTCGGCATGAAGAAATCAATGGAACCGCTGCATGTAATGTACTCCTACCGGGACAATGAGGTTGATATCACCAATTCCTTATTACAAAACTTTACTGGCTTAACCGTTCAGGCTGATATTTATAATTTGGATGGGACTTTAAAGTATAATCATTCAGTACCTGTATCAGTTGGCAAGGATGGCATAGCTAAATGCTTTACGATCCCTGCTATTGATGGTTTATCAGATACCTACCTGCTCAGGCTGCAATTAAGTGATAAGGGTGGTAGCGCCAGAAGTATTAACTGGTATTGGCTGGCTAAAAAAACTGATAAACTAAACTGGGCCAAATCAACCTGGTACATGACGCCGCAATCGGGCTATGCAGATTATAGCGCTTTGCAAACGATGCCTAAAACGCCTGTAAATATGAATTTTTCTACCATTGTGAATAAGGACAGTACCATTCACCAGGTAGTATTAACTAATCCTGGTAATGCGGTTGCTTTTTTTGTGCATCTGCGCGCGTTAAAAGGTAAAGATGGCGATGATATTTTGCCGGTGATCTTTAGCGATAATTATATTTCGCTTGCACCGGGTGAACGAAGAATTATTAAAGTTACTTATGCAACAAAAGATGCCAGGGGTGTACCGCCATATTTTATTACCTCGGCATGGAATCTGGATGTAGCGCAAAGCAAGGGCGGTGATCGTACCGCATTTGAAAACGGTTTGCCTGTTGATTGATAATCACTATCTTGTTGTAATATTTATAAACGCTTAATATGAAAAGGATTCTTTTTTTTGTTGGAATATTAGCAAGTATTATAACCAGCGTAAATGCTCAAAAATATAACGGGTTAAACCCGGGATTAAATAATATATACCAGTTATCTGATGCGCAAAGCCGCTCTATAAGTCCCGAGAATTTCACGGGCGAAAAGGGTAAGGGTGGGATGGCCATAACCGGCAACGGGCAGGAAGCCGCGCGTGATTTGGGTCAAGGCTGGAAGGTTAGTCCGAGCGTTACCATTAAAAAGCATACCACATTTACAGTAGCCGAAATAACCGGGTCCGGTGCTATACAGCACATTTGGATGACACCTACCGGCAACTGGCGCTATTCAATACTTCGTTTTTATTGGGATGATGAAACCACACCTTCTGTTGAAGTACCTGTGGGAGATTTCTTTTGTATGGGATGGGGGCAGTATTCACCTGTACAATCGTTACCTGTAGCAGTGAACCCTGGCAGCGCCTTTAATTGTTACTGGCCAATGCCTTTCCGCAAGAAATGCAGAATAACCATGGAAAATATTGATGATGAAGATATGGTGCTGTATTACCAGATTGATTATACCCTAACTTCCGTTCCTAACGATGCTGCTTATTTTCATGCGCAATTCAGGAGGGTTAACCCTGCAACTTACAAAAAGCCTGTTATTTTGGTTGATAGCATACAAGGTAAGGGCCAGTATGTGGGTACTTATATTGCTTACGGATCAAACAAAAATGGCTGGTGGGGCGAAGGTGAGATAAAATTTTATATTGATGGCGATACCCAATTCCCAACTATTAACGGTACAGGTACCGAAGATTATTTCTGCGGTTCGTATGATTTCGACACCAAGAAAACCGATAAAGACGGCAACGAAACAACTGCTTACACCGAATATTCAGGCGCTTATGCAGGCTTGCCACAGGTAATCAGGGGCGATGGGCACTATAATAATGCACAACGCTTTGGTATGTATCGTTGGCATATTACTGATCCTATCCGGTTTGAGAAAAACCTGAAGGTAACTATTCAGGATCTCGGCTGGCGGCATGATGGGCGTTATATGCCTTTGCAGGATGATATCGCTTCAACTGTATTCTGGTACCAGGTTGGACCGCATGGCCCATTCCCTAAATTTCCATCGCGCGACGAACTGGAGGTTAATTAGCGATCAGTTCCTTAGCAGATTTTATGCTCAGTCCGAAGTAAAACTTCTGCCCGGCCCGGTAATTTTCACGGAGTTCAAAGTTTTCAAATGCTGGCCCGCCGGGTACATCCATGTATTTGCTTTTATCAGCGCTATCTCCACCCCAGTATTTCGCCCTGCCGTTTACCCTGACTAATAATGATGGGTCATAATCTGCTGAGTCAACCTTCCAATATTGGGTAAGCTTATAAAACGGGCGGTACCGCCAGCCCCAGGCCGATAAATACTTTGGTTGCTGCGGCCATGCGGCCAATTCATTAAACGTTTCGTTTGATTCTGCATATACAACATAATCGCCCTTACTATTCCTGATCATTTCTTTAGCTGGGTAAGGGTCTTTCTCAGCAAATTCAATGTCATTATATCCTGCAAATAATTGCCTTGAATCCACTACCTTATCCTTTAAGTATAATAATCTCAATCTTGAGTAATTTCCCATAGTCGCAGTCAACGCACAACGTTCCATTTTTGCACTACCATCACGGTTAAATATTTGCAGGCACAACTCGCCGGGGTTATCACTGCGAATACTCAGTTTTAAGTAAGGCGCGGCACCATCCAAAAACTTCTCCATAAAAACATATAGCGAAAGTTCTTCAACCTCCAGATGTTTGCTATCCGGGTGTGTTATTTTACCCCTGGTTGATGCATAAGGCGAAAAACTCTCATCATCTATACTATCAGCGGCCCAGAATAGCTTACCCCATTTATCATCCACACGAGATTCGGTTACCTCGCTAAATTCCATATCGCCATTTACAACAGGTTCAACAGCAATGTAATTGATTAAGTAAACCGTGCCTCCAAATTCATAACCTATCCGTAGTAAACCACGCGGCCCACCCTCATAACCCGGTCCCCCTTTTTCAATGGATGCGGGCCAAAGGCTAACGACTATACCATTATGAATTCCCCAAATAGGTGACGTTTTTTCGTTATCGGGCCTTATCCAATCAGGTTTTGCCGATTGTGCATTTGTGGTGTTTACAATTATTGCCAATAGTATTACAATAAACAAAGCTTTCAAATTCATTTTGCCTTTAACTAAAAGCGCATAGTTAATAACAACTATGCGCTTTGGTAATTTGTATTTTGTTAAATATTAATATCGGGCCTCTATTTACTATCCCACCACACGCGGCTGGTCATTTTATCGCCACCGGTTAACTTGGCTACTGCTGCATTATAATTAGCCAGGTTAGAAGTTTTTTGACTAGGCGGATAAGTAAGCCTTCTTGGTATTGTACCACCTGTTACGTTGCCCGGATAGTTGGTAGGGGTTAAAGCAGGATACCCGCTGCGCCTGAGATTGGCATAACTTTCATATTCATCCATAAGCGTACATAGCCAATACTGTGTGTTAATTTGTTCTAAGGCAGTTGTAGTATTGTAAGCATGAGCGTTTGCGTAAGTTGTAGCATCACCTACACTAATTGTAGCATCAGGCCCATAGGCTGATAATTGGGTTATGGCTGCTATAACACCATTTTGATAGTGAGCAGACGCAGATAATTTATCGCCGCCAATACCGGGCCATCTATACAAAGCCTCAGCACGCAAAAGTTCGGTTTCAGCATATGTAACTATTAAACTGGGTGCGCCAATGTTAAGAATTGTATCGCTTATACGGGAATAGCCCGCAAGGCCTGAAGCAGGGTAATCGGAACGTTTAGTAAGATCTACTTTAGGATTATTGCCGCCTATTATATAGCCGGGAGGGAGTCCTTTTTGGTCGGCTGTATCATTGTCGGCTGTATCAGCTCTGAGTATCCATGCCACAACCGCAAGCCTTGGATCCTTAAATATTTTCATATTATTTACAAGCGTATCTGATAAACGAATGTCAACACTATCATTACCGAAGATCTGTACGGCATCCTGGTTTGATGTAAGGGCGTTTCCGCTTTCTACGTGCTGAACAATGGCATTGTCGGCATTACTTTGCATGGGTGTGCCCGCTATTGCTTTTGCAGCGTAAGTTTGAGCTGTTGCCGGGTCTACTTTGGTTAAACGCATAGCCATACGCAGTAGCACCGAATTGCCGAATTTTTTCCATTCTCCTATTTGGTCGCTGGATAATGAATATAAAATATCACCGGTAGGTTTATCCCCATCTTCGGTGAGGCTATCAGTAGCCTGTGATACTTCTTTCAACAAGTCATTATAAATTGTTTGTTGTGAATCGTATACGGGGGTATAAATACGTTCGTAATAGCCTAAACCTGCCTGAAAATAGGGAATATCACCATAAAGATCAGTTATTTGCTGAAATACGAGGGCTTTCATTATTCGTGCCATTTGGTGCAGGTTTCGGTATTGAGGCTTGTTTGCTGTAAGTTGATATAATTCAACCACTGGTTGTACATCAGAAGTGTAGGAATCCTGAAACATCTCACCCATAGCACCAATATTGTTCAAGTATTTATCGCCATAGTAAAATGCAGTGCTTGTTGAAGCTACGTGCTGAACAAAACAACCAACAGCCCCCCATTTAGTTGCCCATGCGCTTCCGCCAAAATTGGTAGCACCAGGATATGCAAGCTGTGTGGTAGTTAATAATAGATTTGGGTCGTATTGATCCGCGGTAATTTGATCCGGGTTTACGTTTGTTTTTGCAAGATCCTTTTTACAGGAAGCGGTAACAATGATCAGAAAAGCAACCGCTATTAAATATATAGTATTAAATTTCATAATAATATTTTTATAATGTTTGCACATGTTCTACTTATAGTTTTATGTTAAGGTTTAAGCCGAATGTTCTTGAATAAGGAACCGACGGGGCTTCAAGTCCTTGTGAATAGATCGAAGCGGAGTAACTTGATTCAGGATCAATATTTGGCGTATGTTTCATAATGGTGAATACATTATGGCATACAAAACTAAGCCTTAAGCCATGTATGATCTTGTTGTTAAATAAAGTAGATGGAAAATCGTAACCGAAAACTAATTGCCTGAATTTAATGAAGCTATCATCATAAACAAACATTCCCTGATCAGCAAATGCCCAGTCCTGGTAGTATGCCGCAGCGTTTTGCTGGTCAGTTCCGTACAGCAGATCCCTGCCCGGTAAGGTTGCTTTAGAAAGGCCTTGCTGGTATGCAATTATGTTTGTATTGGAGAATAATTTGCCCCCAAATTTACCATCAATCAGGAACGATAGTGTGAAACGCTTGTATTTAAATGAGTTATTGATGCCTGCGGCCCATGGATTTTCAGCAGATCCGAAATCTTTAGGCTGGGCAAGGCTGGGGTCGGGTGCACCAAGCCCCGGGTCGATAATGATTTTGCCGTTAGCATCACGGGCTGGATCGGGAGCAAATATTTGCAGCGGTTCTTTACCTACAACTTGTGCAAGATAAGCGGCCGAATTCCAATCCTGAGCCTCAGCCCCGAGGTTTATTTGTGGCTGGCCTCCCAATGATATTACTTTACCTTTAGTATAAGTACCGTTGAAATCTACATCCCATGTAAAATTCTGGCTTTTTACAGGCGTTCCACCTAATGCCAATTCTATACCGTTATATCTTAAAGTACCTACGTTAAGCAGTGCCGATGTGTAACTTGATGTATAATCAATAGTTACCGGTATAATATCATCAGTAACTCTTTTTTGATAGATGGCAAGGTCAAACCTTAACCTGTTTTTGAAGAAATCCATTTCAGTACCAACCTCAACCTCACGCCTGGAGGATGGTTTTAAGTTACTGTTAGGCACCTGCCCGCTGCCTGCTACACCAATCGGGTAGGTTCCACCGTTTGGAGGGGTATAGGTACCCTGTATACCATACGTTTGTAATGTTTGATAAGGGGCATCAGCCGCACCACCTACGTCGGCATAACTTAACCTTAATTTACCCAGGTCCATATTAGGGATATGCAGTAATTCTGAAAAAACGAATGAACCACTAATAGAAGGGTATAAATAAGTGATTTTTCCGGGTGATAAGGTTGAATACCAATCATTTCGGCCAGTTACTGTTAAATACAAAAAGTTTTTATAACTGGCATCAGCACTGCCATATAAAGATTGATATTCCTCGTTGTTGGTTTGTAAACTCTCAACCGGGTTTTCGAGATTACCTATAGTATATAAAAAGGGTATAGCAAAATTGTTGCCTTTTGCAGTAAGATATTCTTGTTGCGATTTTCTGTAATTCCCGCCAAGTAATATATCAAGTGTGAAATCTTTACCGAATTTGAATTTTTTTCCAGTTGTAAGATCAATGTTTAGTTCCGTTTGTTTTACATTTTGTTCCGACATATCGCCGGTTAAGCCTTCTACTGCTACATAACCTGTTCCGGCAGGCTCAATATTAGTGGTACGATCATTAGTATAATCATCAGCAACCTGTAAACCAATAAAATAGCCGTCGTCAAAAGTGTACTTAGTATTTGCCGAACCAGTAAAACGATTACGGTGGATGGCTCCCTGCAATTCATAAGCTGCAAAATATGGGTTGGTTGTATATGGGTCACCAAAAGCGTTCAATTCAACGCCACTGTCGCCGGCCACAGTTCCATTACCGTTAGGGCCCTTTAATGTGGTAATATTTATGTTGGGCGGCAAAAACATTGGTGCCCAGTTTAAATTTCCAATAGCGTCAGATACATTGGGGGCATTTTTTGTGTATTCAGATACGTATTGTGATGAAAGGTCTAATGATAATCGTTTTCCTAACTTAAGATTGGTAGTTTGATTGAATGTAAGGCGTTGCAGGCCAGCGTTTGGCACATAGCTTTGGTCATTCAAATCACTTACCGAAAAACGTGTAGCACCATCATCACCAAAACCTTTACTAAAAGAGACTGTGTTTGTAAAATTACCCCCCGGGCGATAAAAGCGTGAAAGATTGCCTTCGGCCTGTTCAGAATACGGCCGTTTAACACCGTCAAACTGGTAAGTTTCGGAACCATCTAACTTAGCTCCCCAACTTGACTCCATTGACGATAACGCATCTGCACCGCTAATGGGTTTAGCACCATTGCCTCCTTGTCCGTATTCTGTTTGAAAATCTGTTTCATCTATTACTGATTCCCGTACAAAGTTTGAATTGATCTCTACACCGAGGCCTTCACCACTTTTTCCTTTTTTTGTAGTGATTAATATAACACCGTTTGATCCCCGGTAGCCATATAATGCAGTGGCAGCGGCACCTTTTAATATTGATATGGTTTCAATATCATCCGGGTTAATATCACCTATACCATCACCGCCATCTTTACCACCATAACCGCCACCTACATCGGTTGTATTGTAATTGTTGTTTACTAATGGTATGCCATTCAATACATATAAAGGCTGGTTATTACCGGTCATGTTGGTAATACCGCGTATAACAACGTTAGTGGCTCCGTTGGGCCCAGTGGCTACACCGCTAACATTTACACCGGCAACCCGGCCTTCAAGGCTGTTTACAAAGCTGTTTTGGCGGGCTTCAGTAATAGTTGCTCCTTTTACGGTACTAACCGAATAACCTATCGCCTTATTTTCTTTAGTTACACCCAATGCTGTTACAACCACATCTTTTAATTCGGTGGTTTCAGGCTGTAATTTAACATCAATGGAAGTTCTGCCAGCTATAGCTACTTCCTTTGGTGTATAGCCAATAAATTTAAAAATCAATGCAGAGGTGCTTCCGGCCGTAATAGTGTATACACCATTAGCATCTGTAGATACTGCGTTGGTTGTACCTTTTACTTGTACGGTAACACCGGGGAGGATTTCATTTGTTACTCCATCGGTTAGTTTACCTTTAATTGTAATGTTAGCCTGCCCGATAGCAAAATTGCTGAACAGCACCATAAACAACAGGTTTAGCGCGGCAAATTTTAGAACAAGACTGAGTTTGTGTGTGTAGAAGTTTTTTTTCATAGTATGAATTTTAATAAAAAAACAATAGACCAATAAGCAAAAAACAGTAATAACTCAAGAACGATAATCATTGGGTAGAACGTAATGTTCTGGCAGGGGCTAGGCTCGTATAACAGATGTAAGATACATAAATATTACATATATCTAATATAGTAAAAACATTAATTTGTACGTTAATAAATGTATTTTTATGATCAATAATGAAATTTTATTAAGGCTTTTTTCATGTATGCCTTTTTTAATTTTGATTTCTCCACAGTATTAAAAATATGATAAAGAAAGCATTAGTTCTTGTATTAATTATTACGAATATTTTTTTCACAGCATTTGCACAAAAGCCAGGTGAGTTAAATAGTTTTAAAACAGATGCTTACAATGGAGCAAGCTTGTTGATAACTACGAATAAAGGCTATATAGATATAACTCCATTTTCTCCATACGTAATTCGTGTAACATATAAAGCCAGTATTGCTGATAATGTTAAAAGCTTTTCAACAATTGCCCGGCCGGGAAAGGTTAAAGTACAATACATTAATAACAATTCTGTTACAATACTAAAGACCGCTTTAATAAAGGTAGTTGTAAACAAAAAAGACCTGTCAATAAGCTTTGTCGACCTTAAAAACGATACTCTGTCAAAAGCATTTAACTATACAAAAACAGCGGATAGTTCATCAGTCAGCTTTCATTCGGACGGCGGCGAAGCGTTTTATGGTAGTGGCTCAAAAGCCATCGATCTGAATAAAAGAGGGCAGGTGCTGCAAAATTATAATCAGGCACATTGGGATTATAAGTTTGGCCAAACCGATCTGAATATTTCCATCCCTTTCCTTATTTCAAGCCGTAACTACGGCATATATATGGATAATGCCGCCAAAAGCAGTTTTGACGTTTGTAAAACTGACCCGAATGTGCTTGGGTATAAAGTATCGTCGGGCCCGGTAAGTTTCTTTTTTATTGGTGGCGAAAACAAGGATAAATTGGTATATAATTATACGCAGTTAACAGGTCGGCAACCTTTACCGCCTCGTTGGGCATTGGGATATATATCATCAAGGTATGGTTATAAATCGGAAAAGGAAGTAACTAATGTAATTGATAAAACGCAGACAGCAGGTATCCCGCTTGATGCCGTTGTATTCGATTTGTTTTGGTATAAGGCTGATACTTTAATGGGAAACCATAACTGGTATCGTGATAGTTTCCCTGATCCGCAAAAAATGTTGCATAACTACCTGAATAAAGGTATCAAGGTGGTTACCATTAGCGAAACATATATCACCCAAAAATCAGAAAATTATAAGGCTGCACTTAAGCAGCATTTGCTCACGCCTGACTACATTACAAAACCGGCACCGCATATCTTTAAAGATTTTTGGGCAAGCCCTGCCGGGTTACTGGATATTTTTAAGCCCGAAGCCCGGCAATTTTACTGGAACTTTTACAAAGCCCGTATAAAAGAAGGTACAGCAGGCTGGTGGATGGACCTGGGCGAACCGGAATCAAGTTCGGATAGTTTGCGTTTTGCTGCAGGATCTGACAGTAAAGTACATAACGTGTATGCACTTACATGGGCAAAAATGGCTTTTGATGGTTACCGGAAAGATTTTCCTAATAGCCGTATACTTTTATTGCCGAGATCGGGCTACGCAGGTATGCAGCGTTATTCAGTATTCCCGTGGTCGGGGGATATTGACCGTTCGTTTGATGGGTTGAAGGCACAGATACCGATTATAACTACCATGGGTTTGGATGGTGTAGGCTATATGCATGTTGATGCGGGTGGATTTACCACCGGGCAAACCAAATTAAAGGGTGATCCCGAACTGTATTCCCGCTGGCTGGAATTTGCCGCTTTTTGCCCGGTGATGCGCACCCATGCCGATGCCACAAATTATTCGCCCGAGCCCATCTTTTGGGATGATAGCACACGTTTACGGGTTACAAAATATATAAAGTTGCGTTACCAGTTATTACCTTATAATTATACGCTGGCTTATATCAATACAACAACAGGCCGGCCATTGATGCTACCGCTTAATTATTTCGATGATAATAAACAGCTATCAAATATAAATGATGAATACTTATGGGGAGGGCACCTGTTAGTTGCCCCTGTTATTGTAAAAGGCGAAACGGAAAAGAAAGTCATCTTCCCGAAAGGTGAATGGATCGGTTTTAATGACCTGAAAGCTTACAAGGATTCTGCAGTGGTTAATGCACCAATTGATAGCCTGCCTGTATTTGTTATGGCCGGGAGTATTATACCAACGATAGCGCCTATAACGAATACCAGCCAATATGACGGTAAAAGTTTAATCCTGAAATACTATATGGGCAGCGCTGGTTCAACTGTAAAATCGCAATGGTTTTATGATAACGGTACTGACCCTAATACGCTTCAAAAAAGACAATATGATCTGGTTGCATTTACCAGCAACGGCGCAGGTAATGAACATTATATCAATATAAAAGCGGAACATTTGATCAGCAGGCAAAAGAAATTCAAATTGATAATCCCTGGCAAAAGGGTTAGAAGGGTAAAATTCTCCAATAAAACCAAATACACCGTTGTTGGTAATATGATCTATTTCAGCTGGAATGGCCGTCCTTTACAAATTGATATTAAAACATTATAGAACATCATGAATAAAGGTATAATCCTATTTCTGGCCCTGAGTTTATTTTGCATCAACTTAGAAGCACAGGACCCATGGATAATTAAGGCTGATAAAATTGATCCGGCAAATTATTATGGTGTAACTGTTGCAAATGGCATGATCGGAATAGTATCATCTCCGCAACCATTTGAGGTAAAAAATGTGGTGTTGGCTGGTGCCTATGATATGTACGGCAGGGGCAGGGTAAGCAATTTCCTGAATAGCTTTAACCTGCTGAACATGTATATCCTTTTTAATGGCGATGACTGGGATGCCAGCAAGGTAAAAAACATGAAGCAGGAACTGGATATGCAGCATGCATCGTTCACTACTACTTTTGATTATGGCGATGTTGCTTCCGTAAAATATACTTACTATTCGTTGAGGCAATTGCCTTTTTGTGTGCTGATGGATGTATCGGTAACTGCAAAGAAAACTGTGACCATTACGGCTGCCAGTGTAATGCAGGCACCTGATGCTTTGCGCGATGTGCAGAATTATTATAATGAGGTTGATGGGCCAACCGGGCGGATCAGTCTGCTTACATCTACTGCTAAAAGCCCGACGGGTAAACTGCAATTATGCGCCTCAAATGCTTTTATATTCAGCGAAGCCGATTCATTAGCACCAAGACTAATGCATGAAATGCTGGATGCCAACATGCACTCTATGCGGTTTAATAAGGAGTTAGCTGCCGGGCAGACTTACAGCTACAGCATAGTCGGTTCATCCATTACCTCGGCACATACTGCCGACCCATTAAATGAAGCAGAAAGATTAACCTTATTTGCCCGATTGCAGGGTAAAGATGGTTTGATAAAAGCACATACCCAAGCCTGGGCAAAGCTTTGGAAAAGTGATATACAAATTGATGGAGAACCGCAGGTGCAGCAGGATGTACACAGTATGCTATACCATTTGTACTCATTTTCGCGCGAGGGTACGGCCTATGCACCATCGCCGATGGGATTGTCGGGATTGGGTTATAATGGACATGTATTCTGGGATTCTGATCTGTGGATGTTTCCGGCATTATTAGTGCTTCATCCCGAAATTGCGAAATCACTGATAGAATATCGTTTTGAACGTTTGGCTGTCGCGAAGCAAAATGCTTTTGCGCATGGCTTTAAGGGGGCCATGTTTCCGTGGGAAAGCGCTGATAATGGTACTGAGGAAACTCCTGTAGGTTCATTAAGCGGCCCGTTTGAACATCATATTACGGCGTGTGTGGCTTTGGCCGCATGGAATTATTACTGTGTAACGCAGGATAAACAATGGCTGAAGGAAAAAGGCTGGCCTATTATCTCCGCGTGTGCCGATTTTTGGGCGAGCAGGGTGGAACGCAATGGCCCCGGTCAGTACGATATTAAAAATGTTATTGCTGCCGATGAATGGGCGGAAGGGATCGACAATGATGCTTTCACAAATGCAGCTGCAAAAGCCAACTTGCAATGTGCCACTTTAGCTGCTAAAGTTTTGAACCTGGAAGCAGATCCCGATTGGCAATTAGTAGCGCAAAATATCCCGATACTGAAATTCCCGGATGGTGTAACTAAAGAATTCGCCACTTACAAAGGCGGGGGAATTAAGCAGGCTGATGTTAACCTGTTGGCCTATCCATTAAAAACGTTCACTGATCCTGTTCAGGTAAAGAAGGATCTGGAGTTTTATGAAAGCCGCATACCCAACGAAGGTACACCTGCTATGACACAAGCTATATTTACGTTGTTATATTCAAGATTAGGGAATGGCGATAAAGCCTATCATTTTTTTAAGGATGCGTATGAACCTAATCTGAATCCGCCATTTAGGGTAATTGCCGAAACAAAAGGTGGAACTAACCCATATTTCGCGACCGGTGCTGGTGGGATCATTCAAAGCCTGCTGATGGGTTTTGGTGGATTAGATATTACTCTAAATGGTATTACACAAGTTAAAAGTACGTTACCACCTAATTGGAAATCAATTACCATAACAGGGGTAGGTCCGGATAAAAAGACTTACGTGATCAAGTAATTATTGGAAGTTCGGTGTGACTGGTTTATCAGTCATATTAAATAGGAGGTTACCACCACTCATAATATCCTTATAAGTAATGTACGGTTTGGTATAAATACGGCCATTTAAGCTGATGCTTTCCACATACTTATTTGCCTGCGACAAGTTTACCGCCTGAATAATAAAATGCCTGTTGTTCGGTAAGGTGATATCTAAATTTTTCATCTGCGGGGCACCGAAAATGAACCTGCCATCAGCCGGGTTAACCGGATAAAAGCCCATGGTGGCAAATATATCCCATGCCGACATCTGCCCGCAATCATCATTACCCGACAGCCCATCCGGTTTATTTTGGTAGAATTGCTCGTGCACCTGCCTTACATATTGCTGTGTTTTTGCAGGATTGCCTGCCAGCGTGTACAAATAAGCCACGTGATGCACAGGCTCATTGCCATGCGCATACTGGCCAATTAACCCGGTAACATCCAGTGTTGAGCCTTTGCCAAATACCTTGCTTGGCATTGTAAATAAGGAGTCCAGTTTATCTGAAAATACTTTATTACCGCCCATCAGTTTTATCAGCCCCGGAATATCGTGCTGTACCTGCCATACGTATTGCCAGGCATTGCCCTCGGTATAATCACCGCCTATGGCTAACTGACCACTATCCAGATGCGCGAACGGCTCAACCCAGTTGCCGTTAGCCAATTTACCACGCATCAGGTTGGTTGATTTGTCGAACAGGTTAACATAAAATTTCGATCGCCTGGTGAAATAGGTATAATCGGCCTGTTTGTGTAATGCTTTGGCTAACTGAGCAGCGCACCAGTCGTCATAAGCAGCTTCCAGTGTACGTGAAACAGCTTCTCGTTTTACCGAATCTGACGGCAGGTAGCCGTAGTGCATATAAATACGCCAATCGTATTTAGGGTTTACGTTTGTCGTTAACGTTTTCTTAATAGCAGCGAAAGCTTTTTCTTTATCAAAGCCTTTTATGCCTTTTAAACTGGCATCAACAATAACCGGCACGGAATGATTTGCTATCATGGCGTAACTTTCCTTTCCCCATAGCGTCCAGATAGGTAATGCTTTGGCTACATCAAAGTGCTGTAACATACTTTCCACCATTTGTCCGTCGCGGTCGGGGCAAAGGATGGTATACATAGGATGCGCCGCACGGTAAGTATCCCACAGAGAAAAAGTAGAATAAAATGCCTTGTCAGCCGATTGATGAACCTTGCCATCTGGGCCGCGGTATTTGCCATCAATATCAGCTATGTTATTAGGCTGGATGAACAGGTGATAAAGACTGGTGTACAAATTGGTTTTCTCATCATCAGTTCCTTCAGTCTTAATTACGCCCAATTGTTTTTCCCATGCCTGCACGGCTTCGCTTCTAACTGTCTCAAAAGACTTATTTACGGTTTCGGATAAATTGAGTTTAGCGCCATCGATACTTACGGCAGATATGGCTATTTTAGCTTCCACCTGTCCGCCTGCTTTGGTATCGAAATCAAGTACCAGTCGCCTTTTATTGTTGCCATCTATAAAATGATAGCCGGTAAATGAATTATTGAAAACTGCTGTAAAAAACATTTTCCTATCAACCCAAACCGAGGTTGAGGTGTAGCCGCTAATAGAATTGTTACCATTAATAGTGATCGATCCTTCTAAAAGATGGTCTTCCAGTTCTTCTTTAGAATCAACCAAACTGCTTTGGATATCCACTAAAATATGAGAATCACCTTTATTATTAAAAGTATAACGGTGCAGGCCTGTGTGTGGCGAAGCAGTAAGTTCCGCTTTGATGTTATTCCGCTTCAATACAACAGTATAATAGCCAGGAGATGCTTTTTCTGTCGATCTTGAAAAACCGCTTACAAAATTTGCAGGCGCTTTACCCTGGAAAGGAAAGAAGAGCACATCGCCCAGATCAACACCACCTGTACCGTTTAAATGGGTGTGTGCAAAGCCTGTGATTACGCTGTCTTCATATCGATAACCAGAGCAATAATCCCAGCCAAAATTGCCCGTCTCCGGGCTTAACTGTACCATGCCAAAAGGAACCGTAGCCCCGGGAAATGTATGCCCTGTTGCTGCTGTACCGATGAATGGATTTACGTATTTAGTATAGGATTGAGCATTTGAGTTGTTGAAAGAAAATAAGATTAAAAAGAATATCAGAGCGAGGCCCGCGCGATTCCCCTCTTGAGATAGATTTAGGGGTGTGTTTGTATAGCATGAATAACACACCCCTGCAGCCGCACTTTCTTTCGCGCCCCCTCTCGAGAGGGGAACTTGATTTGCATCTCTTGTAGTTATCATTTTATTTAAACTCCACTGTTTTTTTCAGTACAACATCTTCTGCCGAACGGGCTATCATTATATCAAATGTTCCGGGTTCGGTTACTTGTTTCATTTCTGTATTATAAATGGCAATATCATCGGGTGATACCATGAACTTAACCGTTTTGATTTCGCCGGGTTGCAGGGCTATTTTATCAAAACCTTTTAAAGCCATAACCGGCGTGCTCACGCTGTTTATTTTATTGCCAAGGTACATTTGTACAACTTCCTTACCCGTTACAATACCGGAGTTTTTCACATCAACGCTGACTTCAATTTTATCATTTACACCAAATTGATCTGCGGATACTTTCATATTCGAGTAATCAAATGTGGTATAACTTAAACCAAATCCGAAAGGGAAAAGAGGGGCAGTTGATGAAAATACATAATCTTGTCCGGGTTTATCCGGTGTGCCGGGATTATGGTAAAATCCTTTATTGGTATTTACCATGTTATAATACACAGGTATATGCCCGGTTGATTGAGGGATAGATACGTTTAACCGGCCTGACGGATTTACCTTTCCGAACAGGATATTGGCAATGGCTGTTCCGCCTTTTTCGCCGGGGTACCAGGCTTCCAGAATGGCCGGGATATTTTCTTTTTCCCATACAATGCTCCACGGGCGGCCGTTTACCAGTACTAAAATTACCGGTTTGCCTGTTTTATATAATGCCTGCAACAGATCACGCTGAACACCTTGCGGATTGATGTCGGTTACGTCATAACCCTCGCCGCAGGTGAAAGGATCTTTAGGTTCATTGGCAGGCAAATGACCGTTCCAACCCACACCCTGGAAGACTACACTGGTAGTACCTAATACCACCACCACAGCATCACTATTGTTAGCAGCTTTAACGGCTTCATCAAAACCGCTTTTGTTATTTGCTATCAAATCGCAGCCTTTGGCATAGTTAACTTTTACTTTGTTGCCCACTAATTCTTTAATACCGGCCAATACCGTAGTGCCTGAAAGATTATCCCGGGTTGGACTGTAATCACCATACTGCACCTGGTTTGCATTTGGGCCGATAACTGCCAGCGATTTTATAGTATTGATATTTAAAGGTAAAAGCTGCTTGTCGTTTTTTAATAGCACGATGGATTCTTCGGCTATCTGTTGTGATAGCGCAATATGCTGTGAAGTGTGTACCCGCGCTTTTAACTGTAAAGTATCGGGAGTCGCTTTTTCAAACAAGCCAGCTTTAAATTTGGCGGTGAGTATGCGGGCAACGGCAGTATCAATCAATGATTCTTTTATAATTCCGGCTTTTACGAGTTCTATCAGTTTAGGGTAAACATCAGGCTGTGGTGATTCCAGATCGACACCGGCCTTCAGGCCCATTACAGCGGCAGTTTCTTTGTCTTTAGCTACTTTATGAAAAGTGTTTAGCATGATAAGGCCATCATAATCAGAAAAAGTGTAGCCGGTAAAGCCCCATTCCTTGCGTAATACCTCATTCAATAAAAAACTATTTGCATGTGCAGGTACGCCGTCAATCTCATTATACGCAGGCATTACTGAGTAGATGTTTGCCTGCTGTACCGCTGCTTTAAATGGCGGTAATATAATTGAGCGCAACTCCCGTTCACCAATTTCGGCAGGGGATAGATTTACGCCTGCTGTGGTGATGCTGTATGCGGCAAAGTGCTTGGCTGTACACATTACTTTATCTTTACCGATGCCTATCCTACTTTGAGCCGGATCGCCCTGCATACCTCTCACAAATGCGGTTCCCATGGCAGTTACCAGATAGGGGTCTTCGGAGTAACATTCTTCAACACGCCCATACCTTGGGTCGCGGATAAGGTCAAATAATGGCGATAATGCCTGGTCAACGCCCGATGAGGATGCCTCATAAGCGATCACTGAACCCATTTGCTGAATTAATGCCGGATTGAATGTGCAACCCTGGTTTATCGCCTGCGGAAAAATAGTAGCGCCTGCAGCCAGTTGCCCATGCAAACATTCGCCGATCTGGATAGGGGGAATGCCTAATCTTGATTTTTCGCGCACCTCTTTTTTTGCAGCGATGGATTGTTTAGCGATATCATCAACAGATAAAAACGGACTGGCGCAAACACCGTAAGCAATATCGCCATTTAAAGGTTTATCCAGGTCGCCAGCGGTCATTTGTCCTATCTTCTCTTCCAGTGTCATCCGGCGCAAAAGATCTTTTACCCGTGCGGGGATAGGTGCTTTCGGGTCTTTATAAACCTGCGCCTGTGCTATGGTGGCAAAGCCAAGTGTTAAAATAAGCAACTGTATCTTTTTGCTCATCGTTATCACAAATTAATGAAACAGGTATGATGCGCCTGCGGATTTACCATCCGTGTTTTTTATGCGGATAAGTGTTTGCTCACTATTTGTTGTATCAGCCAGGTAATAACCGCTTATTGGATATACCCCTTTTTGCAGATGTAAAATGGTTTCCTGCGGTTCAACATATTTATTTTTGCTGCTGTTGATAATAACGAGGTTACCCAGTAATATCAGCGGACTATTTTCAAAGTCGGATGTAATCACGTAATCACCCTCCGCATCAATTTTAAGATATCCATTCAATTTAACCCATGTATTAAACTGGCCGGGAAAAGGCTTGATGAAATCGCCCGATTGCCATGCGCCTGTTGTGAAATTTTTGGCGTTATCTAATGTAGGGTAGTTGCTGTAAGTAGTTCTATAGGCAAAATAGCCAAGACCCGGTTGCAGATCCGGTGTGTTTGTTAATGGTTGCGGTACATTCACATGCTTTATTAAAGCAATTTGTGTAACAGGTTTTGCAGGCGCACGGGTAATATATAGTCTGATAGGCAAACTATCTTTGAATGTTGAAGTCAATACCAACGGAAATGAATTAACCGTACCAGTACTATCCGTTTTCCCCGTAAAGGAATAACGTACCTGCGCACCATTTAACGGGTAAGTTATGGTTTGCGAATACGTGTTTTTATTAGTGATCACATCTTTCAATCCATCAGCATTCGGGATGCGCGCGTTTAAATTCCATAAGTTAAATAAGCGGTAATTGGCATACATGCTTTGCTCAAAGCGTTTAATATCCTTTTCGGCTTTGGGTGTCCATGTTAGTTCGGCTACTCCTAATAGACGTGGGTAAATCATATACTCTAAATGCTTAAAGTTGCCTATTTTCTCAACCCAAATATTGGCCTGTGCCCCTAAAATATACTTAGCTTCATCAGGTGTTAATTGTTTCGATTGTGGTTCGTAATTATAAACCATTTGCCAGCTTACCGGGTCATTCCAGCCAATGGGCTCAGTTAAAGCATTGGCCTGCGGCGCATCAAAATACATTTGGGGCAGGGGAGTCATCACCACCTTGTGGTGCATTTTTGCAGCGATAATGCCGCCTTCTTCACCTTCCCAACTCATCACGGTTGCCGATGGTGCCAGGCCGCCTTTTAAGATCTCATCCCAGCCGATCAATTTTTTGCCATTGGCATTCAGGAATTTTTCAATCCGCTTAATAAAATAGCTTTGCACTTGTCCCGGTTCGGTATAATGTTCGCGTTTCATCAGCGCTACGGCTGTAGGGCTTTTTAGCCAGTCGGTTATTTCGGCCTCATCACCACCAACGTGAAAGTATACGTTAGGGAATAACGGCATTACTTCTTTAAGCACGTTCTCATAAAAAGTAAAGGTGTATTCGCTGGGGTCGAGCATGCGTACACGGTGTAATGCGCCTGTCGAATCCTTGCAACCCAGTTCCGGGTAAGCAAAAATTGCTGCCTCACTATGGCCCGGCATTTCAATTTCGGGTAAAATAGTGATGAACCTGTCCTGAGCATATTTTACCACCGAACGGATATCATCCTTAGTATAAAATCCATCCCTGCCTTCATCGTTCAGGTTATCCAGTTTTCTGAATTTACCCAGCTTTGCATAATAAGATATTTTCGCGCCAACTTCAGTTAAAAGCGGGTATTTATCGATCTGGATACGCCAGCCTTCATCATCAGTTAAATGCCAGTGCAGAATGTCCAGCTTATAATGCGCCATCATATCGATATATTTCTTCACTTCATCAACCGTGAAAAAATGGCGGCAAACGTCAATACTTAACCCGCGCCACTGAAAACGGGGCTCATCTGCAATTTTACAGGCTGGAACTGCCAATGATTTGCTAATTGTGCCCGGTAATAGTTGTATCAGCGATTGCACTCCGTAAAATACCCCCGGCCCGCTGCCTGTTATAATAATGTTCTTTGTCGATACCGACATAGTGTAAGCACCTTTAACGGTATCAGTAGCTTTACTTAGTAGTTGTATAGAAGCATTTTCAGGAATCTGTGTATAAGTTTTAACTGTTATGTTTAACTGATAGGTATCTTTTAAATATTGCTGTAAATAGTTGCCTACTACCCGGCTCTCCGCATCAACAGCAATGGTTGCCCCATCTTTCAAACTAAAAGAACCTTTTTGCTGAACAATACTAACCGGTTGCGGAACGATATGTAATTGTGCAAACAGGCTACTATTTGTTATGAATAGTAAAGCTGTTATACATAAAAATGCTTTTAACAAACGGTGATATTTTAATCTTTTTTCGGCGGAGAGATTTTGAGATGGGATCATATGTTAAAAATAGATTTAATATCGCATTTAAGTGTATATCAATAGCAAAAACTCAAATTGTAGTGCCTTTTTAGTGCTTAACCGCAGGTGGTTTGTAGGTGTAAACAAATGTGTAATCGCCCGAACCTACTGTTAATTGTATGCTTGTACTGCTTTTTTGAATGTTACTGATCTCGGGAACGGTATAAATATTATTGCCACTTTCGGTTATTAACCCCGAAACTGAAGGCAGCACAACATTGGCTGTTGTATTTGGCGGGATAGTAACATTAAGTGTATAAGTAGTATCGGCAATACTCCATGCTGATTTTATTTCCCCATACATGGTTTCCAAAGTCCCCTGGACTGATGTGAGGTGATGACCGGCATGCGGTGTTATCCATATTTTATGAAAGCCCGGCGAATTCTCATCTGTATGGATACCCGCGATATCTTTATACATCCAATCGCCAATAGCACCATAGGCATAATGGTTAAATGAGTTCATGGACGGGTCTTGTAAAGTGCCATCGGGTTTTATGCCATCCCAGCGTTCCCAAATGGTAGTTGCACCTTTGGTAATCGGGTATAACCATGATGGATAAGATTTCTTCATTAATAACGAAAAAGCAACATCGCTATAACCAAACCGGCTTAATACCTGGCATATGTAAGGTGTGCCTAAAAAGCCTGTGGTAATGTGCCCATCATAATCTTCAATATTTTGTACCAGTCTTTTTATGGCTGATTCTCTTAAATTTTCGGGTAATAAATCAAAATTAAGCGCAAGCACATAGGATGTTTGTGTACCCGATATCATTCTGCCGCTTGGGGTAACATATTCGGTTTGGAAAGCCTTTTTTATACTGTTTAGTAGTAAAGTATAGATCCTTACATCCTCATCTCTACCTAAAACCTTAGCCGCGTTGATCAGTAATTGGGTTGAATAAGCGTAAAAGGCCTGTGCTATCAGGTTTTTATCAGTAAGCGCGGCACCATCTTCATAATCGGTGCCGGAATAAAAGAGCCAGTCGCCAAAGTGATTACCTGTATCCCATAGGTTATTCCTGCTGTGCGATTGTATGTAGCCCACCCAATTTTGCATGCTGGTATATTGCTGCTGTAATAATTGCTTATCGCCGTAGGCCAAATAGATAGTCCAGGGGGCAATGGTAGCCACATCACTCCAGCCGGAGGCTGCCACATAAGTGCTATCCAAAACATTAGGGATCACATAAGGTACCGCACCATTTTTAAGCTGATCGGCAGAGAGATCTTTTAACCATTTGGTAAAGAAACCCGCCACATTCATATTGTAAGTGGCGGTGCTGCAAAATGCTTGCGCATCACCAGTCCATCCCATGCGTTCATCGCGTTGCGGGCAATCAGTTGGGATGTCGATAAAATTACCTTTTTGTCCCCATTGTATATTGTGTTGCAATTGATTTACCAACTCGCTGGAAGTAGAGAAAGTGCCCGTTTGCTCCATATCGGAGTATAAAGCATAAGCCACAAAATTTGTTGAATCGATAGGGCCGGTATAGCCCTGGATTTTCACATATCTAAATCCCTGGAAGGTAAAATGAGGTTCATAGGTTTCGGCATCGCCATCCTTAAAAACATAAGTGATCTCCTGTTTTGCAGTACGCAGGTTTTTATTGTAAAAATTGCCTTTTTGGTCGAGCACTTCGCCATGAAATAGGCGGAGCGTATCGCCGGCTTTACCTTTTAGTCGGAATTGTACCCAGCCCACCAGGTTCTGCCCGAAATCTACCACACGGTCGCCTTGGGGTGTGGTTAATACCTGTATTGGCACAAACTTTTCGTGTTTCTTGACCGGCGGCCCATACATGGCGATCAGGTGGTCTTTTATGCTGTCATTAGTTTGTACATTGTCCCATTGACTAACATTATAACCTGTATTTGACCAACCCGGTTTTTCGTTGCGGGCATCGTACATTTCGCCATCAAAAAATGATGATTTTAGGATCGGGCCATAAGTAACCTTACAGTTTTTATCAGAGGTGATAATTTGTCGGTTGCCATTTTCATAGATCACTTCCAACTGAAAAAGAAGTGCCAATTTGCTGCCATACACATTCTTTTTACGGTCGTATGTATAGCCACGGTACCAGCCGTCGCCCAAGGTTATACCTATGGCATTGTCGCCTTTTTTTATGGTTGATGAAACATCGTAAACCTGGTATTGCAAGCGTTTTTTATAACTGGTAAATCCGGGCGAAAAGTAGTCATTGCCCACTCTTTCATTATTCAATTGAGCCTCATAAACGCCGTGTGCTGTGATGTACAAATACGCGGCCCTAACTGGTTTCTTAATGTTGAATTCTTTCCTGAACATAGGACTTGGGCCGCCAGTAGTATCGGATTTGTAAGTATCCTGTATCCAGTGGGCCGCCCAGTCGCTGCGGTTCAATAAGCCCATTTTCCAGTAATTAACCTCGCTCCAGGCAGATACCTGGTTCTTATTATTCCATACCCGTACCTGCCAGTAGCATTTTTGGCGCGAGATTAGAGCGGGGCCTCTATACGATACCTGGGTTGATTGATCAGAATTTATACGTCCCGATTCCCATATGAGTTTTTTGCCTTTGGTTAACAGCAACGCATTGCTGCCAACCCTTATCTCATAGGCAGTTTGCCGGGTGTTTCTTATAAAAGTATAAAGCTTCCAGCTTAATCGCGGAGTGCTGGCGTCAACGGATATGGGATTGGTTTTATATTCACAAACAAGGTCGCCAACACTCACTGGGTAGGTTGGTGTTTTAGCCCGGAGACTAAAGGGTATAAGTATTAACAATAATACTTTTGCACTTAGGTGTATTTTGTTGCGCATAGTAATGAATTCAGTTTGCTTCATATATTATTATACTATGCATATCTTTATGATATTAGACGTATGGGTAATAATACAAAAAACAATTATTTAAAAAGAAGTTGTAACACGTTTTGTTTTAAATTAAGCGTAAAAAATCTTCACATAGTACACCTATAGGTTCCAAAAACTATATTGTTACATTGTCATGAATAAGAGATACTATAGTGTTTGTAGTAGTTACGATGTATAGTAGGTTAAAGGTTTTTAAACAGGATATTAACCTACAGGGTTTTGTCCGAATATATGGCTGAGTTGCCCGTAAATTTCGGGATGTTTATGCTGCAGCTGGGCCGGTTTTTCAAAGAAATATTCTGAGGCAACTGCTAAAAACTCAGCCTCATTGGTTAAGGCGTAGGGGTTAATGTCGGATTTTCCTTCGGCTATGCGGTGCATTTCAACATGCATCATGTGCAGCCAGGGGGCGGTATATTCATGGGCCAGCAGATTTTCTGGGATGCCATCTGTTGAGCCGTCGGATTTATCGAGCAGGTGTACAAACTCATGTATGGCTGTATTTTCAGTTCCGGCATTAGCCGAAAATCCTTTAGTCAACGCTGCACGCGATAATAACATTTGTCCATTCATATATCCCGAACCTACCATCCCCAATATGCTGCGGTTCTCACCTTCGAACTGAAATTCCTGGTCGAAGGTATTGGGGTAGAGGATCACATTGGTGAGGTTCTTATATTTCCAGTCAGGGAAACCAAATATGGGGATCACTGCGCTGGAAGCCACCAATACACGGTCGGTATCTGTAACTTCAGTACCTACGCCTTCAATATTAATATCTTTTAAAAAGGCATCCACCAATTTTTCAAAGCGGGCCTTGCTTGCTGCATCCAACTTGCGGTAATAAGCAACGTTAGCCTCGAGCAATGCCTGATATTGTTGCGGTTGGATATTTACCTCCGGTTTGTTTTTAGGCCGAAGAATGAGATACCCAATTAGCCCGATTACGATGAATGCAATTATATATACCATATTTAGAGTAGATGGCGGATTATAGCCACCACTAAGATGGGTATTTATTTAATATTGCGCATATAAAGCTTTCAATTGAGCGGTTTTATCGCGCATCAGTTGTAATGCGCCGCTTAGTAAAGCAGTGTTATCCAAATCGAAACTCATGAATTTTTTTAAGAGCACGTTTGCAGGCGCATCAAAGCCATTCTTTAACAAAGCGGTGTAATTTGTGGCGAATGCCTTGGGATCATTATGTTGTAACTCATATAGCTTACAGGTTACCAGCATGGCATACAAATAATTTACATTGTACAGTGGATCATCAAAAACTAAACGCTTGTTGATCCATTCACTGTGTCTTTGTGGTTCATTTGGGAAATAGCTATCGTATTTATTCATGATACCTCTGTACAGGCTATCCACATCGGCCTGTGTATTGATATTACCTGCCGTTACACCATCATATAATCCCTGCTCAAAGCTGCCTTCTTCTGCCGAAGTAAATACCTCCAGTGCAAGCTTATCTAAAAACTGCTTGGTGTAAAATGCTTTGCCTTTAACGGTTGTGTCTTTCTTTTCCAAAACATCAAGCAAAAGCAATTCATTCAGCATGGCGTACGATTCAAATAGAAAATTTGGCCCCTGAACATATGTTGGTACGCTTAAATTCTCGCTCATCAATTGCCCGTGAATGGCATGACCACCCTCATGTATTAAGTGGGACACATCGCTTAAAGCGCCAGCATAACTTTTCATATACAAACTTTCCGGAACGCGGGGGAAACCAACAGATGTAAACTCGGTTACCCGGTTTGGCCCCGGCGCAATGTCCAGTTCACCATTAGCAGGGTTAAGCAGGTAGGCGAAGTGCTGTACATATTCGGGCCCTAATGGTGCAAGCGCATCCAGAATAAGTGGCTGTACCTGGCTGAACGGTAGCGGCGGCCAGGTAAAACCCATAGGCAGTGTAGTATCCCAACTGTGTACATGGTTTATGCCTGTTACTTTTTTTACCTCATCTGTTTGCAATTGCTGATAGGCTTTCAGAACATCTGTATGAGCGGCCATTTCTGCCAGCATTTGCTTTACGCTGGCTTCGGATAATTGTAGCTTTCGGGCATAAGTTCTTTCCGGAGCGCTTTTATATCCGTATGCTTTAAACAGGGCTGTTCTTTGTTTGGTGATATCTATCAATGTGGCAGCCAGTACTTCTGCATGATTGGCGTAGGCCTGGTAGTAAGCCGTCATGCCTGTTTTTCGCAATAAACTGTCCGGACTTTTTAAGAAAGTTTGCCTGTCGCTTACCGGGTTATATTTTTTCCCATTATAACTAATACTATCAGCCTTAACATTATCCATCAGGGCATCATATCGATCAATCAGGTGGTCATCTAACAATTTATTGATCAAACTTTCGTCATGAACCGACAAATTATGGGCCGCATTTTGCTTAGCCTGTGCCAGCAGGTATTGGTATTTTACTAAATGATATTTGCCTGGTTGCGTACTGTTAATGGTGGTGAACGGCACTTTTTGAAGTATACCATTAGTGGCATCCTGTAGTTCGTCAATATTTTCATCTACCTTTTGGCCTGTGTGTTGTGCCAGGGTATCTTTATTGTTTTTATAACATACCAGCCGGTAATATTGCAGATGCCTTTGCAACGAAACCAGCAGCGATTCATACCGATCTAAATGCGAACGTAGATCAGTCAGGTTCCATACAGAATCTTTATGGAAAGCAATTGTACTATCTGTCAGTAATTTCAATGCTGCTTTTTCATCCTCCGGACTTTTAAAATATCGCGTTAACCTGACATGAAAATCTTGTGCCTTACCGTCAAACGGATCATATTTTTGTGCATATGTGCTTGTAAACAGGCATATCAGACCAATGATTATTATAATGGTTGATTTTTTTAGGGGGATGTATGATGAAAGCATGTCGGTATATTTTAATCAAAAGTAGTTATGCTTAAATCGCAAAAATTGAATGGAATTAACCCGGATTATTAAACTTTCCTGAATTCTTTAGGCAGGTAGCCTGTAATAGCTTTAAATGTGCGGGTAAAATGTGCCTGATCGGCAAAGCCACAAGCGTATGCAATTTCGGTTAGCGGGAGCGGGGGTGCCTTTAATTAAAGCCAGCGCCTTATCTACCTTAATTTGTTTAATATAATTACCCAGGGTTGATGAGAAATATAATGGGAAATATCTTGATATAGTAACCGGGTGAACGCCTAATCTCAATGAGAGATCATCTAGCTGAAAAGGCTTATCCCACTCATCATTTAACAGTTCCTTTAAACGGGATGCCCATAATGGTATGGTATTATGCTTTTTTATTGCTAAAGGATTCGTGGGGTTGAATAGTTCATACAATAATAATTCAGCTGATGCTTCTGAATGACTTCCCATATCATCCAACTCATGATATAGTTTCAGCAGCGTGAATTTAGCGGGCAAAGTTTGCGGGGCACGGCTGCTGAGTTGGTCGGCAAGCATAGCGCTTTGCTCCAATAAATTAGTATGCAGGTCGAGGTTGATCTTACGGGTACCGGGTGCATATTTATTACAGCGATGCATTTCACCTGCTGCTATGAATTTGAGATCGCCGGGAGTTCTTTTAAATTGTTTACCCGAGAGGTCTTCCTCATATGTGCCTGATAGTAATAAACTGATGCTGGCGTTTTCATGCGCGTGCCAATCTTCAAACCCGGCATTGTGCTCATAGGTAGTTAAAGCCACCTTTGAACCGTTAACCGGTTTAACCAGATGGTTATAACCTAAAAATGATTGTTGAAGATTCGCCATTATTAAACGCAACTTACGAATATTCTCCATTCAAAAATTGCCATATTTATAAAAAGGTATATTTTACTTTAAATCTAATGCTGAATTTTGATAAAATAATTTCCATCTTTGTATTGTAACAACTAAATCACAATGACTAAATTATTTGTCGTGGGTTTTCCGCGTGATATGGACAAAACAGAACTCCTGGAACTATTCAGCCTCCACGGGCTGGTTGACCTTGTTACTGTAATTACGGATAAAGAAACAGATGTTAGCCTTGGCTATGGTTTTATCCATATGCACGACGAAGCCGGTGCACGCCGGGCTATTGCCGCGCTTAATGGTGCAGAAATTGACGACCGCACAATAAGTGTACGCATAGCTGATAACAAAAATGCGTCTGTGGCTCCGCCGCAGCCTCCTCCCGCAAGAAAGAAAAGGCCAAGAAAGACTTTCTAGTATTTATAGAAAAGTGTATTCCCAGGCACTTTTATACGCTTCAAGATCTTCGGCATAAGTGATCATATCTGCATAAAACGGCAACCTTGTTAAGGTTGAACTATCGCCGATTACAACCAGTTTTTTCTTTGCGCGGGTAATGGCTACATTCATTCTGCGGATATCTGATAGGAAACCTATTTCGCCTTCACTATTACTTCTCGTCATGCTGATGAGCACCATATCACGTTCCTGGCCCTGGAAACTATCGATCGTATTCACAGAAATATAATCCAGAAACGGTTGCAATGCTGGAGTGTTCGCCAGTTGTTCTTTTAATAACCTGATCTGTTCCCTGTAAGGTGAGATGACAGCGATGGTTGGGAAATGATCAATGTCTGCAACAAATGCTTCAAGGTATTTAAACAAAAAAGCAGCCTCTTCGGGGTTGGCTACGCTTGTGCCTATCTGTTTCTCTTCAAACCCACAACCCGCAGTATCAATAAAGTTTAAAGGTGAATCAGCCTCAAACAATAATCGCGAAGCAACGGATAGATGCGCCTTTAATTCGTTATTGTAAAATACTTTAGATGAATACCCCATGATTGCCTCATTCATGCGGTACTGTTCATTTAGCAAAACCACAGCTTCGGGATGCAGGGTAACACATTTTTCTAAAAGCGTGGTATTTAATCCATTTTTTGCTGCTGTGGCAGATTTTATAGTGGGCGGCAGCTGACAATGGTCTCCCGCGAGGATAACCTTTTGCGCTTTCAAAATAGGGATCCAACAGGCTGGTTCTAAGGCTTGACCAGCTTCGTCAATTACTACGGTGTTAAACTTTTGTGCTTTTATTGTCCAGTTATTGGCACCAGCCAACGTAGCAGTGATCACTTGCGCTTTACTTACCAGGTCGTCAATTATAAACTGCTCAGTTTTGGCAACTTCCTTCATGATCTTGTGCGCCTCATCAAATAGTGCTTTACGCTGGTCGCGTTCGGCTTTGCCAAAGTTGCGCTTATATTTATGCGCCATATTTTTATATTCCGAAGCCTGCTTTTTTAGCTTTTTGCTCTCCTTCATATAACTGTGCTCCGCCATCTGGCTATCCAGCGTGAGCGATATCAGCTTGTCCGATACCCTTGCCGGGTTACCGATCCGTAATACATTCAAACCCTCCTGAGCCAGTTTTTCACTAAGCAAATCAACAGCGGTATTACTTGGAGTTACTACCAACACTTGTTCGTTTGCAGCCATTAGTTTAATTGCCTGCACCAATGTGGTGGTTTTACCTGTACCTGGCGGCCCATGTACTATCGCCAGATCATGCGCACTAATAATCTTTCTCACAGCGGCCTGCTGACTCGTATTTAAACCATTTAAAGGCAAATGTATCTCCGGAGCAAAAACAGGGGCTTTAACTCCTGTTAATACCTGTATCCGCCGATCTTCGGGCATGGCAGCAGCTAGTTTTAAAGCCGCATTCATATCATCATAACTGTTGTCATCAAACAACAGTTCAACGCCAAGCTTGCCGTCGCGGCTCCAATCAGGCAGTTCTTCAGTAAATAGATTGATCTTCAGCCTGTCACCTCCCTGGTAGGAGATAACGCCCTCAACACGATCGTTTTTAGGGTCATGGTTTGAGAAAAGCACGGCCGGACTACCAAAGCGCAGTTGATGCGCGATATCCTGGTGCGATCTGCGCTCAATTTCCACATTTAAATAATCGCCCCTGCTAGGTTCGGTGCCAGTAATTGATATAGGGTACCAGCACAAACCAGCCGCCCTGCGGTCGCTTACGGATGTAGATGCTGTAAGCTTTAGATATGCATCACGATCTTCAGTACGTTCAATTTTTAGCAGATCCTGCAGCTTTTTGAAATAGTCCATCGGCCAAAGGTAATCATAAGCCTATCTTTGTTGTAAGTTCATGTTCAACTTATGACCTACATTTTATTATTTATTGCTGCCGCGATTAGCTATTTCTTGCGCAAACTGACACTTACAGGTGCTATTACCGGTTGGGTTGTCGCTTCGTTAATTTATGCAGGTGCCGGTTATTTGGGTATAAGTTTATTGGCGGCCTTCTTTGTACTGGCATCATTGGCAACAAAAGGTAAAGGCTCAAAAAGAACATCCGGACAGGTATTAGCCAATGGGGGAGTTGCGGCTATCTTAGGTTTATGTGCATGGATATGGCCACAAAATTTAACCTTGTTTCAATTAATGATAGCGGGTAGCCTTGCATCAGCTACCGCTGATACCTTATCATCAGAATTGGGGACGGTTTACGGCAAAAAGTTCTTCAATATCATCACTTTTAAACATGATGAACGGGGGCTTGACGGAGTTATCAGTATAGAAGGTACACTGATAGGCCTTGCAGGAGCAGCAATTATTGCCATAACTTATTGTTTGTTTATTGGTTGGGGCATACCATTACTATATATAATTACAGCTGGTTTTATAGGCAATATTATTGATTCCGTATTGGGAGCAACGCTCGAACGCAAGGGCAGTATTGGCAATAACCTGGTGAACTTTTCAAACACTGCAGTTGGAGCAATAATGTGTTTACTGTTATTTAGTTTATAAAACCGGAAACCAATCAACCATAAACCTGTTAAATAATAAAACAATTACCCATGATAGCAGATAATATTGAACTTGTTGATCCGGATGAGGATTATAATACTGAAGAGGAAGATTTTGATGCAGAAGAGGAAAATGACCTGCGCGAAGTACAGGTAGATGATGATATTAACGAACCGGATGCAGAAGATCCGGATCTGGACAATCAATGGTTGATTGAAGATGACGAAGATGATGAATAATTAAAAGGTATTTATCAGGCATCCTGGTTAACCCTGAAAGAGTTTCCAAAAATTGATCCTTCACTCAATCCGGAATGTTTTTCTTGTTCTGTAGCCTTATCGCTGTTAACTATCCTGTTATAGCATATTTTTGATATGGCTCTGGAGCGCTTAAACGTTTGATCAGTAAATATTGATACCAATACATCCAGAAAATAAACATATGGCCATAATATTGTTGCCTTCAACTTTGTCATATCAATTTGGGTTTGGCTTTCACAAATATAATTAATATGAAAAGCATTATTATAGTTTTAATTAATTATACTTTGTAATTATTTGAATATCGCATTTGTAATCAGTTCTGATTTATCAATATGTCTTGTTTTTTGATTAAAAACGCGGTTTTAGAAGTGTTTTTTGTCTTTATGCGCTACTGGCTGTAAAATTCACATTTGTATTTATTAGGCAATTATTCATATCTTTAAAGGAAATAATTTACCTGTCACATATACACGAATGCATCCTAGTGAAATAACATTCATGCGAAAATATTGCACTGACGATGAATGTTTGCCCTTGACTACCCGAATTAAACAAAATATTTCGCCGAACGATAGCTATGAACCTGTTGAGATGTATTTTAACCTTAACAGGGCAGGGGCATTTACAGTAAAGGTTAAATATAAAATAAACGATAAGTTGCATGAGTCTGTAGCTTATGTTAATAGATTTGGGATTGTAACACATCTTGAGCATTTGCCTGATAGGTGTTGCTGATTACTCGCCAGAAATTATTTGTACCAAATTCCCAAAATATTTTTCATCAAAAAATTGTGTAGTTAAATAGCTACGCGTATATTTGTAGTCAAATAGCTACATAAATGAATTTAAGACGAGATGTGTTCCAGGCCATAGCCGACCCTACCAGGAGGGCCATTTTGCTGTTAGTTGCTTCGCAAGCTTTAACTGCGGGTGCAATTGCTGCCAATTTTGATACAGCAAGGCCCACGGTTTCAAAACACCTGCAGATACTTACCGAGTGCGAATTACTTGAGCAAAAACAAACAGGCAGAGAGATCTACTACCAGATAAATGCGAAGAATATGAAACAAGTAGCCGATTTTATTGAGCCGTTCCGCCAAATGTGGGATGACAGGTTTAATAAACTGGAAGATATAATGAAAGCACACCAATCAAAAAAATAAGATTATGGAACAAAAAACAAAAGTAAGTGCTGAAGATGGTCAGCATGATCTGGTTATCACAAGAGAATTTGATCTGCCGGTTGATTTGCTTTTTAAGGCATATACCGAGGCTGAATTTCTTGAACAATGGATGGGAACCAAAGTATTAAGACTGGAAAGCAAAAAGCATGGCAGTTATCAGTTTGAAACAAGTGACGGCAAAGGAAACGTGGCATTTAAGGCCAGCGGTGTAATTCATGAGTTTAACCCGAACCAGAAAATTACAAAGACATTTGAAATGGAGGGTATGCCCTTTGGTGTACAGCTTGAGGTTTATGAATTTGTACAGCTTACTCCTGATACCAGCAAGCTAAATATGCATGTAATTTATGAATCGGTTGCACAGCGCGACCAAGTATTGAAACTGCCTTTTGCACAAGGTATAAACATGGCACATAACCGTATGCAGGAAATTCTGAACAAATTAAAATAACCAACACTATGGAAAAGAGAAATAAAATTATTTATTGGATTGCAACAGTTCTGTTGACTTTTGGTATGCTGGTAAGCGGCTTGCAGCAAATATTTCATGCAAAAGAGATGGCAGGCATGGTAGCACATTTGGGTTATCCGGCTTATTTTATGGATATAATTGGTGTCTGGAAAATTCTGGGTGTTATAGCTATCTTAATTCCTGGATTTAAGCTGGTTAAGGAATGGGCCTATGCAGGTTTATTTTTTACCATGACGGGAGCGTTGATATCGCACCTGGCTATTGGTGATGATGGCTTAAAAGAAATTATCGGGCCGTTAATGCAAACTGTTTTTATTATTTTGTCGTGGTATTTTAGGCCTGCTGATAGAAAGATCATTTCGATTAATTAATAATGAATAGTATGAATCCTAAGGTTGATTTTTATTTTAACAAAGCCAAAAAGTGGCAGGAAGAATTGGAGCAATTGCGGGTAATCGCTCTTGATTGTGGGCTGGAGGAGGAGTTGAAGTGGGGTTGCCCTTGTTACACATTAGAGAAAAGTAACATTGTATTGATACATGATTTTAAAGAATACTGCGCGTTTCTGTTCTTTAAGGGGGCATTGCTGTATGATCCTCAGGGTATCCTGATCCAACAAACAGAGAATGTACAGGCAGCGCGGCAGATCCGTTTCACTAATCTGCGGGAAATTGTTGAGATGGCACCTATCTTAAAAAGTTATATTTATGAAGCCATTGAAGTTGAAAAAACAGGTTTAAAAGTGGAGTTAAAGAAGACCACAGAATTTAAAATGGTTGAGGAGTTTCAATATAAACTGGATAAGATCCCGGCGCTGAAAGCAGCTTTTGAGGCATTAACCCCTGGTAGACAAAGAGGATACCTATTGCATTTTTCGTCGGCCAAACAAGCTAAAACCAGGGAGGCGAGAATAGAGAAATATATACCGCAAATACTTGACGGGAAGGGATTGGATGATTAGGCTTTAAACTACAGTTATGATCAACTTTAGTCATTACGTTGCTTTTATTATATGCTGGATCGTCGTAGGTATCATTACTGGTATATTTCTATTGCGAATAGAGGCTCCTTACGGGCGTTTCAGTAGCGTAAAATGGGGTGCGGTAATTAGCAATAGGGTAGGTTGGTTTGTGATGGAAGCTACGGTAATGGTAGCTTTTTTGTGTTGGGTGCCTTTGCTGAATTATAACTGGCACACCCCTGCCACTGTTATGATAGGCTTATTCTTCATTCATTATCTGCACCGTAGTTGTATTTATCCGTTAATGATCCGCACAAAAAATAAAAAAATGCCGGTTATCATTATGTTTTCGGCTATGTTGTTCAATACGGTAAATGGCTCGTTACTTGGTATTTGGTTTGCCAATTTTGCGCATTATCCGGATAGCTGGTACCAATCACCATTCTTTATCGCCGGAGTATTACTTTTCATTGTCGGGATGTTGCTTAACTGGCAGTCTGATTATATCCTTATCCATCTTCGCAAAAAAGGAGAAACAGATTATAAAATACCGCATAAAGGCCTTTTTAAATTAATCTCTTCGCCTAACCTGTTTGCCGAAATAATAGAGTGGGCCGGGTTTGCCTTATTAACCTGGAGTTTGCCCGCATTAGCTTTTTTTATCTGGACCTGCGCCAATCTTATACCTCGCGCTATCGCCAATCATCGCTGGTATAAAAAAGAATTTTCTGACTATCCCCCTCAAAGAAAAATATTACTGCCTTATCTGTGGTAGCGCTAATGCAATATTAATTGTGAATTGCAAAGTGATATTTTTACTTATTGGCATAAAATAGAATGATGGCTTGCGTTTATTTTAAACATATTGCCGTACGTTCATTATAAGTTAAATAATGTTAAACAGACCGCTTCTGGCAGCCGGGCGAATAATTTAAGCCTTGCACTATCGTTTCCACGGTGATATTACTGGTCAAAAACCTTTTTCACCACATGCGGGAACACAATAAAGCATCTTTACTTTTCGAGATACTGTTACATCTCGCATTCTGGACCTGTATTTCGGCATTGCCGCTGCTCAACCGCCCGCAACTGCCGTATATGCACGCCGCATTTCCGGTATGGCACTTTTTGCTTCTTAACCTGCTGCTTGCAGTACAATTTTACCTTAACGCGTTTTATCTCATCCCTGTTTGGCTGAACCATCGTGGCATGCCACATGGCCATCCGCCCTTATTATTTAATTTTAGCCTGTTACCGTTGTGCGCTATAACGGCGGCAGCATTCGCTTACCGCTACCTGTCCGACAGTTTCAGGCAGATGAGCAACCGGCAGAGCATCACCAACGAAACGCTGGTATCCGAACTGGCTTTTTTGCGTTCGCAGATCAGTCCGCATTTCATTTTCAATGTCATTAACAACGTGGTTGCGCTGTCGCGGGTTGATCCGCCAGCGGTTGAACCTACTTTAATGGAGTTGTCGCAGCTGCTGCGTTATATGCTTTACGTTACCGATGAGGTGCAGGTAACCATGAAACAAAAGGCTGAATACCTGGGTAGTTATATCCGGCTGCAGCGCATGCGTTTTGGGGATGAAGTAAAAGTAGAATTACTGATAGAGATAAAAGCGCCCGAAAAAAGCCTGGAGCCTATGCTGCTGGTTCCTTTTGTTGAAAATGCTTTTAAACATGGAACAGGCGATATTGACAACCCCGAGATCGGCATAGCCCTGATATCCGACGATAAGATGCTCTACTTTAGAGTAAGCAATAAATTTAACCCGGCCGAGATACATAAAGATGATAGCCACGGTATTGGGTTAAACAATGTTAAACGCCGGTTAGCGCTGCTTTATCCCGGCATGCACCAGTTATCTATCCGGCAGGATGAAAATTATTATACCGTTAACCTACAAATCCAATTTAAATGATAAAATGCCTACTAATTGATGATGAGCCCCTGGCCCTCGGCCTGATGGAAGATAACCTGCGCCATATGCCCGACATTATTGTTGTAGCGCGCTGCCGCACTGCTTCCGAAGCTTTAGCTATATTACGTACTACGCAAATAGACCTTTTATTCTGCGATATCTATATGCCTGGTATCAACGGCATGCAACTGGTAAAAAGCCTTGCAAGCAGGCCCATGGTTATTTTTGTAACAGCCTATGAAAAATTCGCTATCGAAAGTTTTGAACTGGATGTGGTTGATTACCTGGTGAAACCTGTGCCATTGGAGCGATTTTTAAAAGCCTGCCATAAATCCATCCAGTTATTCACACTCAGAAAGCTTGCGGAAGCACAGCAAATGCCGCAGAAAAAGCATTTGTTCCTGTATACAGACTATACGCTTGTGAAGATTAACCTTGATGAGATAGAATACATTGAAGGGCTTAAGGATTACGTAAAGGTGCATGTAGCAGGCCGCGAAAAGGCAATCCTGTCACGCATCAGTATAAAAGCGCTTGAGCAGCAGTTGCCCCCCGGGCAGTTTTACCGGGTGCATAAATCGTACATTGTTAATGTTGATTTTGTAACGCATATACGCCGGGGCAGGTTAAAAACAGCCGGTGCCGAGTTACCGCTAAGCGATACTTACCGTGAAACAATTAGCCTGATGACGGGCCGTGTGCTTACAGATGGCGCACAATCGGCGCTTTCGTCGGCACTTTAAGGCCCCTCGTCTCATTTATTTCACAGGTTGATGGTCAAACTCCATTTTTGGACTTCAGCACGTGAACTTGATGAGAATAAAGCTACTTCTTTTTTTAATGCTCAGTACCGGTTGCGCCGTCACAGTTTACGGCCAGCAAACCAATAAAGTACTACAGAAAACAACTGTAAATTACCTGTTTACCTGCACGCTGGATAAGATGCTGGATACGCTTTCGATGAATTATCACCTGCATTTTGTATTCGAGCGCGATTCATTACAGCGTTTTGATGTGGTTGAACACTTTTTTGAAGAGAAACTTAAAGATGTTATAGGCAAAGTATGCGAAGAAAATGGCCTGCATTATTGGGTAAACAATGATGGTGTTATTTATATTTTACAGAACGTAGATGACTATGCCCGCCTCAAAAAAATTGCCGACAGCATGCTCAGGGTATCCCGGAAAATTTCGCCCGTGCTGCCCCCACAAACAAAAAAGCACCAAATGTTACGTGCTATGCAGATGCGCAGGAATGTTACCGTTAGCGGGCGTGTTATAGATCAGGCTACAGGTGAAGTGCTTCCTTCGGCTACTGTGCTGATACGTAATACCAGCCTGTCGGCATCCGCCCGGCAGGACGGTGGCTTTACAATTTTTCGCGTACCGGCCGATACTTGTACGGTTGAAGTATCCTATGCCGGTTATGAAGCAGTCTCGTTGCAGCTGAATAGCAAAAATGTAGATAGTATCCTAACCATTGGTCTGTACAAAGCCATAAACACACTTGATGAAGTGAGCATACAAGGCAAAAAAAGCGGGGTAATGAACACCGATACCAAAAAAGTTGGTGTACTGCAGTTAACTCCCGCTAACCTTGATAAGTTGCCAAATCTGGGCGAAAAGGATGTAATGCGTGCGTTCCAACTCATGCCGGGAGTAAGCGCTACAAATGAATCATCATCGGGTGCTTATGTTCGCGGCGGTACGCCCGATCAAAACCTTATAGTGTTTGATGGTTTTACGGTTTACGAGGTAGATCACCTATACGGCTTTTTTAGCGCCTTTAATGCTAATGCGATAAAAGATGTACAACTTTATAAGGGGGGCTTTTCGGCCATGTATGGCGGACGGTTGTCAAGCGTAACCGAGATCAATGGCCGGGACGGTAATAGCAACCAGGCAAATTACGGGGTTGACCTGAGTTTATTAAGCCTTAATGTTTTTATGGAGACACCGGTGAACAAGGAGTCGTCGTTGGTGCTGGCTTTTCGCCGCTCATACCAGGGGCCGTTTTATGATAAGATCTTCGGCCAGTTTAACGCATCCACTACTACCGGAGGTGGCGGAGGAGGAGGAGGATTTGGTGGTGGCGGCGGAGGTGGCTTTGGCGAACAAACTACGCCAGCCTCACATTTTTATGATTTCAACGCACATTACGTTTATCATCTCGATCAAAAAAACTCACTGGTATGGAGCCTGTACACAGGTGAAGACAAAACCGATAACAGCAGACAACTGGATTTGCCCTCTTTTATCAGTTCATCGGGCAGTACTGATATTACCGATTATACCAAATATGGTAACCTGGGCAGCAGCGTAAAATGGTTCAGCCAGTTCAACTCAAACCTGCATGCTAATACTTACATCACCTACTCATCTTATTTTAACGACCGCAACCGCAGTACGTCCGGAACAACTACCAATAGTGCCGGGGATGATGTTGCTTTTGAGAATGGGACCGTTGAAAACAATAACCTGCAGGATGTTGGGCTGAAAAGCGATTGGGTATGGCAGCAAAGTAACAAGGTGCAACTGAATTTTGGCGGCTTTGCCGACAGGCTGCATATCAACTACGATTATATTCAGAACGATACCAGCTATTTGATCAATCAGCATAATACGGCCATTAACGCGGGAGGCTATGCTGAACTGGAATATGACCCTAATAGTAAACTGCACCTGCAACCCGGCCTGCGCGAAACTTATTATTCACCAACTTCGCAATTATATTTTGAGCCGCGTTTTTCGGCAAGCTACCTGCTTACAGATAAATACACACTCAAATTTGCTACCGGGCAATTTTACCAGTATATGAACCAGGTTACCCGTAATGATATTGCTGATGGTAACCGCAATTTCTGGATCCTTTCAAATGGCAACAGTATTCCTGTAGGGCGTTCGCAACACCTGATGGGGGGCATAAGCTACGAGAATAAATCATTCCTGATAGATGTGGAAGGCTATTATAAAAGGCTCACAGGGCTCACGCAATATACAATTACACAAACGCAAACCGGTGGCTTCGGCGGGGGAGGCTTTGGCGGAGGGGGTAATGATGGCGATGTGGTAGAAGACTTTTATTCAGGCACAGGCCGTGCTTACGGGGTTGAAGTACTGTTGCAGAAAAAACTCGGTCATTACACCGGTTGGATCGGCTATACGCTTGCAAACGCGCAAAATAAATTTGCTGTATTCGGCAATAGCTATTACCCAGCAGATCAGGACATCCGCCACGAGTTTAAATCCATCAACATGTACCATCTTAACCGCTGGAACTTTTCGGCAGTGTTTATCTTCGCTACAGGGCACCCTTATACAGCCCCGCTATCAACTTATTCATTTGTAACTGCCGATGGCAATACCCAAACTTATTTCAACGTAAGCGGAAAAAATGCCGAACGCTTGCCTGATTATCATCGCCTCGACCTATCGGCAACTTACGACCTGCTTCGGATCAATGGCGACAAGATCGGCAGTATCGGACTGTCATTATTCAATGTGTATAATCACGTTAACGTCTGGTACAAAGAATATTATGTGGTAGATAATGCTGTTGTTACCACCAATGTTAATTATTTAGGTTTTACTCCAAACATTACGCTTAGCCTGCGATGGAAATGATATATTATTTATTTAAACGGATGAGATGGGCAGCAATACTGCCTGTAATTTTACTGGGTTCATGCAAAAAGGAGAATCAATCGTCCACAGCTAAACCTGTAGTACAATCGTATCTTGTTGCAGGCAAAGTATTAACAGTGAGGTTATACACCCAAAAAACACTTACAGATACCGAAAAATATGGCCCTGCGCTTACAGGCCTTAAACCAACTGTTTCTGACGGTACCACCACAGTAAATCTTACCGAAACAGCCAAAGGTATTTATACCTATGCCGATAGTACCTTCCTGGTTTCCGGGAAAACTTATGCGCTGTCTTTCGTTTATAATAACGTAACTATTTCAGCAAAAACAGTAATGCCTGCAAAGCCACAGGGTTTCGCTACACAATATGCTTCGATAGATTATACCTCTTCATCAACCGCTACCATGCGAGATACCATAAATAGGTTCACCTGGTTAAACCCTGATTCGCTTAACCATGTATTGGTGTTTATTGGCCTTGATGGCGCATCATTTCCTGTTAACTCCTTTTATAACGGGGCAACCAATTTTGAAGAAGATACAAAGCAGCGGTCGGTGTACTATGTATTACCCTCCATATTTCCCTACTACGGGCGCTACCAGGTATTGCTTTACTCTGTAAATCAAGAATACATCAATCTGCTAAAAAGCAATGCCAGCGGTGCGAACTCGCAAAACCTGTTAAATACACCTACCAATGTTGTTAACGGTGTGGGGATATTTACCGCAATGCAAGCAGATACGGTTAGTTTTTCATTTTTATAGCAGGCTTGTACTGTATTTATTTAGAATTTAAGGCATTGTGTTGTCCGGTTTCCTCTAAAAGACTACGCTCAACAAAAAGCCCTCCAATGTTATATTGAAGGGCTTTTTGTTGAACTGTAAATTGAGCAATATATCTATGCTAAACCCGTAACCAATGTACCGTTAGGCTTGAAAGAGACGGAAAACCTGTTTCAGTTATTTCCATCCTCCGCCTAAATCAGTGTATAAATTAACAACAGATTGCAATTGTTGCAATTTATCATTTACACCTGCTAATTGAGCAGCTAATAAATTTTGCTCTGAAGTAAGTACATCTGTATAGTTTGTTGCCGAACTATAGGTCAGCAACTGCTTGGTATAATCAACAGATTTCTCTAATGCATCCAGTTCCTTTTTTCTCAGATCGGCTTTTTTTACTGCTTGTTTGTAGGAAAACAAGTCGTTGGCAACTTGCTGTCCGGCAGTTAAAATACTTTGTTGATAAGTATTAAAAGCTTCCAGTTGCTGTGCCTTTGCTATACGGTAACGTGCCTTATTTTGCCCCTGGTTAAATATGGGCTGGGTTAATCCACCCACCAGGTTATAGAAGATAGAATTATTAAAAAAGTCCTTCAATTGCAGCGTCGAAAATCCACCCTCGGCTGTTATGGTAAGCGTTGGGTAAAAATAAGAATGTGCCACATTGGTGTTCTCAAAAGCTGCCATAAAAGCAAATTCCGATTGTTGTATATCCGGCCTGTTCTTTAACAGTTGGGTTGAAATACCCGCATTCAGTGTTTCAACAGGGACCTGCTCGGCCAGGGTAAGACGTTTTATTTGTCCCGGTGCGCGGCCAAGCAAAATGCATAAAGCATTTTCTGTTTGTCTGATCTCTGATTCCAGGTCGGGTATGGTGATCTCAGCCGCATACCGGTTGGCTTCACTTTGCACAACGGCAGCGCCTGTAACCACATCGGCTTTTAATAGCGACTTATTGGTTTCTACATCCTGTATGTCGTTCTTTACCGTTTGCTGTGTGATAGCCAACTGCTGATCGTAAGATAACAGTGTATAGTAATAATTAGCAATACTGGCTACCAAAGCTGTTTGTACAGCCCGCTTTGAGGCATCGCTCTCTAAAAACTGGGCTATTGCCTGGCGTTTTAAACTGCTTAATTGGCCCCACACATTTACAGTCCAGCTTGCGCTCAATTGTGCCTGGTAGGTTGTGCTGTTTAAGTCGATACCTAACCCAGCCGGGAAAGTTTGCGCCGCTTGCGATGCCTTCGCTTTGGTAACTGTTGCACCCGCGCTTAAAGTAGGGAAGTAAGCGGCTTTGGCTTCTTTCAGCGTAGCATTGGCCTCAGCTATTTTTAACACGGCTGTTCTCAGGTTCAGGTTATTGCTGATGCCTTCCTGTATCAGATTTTGCAATACCGTATCAGAAAATAATGAGCGCCACGGCAAGTTCGCCATTGAATTGGTATCTGTTGCCGAACTATCGCGGTATAAATTGTCGGCCGTTACATTTGGCCGCTTATATTGCTGCGATACTTTGCAGGATGCTGCGATAAGCATCCCGGCCACGGCTAATAAAAAATATCTTGTTTTCATTTGATTAAACTTAAGCTTGAAATTTAGTTGATTACCGGTTCTTCAGATTCTGGTTCCGGTTTGCCGCTGATCCTTTCCTGTAATGATTGGAAAACGATAAATAATACCGGGATCACAAAAACACCGAACAGCGTACCGATAAGCATCCCGCCCACAGCACCTGTACCTATTGACTTGTTACCTACCGCGCCTGCGCCTGATGACAGCATCAACGGAAGCAGACCCAGGATAAAGGCGAACGAGGTCATCAAAATAGGGCGGAGCCTTGCGGTTGCACCTTCAATGGCTGCATCAACCAACGTTAAGCCATGCCGCCTGCGGGTTACCGCAAATTCAACTATCAGGATAGCATTTTTGGCGAGCAGACCAATGAGCATGATGAGCGTAATCTGTAAGTAGATGTTATTTTGTACGCCAAATATTTTCGCGAAAATGAAGGCACCAGCCAATCCCACAGGCAATGATAATATAACCGCCAATGGCAATATGTAACTTTCATATTGTGCGCTAAGCAGGAAGTAAACGAAAATAAGACAGAGAATGAATATATAAACACTTTGACTACCGCCCGCAATCTCTTCACGGGTAATACCGGCATATTCAAAGCCGTAACCGACAGGGAGCGTTTGTGCAGCTACTTCATTAATCACCTTAATGGCATCGCCCGAACTGTAACCTGCGTTCGGCGCGCCCTGTATATCAATGGAGGTGTACAAATTAAACCTGTTGATAGATTGCGGCCCGTAAACCTTGGTAAGCGTTAAAAACTCCGATATCGGTGCCATGGCAGTGGTACTGTCGCTTCGTACATAAATATCATTTAAGCTTGCGGTATTTGCCCGATAGATAGCATCGGCCTGGATCATTACGCGGTACTGCTTTCCAAATTCATTAAAGTTTGATGCATATACACCACCATAGTAACCCTCAAGCGTACTTAATACCGTATTTACAGTAACGCCTGCCTGTTTGCACTTAGCCACATTAACATTGATCATGTATTGCGGAAAGTTGGTGTTGAACGATGTAGTAGCGTATTGAATTTCCTTATGTTTGGCAAGCGCGGCAAGGAATTTAGCGCTCACATCGTTAAACTTATTGATATCGCCGCCGGTCTTGTCCTGCAACTGGAACTCAAAGCCTGCGTTTAAGCCGAAACCCTGTAAAGTAGGAGGGGCAAAGAATATAACCTGCGCGTTTTTAATGCCAGATGTCATGCCGAAGAGTTGCCCTGTTAAACTATTAATATCTTCACCTTTCCCGGTACGTTTATCCCACGGTTTTAATTTAATCACCACCATGGCGTATGAGCCACCAGCACCTGCAATAAAGCTTTGTCCCGTAATAGTTAAGGTTGATTCTACCTCTGGCAATGATTTTATGATGCCTTCAACCTGTTTGGCAACTGCGGTACTTCTTTCCAGTGATGAACCCACGGGTAAGCTGATATTGGCAAATAATACCCCTTGGTCTTCATTTGGCACAAAGCCTGTAGCGGTTGTTTTTATCAGGAAGTAAAAGATACCGGCAAAAATTAAAATAATCAATCCGGCCAGCCATTTCTTCCCTGTAAGAAAATGTACCGAGCGTTTATATTTGCCGGTTACCGATTCAAAACCAGTATTAAAGGCTGTGTAAAACCGCTGAATAAGGCTTGAATCCTTATGTTCACCTTCAGGATGTGGTTTTAAAAACAACGCACAAAGCGCAGGACTCAGGGTTAATGCGTTAACTGCCGAAATAATAATGGCAATGGCCAGTGTTAAACCAAACTGTTTGTAAAATACGCCGGATGATCCGGAAATAAACGATACCGGGATAAATACTGCCGCCATTACCAATGTAATAGAAACAATGGCCCCGCTAATATCGCGCATAGCGCTTATGGATGCTTCCTTGCCCGACTTAGCGCCCTGATCCAGTTTGGCGTGTACCGCCTCGACGACGACTATGGCATCATCAACCACAATACCAATAGCCAATACCATAGCAAACAGTGTAAGCAGGTTAATGGTAAAGCCAAATAAGTTAAGGAAGAAGAATGTACCGATAATTGCCACCGGAACCGCGATTGCCGGGATCAGCGTTGAACGGAAATCCTGCAGGAACACGAATACTACTATAAACACCAGGATAAACGCCTCAACTAGTGTATGAATAACTTTTGCGATGGATTCATCTAAAAAGTCATTAGCATTGAGCAATGAAGTATATTTTACTCCCGGTGGAAAAGATTTAGAGGCAGTGGCGATAGTAGCCTCACACTGCTGTATCAATGAGTGTGCATTTGAACCGGCCACCTGTGAAATAGCTATACCGATTGAAGGGTTACCGTCGGTTGTAGTATAACTGGTATAATCAAGCGAGCCTAATTCCAGGCGTGCTACGTCCTTTAACAGCAAGGTTTGCCCGCTACTGGTTGATTTGATTACTATGTTCTCAAAATCAGCTACGGATTTTAAGCGGCCTTTGTATTTGAGGGTATACTGGTACGATTGATTGCTGTTTTCACCAATCTTTCCCGGTGCCGCGTCAACGTTTTGCTCGGCAAGGGCGGCGTTTATATCATCGGGTATTAAATGATAAGCTGCCATTACGCTTGGTTTTAGCCAAATACGCATAGAGTAATCTTTAGTGCCGAAAGCCGAGGCATCACCTACGCCGTTTATACGTTTTATCTGCGGCAGCAAATTAATGTTGGCGTAGTTCTGTAGAAAAGTCTGATCGTATGATTTATTGGTGCTCGACAATGAAAAGATCATGATGTCGCTGCTTTGTTGCTTCTGTGTGGTTACACCCGACTGGGTAACTTCCGCAGGCAATAGGGGCGCAGCTTTTGAAACACGGTTCTGTACGTTTACAGCAGCAATATCAGGGTTAGTCCCCAAAGCAAAATAAATGGTAATAGTTGCTGATCCGTCGTTAGATGCGGTTGAGGTCATGTAGGTCATGCCTTCTACACCATTTATCTGTTCTTCTAAAGGAACGATAACACTGGTCAGCACCACATCGGCATTAGCGCCTGAATAACTGGCAGAAACAACAACAGTAGGTGGAGCAATATCAGGGTATTGGGTTATCGGCAGCTCAATAAGCCCGATGATACCCAATATTACCAGTATAACCGATATAACGGTTGATAATACCGGCCTTTGTATGAATGTCTTGATCATGTGTTTAGTTTTTTAGATCCTGGTAAACCTTGTCGGCACTCATTGGCTGTGGGGCAATTTTGGTTGAATCCTTTAAAGAGATAGTACCGTCGTAAACTACTTTATCACCCGCCTTTAAACCGCTGGTTACCACATAGTACTGGCCTGCTGTAAGTTCCATTATCTGTACTTCCTGGTTTTTTACCAGGTTGTTATCATCCAGCACATATACAAAATATTTACCCTGCAATTCATAGGCAGATCTTTGCGGCACCAGGATAGCATTAGTTAATGCCTGCGGGATATCAACATTGCCTGAACCGCCGCTTCTTAGCAAGTGTACCGGGTTAGGGAACGCAGCCCTGAAACTTGCAGATCCTGTAGTGGTATTCAATACACCGCTAATAGTTTCTAAACGACCTTTTTCGGGGTAGGCAGAGCCATCGGCAAGGGTTAAGTTTACATCAGGCGTATTTTTAAGCTTTTCATCCAGTGTACTGCCTTTCACCGAGCGGGAAAAATCCAGCAGTTGTTTTTCATTCAATGAGAAATAAGCGTATACTTTGCCAATATTAGCAACAGTTGTTAACGGGTTGGCAGTTGCACTAGTGATCAGGCTGCCCAAACGGTAGGGGATTGAACCTACAACGCCATCTACCGGGCTGGTAACATAAGTATAACCCAGGTTTACTTTTGCCGTAGCTAATGTGGCTTGTGCCTGTGCTAATGCTGCTTTTTTTGTATCGAGTGTATTTTGATCTGTTTGCAGTTCGTATTCGGAGATGATGCCTTTTTCAACCAATGGCTTGGTTTTGTTTACAGCTATTTCTGCCGAATTGATATCCGCCTTTGCACTATTGATAGCAGCAACTGAATTGATAACAGTTTGCTCGTATTCAGGAGCACTTAGCTTGAAAAGCAACTGGCCTTTCTTTACTACCGAACCCTCGTCAACATAGATCTTTTCAACATAACCATCCACCTTGGGGCGAATATCAATTGTTTGTTCGCCCTGCATTGTTGCCGGGTAGCTGGTATGTAACGTGGCCGATTGTGGCGTTACTGTAAATACCTGGTAATTTGCAGGCGGTTGCTGCGTGTTTGCACCCTGGCTTGCACCACCTCCGCAGGAACTTAACCCAATTATTGCTGAACTTAGCACGGCCAGGCCGAAACTGATCTTTTTTATTTTATAAGGCATTATATTCATGTTTGTGTATTTGTTGACTTGTGAGTTTGACAGTTATGTCAGTTTTTGTTCAAAAAAATTAATTAAATAAAATATCAACTATCATTTTCTTTCTGTCCTGCATTAGCTTTTCAAAGTTTGTATCGCTAAGTTCAAGCGTGCGCTCAAATAATCTGCGGGTTAATAACGGATAAGCAACCAGTGATAATATATTGATCAGGAAATTAATAGGTAAAACCTTTTTTATTTCTCCGCTATCAGATGCCTGCTTTACTTCCTTTAAAAATTGCTGCATACCCGGAGATGAATCTTTGGTAGGCAAGGTAAAGCCATGCGTATTTATTTCACTAATTAAAAAGGATTCTTTATAAGGATACTTTGTTAACTCAGTAGTGAACATATCAATAAAGGTAATAACCTTCTTTTTAAAGGGCATTTCTGCACCTAACACTTCATTCATTCTTGTCCCGGTATCAGTCATCGCTTCCCTGAATACCTGTTGAAAAAGGATATCCTTTGAACGGAAGTAATAATTGATAACTGTTCTGCTTACACCGGCGGCTTCAGCAATATCCTGGGTAGTGGCATTGAACTTTCCTTCTGCAAAGAAAATTTGTTTTGCAGTGTCTTTGATCATCTGTTCAGTACCTGTATCTCTGGCGGCCATTGTTTACTAAAATGTCTGACTTTTGTGTCAGACAAATATAGAAACCGATTAAATATAATAGTGTCAGCAGATTCTCATTTTTGATTGGCCTGTTTGCCTGAAATAATACATAGATTGATAGCGAAAAAGTATTGAAAAGCCCTGTTACAGCTGAAGTTGTTTAGCAAACCCAGAAGGCCTGGTTCCGGTTAACTGGTAGAATATATTACTAAAGGCTGATACGTTGTTATACCCTAAAGTATAAGCGATCTCGCTCATCGATTTTTCGGTTTGCAGCATCATTTCTATCGCTTTAACCATACGTAGCAATTTAAAGTATTGCAGAAAAGATATCTTCATGGTTTCTTTAAACAACCGGGTTAAGGTACGCTCGCTGAACCCGGTTTCCCTGCTTAATGTTTCCAGTGTAAGCGGTTCAAAAACATGATGATAGATGTACCTGATTACGGGTTGCATCCGTTCATTTTCAGTTGTGGGTAAAGCAATGGGTAGGGCTTTCTTACTTATATCGGGCAATATGTTTTTTATTCCAGCCATAAAAGCGAAAGCCTTATCTCCGGGCAAAACATCGCCTTCCCATCTCACAGAATAACTCAGCATCTGCATTAAAAGTGTATTTATTGGGTAAATACCGCCTTTGTTAAAAAATGGGTGGTCGTCATCATCATCGTCATAAAAATAAATGGAGATGATCACTACCGATCTGTGCATCTCAACAAAATGTTTCATTCCTTTAGGTATCCATACATAATGCCGCGCAGGTATGATCAACGTTTTCTCCACTAAATGGATATAGGCAACGCCGCCTTCAATATAGATCAGCTGCCCTTTATGATGCGAATGCTGAGGCAATCTGAACTCATTTAGCTCATACATCACGTACACCGATTCCGGTATCCGGTCAATAGCGTTAAGAAATTCACCAGGTTCAATCATGCATTTGGCTGGAATGAGTAAAAGTTTGGCAATGTAGTTAAAATTACTTAATGCGGATAGTGGGACCTTTGTATTATAATTTTATGAAACACTATTTCAATTATTTTTTAATCACATTGGCGTTCACTTTAATCGCACGCCCGGGGCATGCAGCAAATTTGCCCGCTGATTCTGCTAAAAAGATTCCCTTAACTTTAAATGAGGTATGGGAAAAAGCAGAGATGAACAGCAAAGCTGTACAGATCAGGGACCTCAGCATTAAAAGCAGTGACGAAGGTATTAAAGATGCCAAAGCGGAGCGCCTGCCTGATATTGATGTTGACGGTGAATATGCCCGTGTAACCAATATGCCCGTTTATGAAAACGGACTTTTTCATGTGCCCGAACAATTCCCTGTTTTGCATACCTATTACAAAGCCGAAGGCAGCGCCTATTTTAATTTATACAACGGCGGTAAAACCAACCTGGAAATTGATGCCCGCAAAAGCGAAAACAAAATTGCCGGTGAGCAAAGGAAACTAACTGTATCAGAAATAAAGCTTCGCGCGGCGGCTTACTATTTGGATATGCAACGCAGCCTGATATTTAAAGATCTGTTATTAAAGGATATATCCTCACAGGAGAAACAATTACTTCAAATACAAACACTGCAAAAAAACGGTGTTGTTTTAAAAAGCGATGTACTGCGGGCCGAATTAAAACTTTCAAAACAAAAGCTGTCATTAGTTACGCTGGATAATGATCTGGCTATTGCTAATCAAAAATTAAACATACTGATAGGTTTGCCTGATGATCAAAGGGTTGCACCGGTTGAGTTAGTTAATATTGATTCTATCAGCACCAAAACTTATGATGACTATTTAACCGATGCAGGCAGTAACGCTTACCAGCTAAAAATATCAAAACAGGAAACAGAGTTACGTGGATTGCAATTGAAAAACGTTAAGGCCAATGTATCGCCTAAAGTGGGGGTGTTTGCTGAATACAGCTATAATTATCCCCAGATTCTATTCTACCCATATTCGGGTAATTTGTATGGTCTTGGTTTTTATGGGATAAAGGCATCATTTGCCATCTCATCCTTTTATCATAACAGCCATAAAACTAAAATAGCCAAGCTTGATTATGAGAGTCAGGAAATTGAACATGCCGAAACTCAGGACAACATCCGTCAGCAGGTTAATGAAGCTTATCTACGATTTAAGGAAGCGCTCAATCGTGTGGATGTGAGCAAAACCAATATTAAACAGGCAACTGAAAATCGCAGGATAGTTTATAACACCTATTTCAATCAAACCTCATTAATAACAGATTTGCTGGATGCGGATACGCAGTTACTGCAAACACGTTTCGACCTTACAGCGGCTCAAATTGCTGCCCAGCTTCAATATTATCAATTACAACATATTACCGGCAAACTTTAACATGAACAAGCAACAACATACTTATACAAACACTGATAAATTAATTACCAGGATTACTACATGGATAGCAGGCATCATTACACTGGCATTGTGCATTTGGGGAGTGATAACCGCATTTAACCTGCTGAAGTACGAAGAAACTGACGATGCACAGGTGGAAGAATATATTAACCCGATTACATCAAGGGTGAGCGGATTTATTAAGGAGATCCGTTATGATGAAAATCAGGAGGTGAAAAAAGGGGATACCCTGCTGGTTATAGATAACCAGGAGTATGCCTTACAGCAACAGGAAGCCGAAGCTGGCATACAAAATGGTAAAGATCAGATAGCTGCGCTGCAAAGCAATGTAGAAACAGCCTCGAAAATTGCCGAGGTGAGCAAAACACAGATAATAGCTGCCAAAGCAAAATTAGTAAGGCAGCAGCAGGAATTTGCCCGCTACCAAAAACTGTTCGATGCGGAATCGGCCACCAAACAACAAATGGAAAACGTACAGACCGCATTGGATGTAGCGCAATCAGATTACCAGGCGGCTTTGGATAATTACCAGGCAGCTTTATCAAAAGTGAATGACAATAGGTCGCAGATCTCTCCTGTAGTATCAGAAATTAAACGCCGTGAGTTGATATTAAAACGCAATAACCTTGATGTATCCTACACCGTAATTACCGCGCCTTATGATGGTAAAATGGGTAAAAGGACTATTCAGCCCGGCCAGCAGATACAGGTGGGGCAAACGCTTGCTTTTATTGTTGATAAAGAAACCGGCAAATGGGTAGTTGCCAATTTTAAGGAAACACAATTGCATAATATGCACATTGGCGAAATGGTTGATATTACCACCGATGCTTACCCCGATGTAAAGATCAAGGGTAAAATATTATCATTATCACCGGCAACAGGTTCAAGGTTCTCATTACTGCCGCCCGATAACTCGACAGGTAACTTTGTGAAGATTGCCCAGCGTATCCCCGTAAAAATAAAAATTACCGATGATAACCCTGTTGTGGCAGGGCTAAGCGCCGGAATGAACGCTAATGTAAGTGTAAACAAAAGTTCATCGAACCATGACTAACACCATCCCCGTTTTTAAAACATGGGTGCCGGAGTGGCTCGTCCGTTTTACTTTGCTTATTGTGGTTTTGCCCGGTGTTGTACTATTTGCACTATCTGTGAGCAATGTGAACGCCGCCGCGGGTTACTATGGCGTTAGTCCTAATGATGTGCAGTATTCGCTCATTATACTTTATGGGGCTATGGCCAGTTTTGTGGTGTTGGAAGGTCGTTTTTTTAAAAATATCGCCAGTAAGGAGTACATGCTGGTTGGGGTAATATTGCTGATAGGCACTTGTTACCTGTGTTATACTACCCATTCATTCCTGCTGCTTTTGGCTATGCGCTATATACAAGGTTTACTAACCTGCGGCACCATCAGTATTACGCTTACATTGATGTTCAGCAAGATGCATAGCGAACGTTCAAAAGAGATCGGTTATTCAGTAGTATATTGTGTGCTGTTATGTGTTATACCTTTAACTACATTAATTACCGCTACAATTATTGATGCCTTTGATTATAACGTGATCTATAAATGTGCCATTTATTCCTATATACCCGGTGCAGTGCTTTTGTTTATCATTATGAACAATGTAAGGCTGAATAAAAGACTTCCTTTATACCGGCTTGATTGGGCCAGTTTTGCTATTTATTCTACCGGTTTGAGCCTTATTGGTTATGTGTTGATTTACGGGCAGCAATATAACTGGCTCGATGATCCGCGGATCTCGGTGAGGGTAATTGCTATAATTTTACTGTCGATTTTATTCATCATCAGACAATTGAACCTTAAAAAGCCATACATATATTTAGAAGCATTCAGAAATCCCAAATTTGTACTGGGTGCCATATTACTGTTTGTATTTTATATTATTAGAGGGTCTTTTGGTATCACCACTTCATTTATCGGTGGTGTGCTTGGGCTTGACCCTATACATGTCGGCTATTTATTGCTGTACAACATCGCGGGGATAATCCTCAGCGTAATCATTGCTTCAAGAATGTTGCTTTTGAAGAGAGCAACCAGGCTTATATTTATTTCCGGCTTTATTATCCTGCTTATATTTCATGTATGGATGAGTGTAATTTTCACCACTCAGGCAGATGCGGGTGATCTCATTATCCCATTAATATTGCAAGGTATGGGAGCAGGGATGCTGATGGTGCCGATCATTCTTTTTCTTGTGTCTTCATCTCCTGTACAATTTGGTAATACCGGATCTGCTGTAGGGATATTTATCCGTTTTTTAGGGTTTAGCAGTAGTATCGCGCTCATAAACTTCTTTCAGCTTTATGGTCAGCAAAATCACTATAACCGGTTGCAGGATCAATTAAGCACACTTAATCCTGTTGCTGTACAAAAATTAACAACCTATCAGCAAGCGCTCATCAGTCGTGGAACAGCGCCTGATCAGGCCATAAAAATAGCCAACGGGCTTTTAAACAAAAGTATTACAGTACAAAGCCAGCTTAAATTTTCTGTTGATTATTACCATTGGATAAGTTGGCTGATTTTAGGAACGATTTTATTGATCGCACTTTTTCCGTCGGTTGGTCAGGTGGACATCAGCGTAAAAAACAATCAACCCGCTTCTGTTGCTTTCTAATTGCGAAAAGGAATAGTCTGTGGGGATACTTACAAGTATCAGGCTTTTGTATATTTAGAGATACAGATTAAAACGGATTAGTCGAATAGCCTTGCAAAATGATTCTCAAGATGATTGCGTATGCCGTTTCTAAGTTTTTCAGCCGAACCTTCTTCTATTAATTGTATCAGCCCTGCGTGCGAAACGAATTCTTTTAAAACAACCTGTTTTTTTAAGAGGCCGCTTTGGTGCACGTAATCAAATATGGGCAAAAGCATTTTCTGGAAGTTCTTCAGGGTTTCGTTCCCCGTGATGTCGTATAATTTGCCATGAAATTTAATTTCCTGCTCAATCTGAAATAAATGAGTCTGCGCTTTTTTAGGTTCGGATTTTACGATCGCCTTTAAATCGGCTATATCTTTATCAGTTACACGTTGTATAATAAAATCGGCCATACCAATTTCCAGGGACAGGCGCATTTCAAATATCTCTCTCAGTGTTGCTTCATCCAGCATTTGCGGATTCATGCTTTTTTGCAGGATAGTTGTCAGGTCGGGGCTGGTAATAACGGCCCCACGGTGTTTTTTTGAATCAATTAGCCCTATCATCCGCAGGCGCAGCAATGCTTCACGTATAACGGTTCGGCTAACGCCCATGGCCTCAGTCAGCTCCAGTTCAGTAGGGATGGTATCGCCAACTTTAAACTCTTTTTCAATAAAAAGTTCAATCAGGTTTTTTTCCACCCTGTCAACCAATGAACTGGTATCAACATTCCGTAAGCTTTTTATCAGGTTAGCCGATTTCATAGATCTGGTAAGCGTTAATGATATTTATTGTTGTTTCAATTTAGTAATTCCGGCATAAAGAAACGATAAATTTTACCAAAATATATCCTCTCGTGAAAAAGTTTTATGTCATACATAATAATTAATTAATAATTTTTAATTTTTTTTTAGTCTAAAAACTACTCATACAGTTCGCTAAATCAGTTTTTTTGGAAAAAAGCAGTAAGTGTATGTATAACACACTGGCTTTCAGTTACCCCTTTTCATTTGGAATTAATGATCTAAGTTTATATAATTGTATTATGTATGACATAATGCAAAACTAAAACTAACTAAACATGAAATTAAACTTTACTTTTTATCGGGCTTTGTTTATGGTAATAGGGGTGTTCCTGTTTACCAGCATTCAGGCCCAAAGCCGGAAAATCAGCGGGCAGGTTACTGCCGCCGATGATCACGGCAGCCTTCCGGGAGTTACAGTTTCGGTAAAGGGCACCACCAACGGCACACAAACCGATGCAAATGGTTCGTTCAGCATTAAAGCAGCACAAGGCAGCGTGCTTGTTTTTAAGCTGGTGGGTTATACCGCAGTCGAATTAACAGTAACAGATAAAACTATTGTTAATGTAAGCCTCAGACCGGAAAACAAGGTACTTAACGAGGTGATGGTGGTAGGTTACGGAACACAATCACGCTCAACAGTAACCAGTGCTGTTGCAAAACTAGATAACCAGGTTCTGGCTAACGCACCACGTGCCAACGTTGCAACGGCATTACAGGGTACCGTATCAGGTGTGCAGGTGGTAGCATCAAGCGGCGCGCCCGGATCAACACCATTATTATTGTTACGCGGAGGGGCTTCTATCAGCAGTCCAAGTTCACCATTGGTAGTGGTGGATGGGGTTATCCGTTCATACCAGGATATTCCGCAGGAGGATATCGCTTCTATCGATATTTTAAAGGATGCCGCTTCAACAGCTATTTATGGCGCACGTGCCAATAATGGGGTAATATTAATTACTACAAAAAAGGGAAAAGCAGGTTTTTCAGATATCACCTATAAATTTACCACAGGTCGCAATGTTGAAAGACAAGGCTACAAATATGTTGATGCAGAGGACTATATTTATTACGGCAGGTTAGGCGGTGTAAATTCGGGCCGTACATTAGCTGCTATCAATTCATCGCGCGGGTACGGTTTATTAACTGATCCGGCGGATCTTGGTTCATTTGATATACAGGCTGAAACTCCGCAAAATGTCGGCCTGCTGCAACAAGGCTGGCAGGATATGGAAGATCCCGCCAACCCTGGTCATAAAATTATTTTTAAGGATCATAGCGGCGAAGTATCTGATGCTTTATTTCAAAATACGCAAACAATCGACCATTATCTGAGTGCATCAGGCGGAAATGATAAAGGAACCTACTTTGCCAGTTTCGATTATTACAACGAACCCGGCGTAATTATTGGATCAACCTATAACCGTTATTCCGGAAATTTTAACGGTTCGTATAAGGTTAAACCGAATGTGGAAGTGACCAGCGGCGTTAATTTTTCTACATCAAATCAATTGGGAGTTGCCTCAGGTTCTGATATCAACGATATATACCGTACACTATCAATATGGCCTACTTTTAACCCATGGCTGGATGCTGCGAAAACGGTACCAAACCCCGGTAACAGCATTACTGATGGTAACCCTGAATACTGGTTGCAAAAAACACAGCGAAGCAATGAGGTGGATAGGATAACGGCCAATGCAGCAGTTAAGTGGGACATCTTACCCGGCTTATATTTAAAGGTATCGGGCAGCGGCTATTATTATGATAATATCCAGCAGAGTTTTCAGGAAGCTACACAATTGTACACCAATATATTTGCAAATCCGCAAACTTATAACAGCACCACAAGGCCCGCTGTGGCTTATGAGAACAGGACTTTCCAGCAAACATATGATGCTATCCTGAACTATAACAAATCATTCGGCCTGCATAATTTTAGCTTGTTATTAGGCGGGGAATACTATGACAACCAGATCTTCCAGGAGCAGGTTTCGGGTACTGGTGCACCTACAGATAACATATCAACAGCAAACGCCTCAACACTTTTTGCTGCTGGCAGCAATTACAGCACCAATACAGATTCACGTATCATATCCAGCTTTACACGCCTGAATTACGATTATGACCAAAAATACCTGTTTTCATTTGTGCTGCGCGAGGATGGTGTTTCCCAACTTTCACCTCAAAAAAGAATAGGTTTTTTCCCGGGGATGTCTGCGGGATGGAATTTGCAGAAGGAAAGCTTCTATACTAATTCTGAGATTAGCAAAATTATATCTACTATAAAACCGCGCATTAGTTACGGTTCAAATGGTAATATTTCAGGTCTCGGCCCTTACGATGTACAAGGTGTGTATAGCGCTACTACTACTTACAATGGTATTGGTGGTGTATCTAACATATCGCCCACGCTGGCTAACCTGCAATGGGAAACCAGTAATACCAAGGATGCAGGTATCGATCTGGGCTTTTTTCATGACAAGGTCAGTCTGATATTCGACTATTACAACCGTATTACCAGTAACCTGCTCACCAGTTTGCCATTACCAAGTTACGCAGGCTACAGCACACTGGAAACCAACGATGGTACTTACCAGAACAAAGGCGTTGAGTTTACACTGAAAGTGAACATACTTAATAACCCTAACGGGCTCAAGCTTGATTTTGGCGCAACAGCCTCTTATGATAAAAACAAGGTGCTGAAATTACCATACAACGGAAATGTGAACAACAGGCAAGGTGGCGTGCAGGTATTTAACCCTAAAACAGGTCAGTTGGAATGGGTAGGTGGCATACAGGAAGGCCAGTCGATGGGCCAGATCTATGGTTACAAGGAACTGGGCATTTTCAAGGATGAAGCCCAGGTACAGGCTGTAGCCGGTAACAGGGTTGATAATATTGCCGGCATCACAGGTCCTAATCTGCCTGCAGGGGCAGGAGGCCACATTACACCTGGCGATGTAAACTGGGAAGACGTAAACAAAGACGGTATCATTGATTCTCGCGACCAGGTTTATTTAGGTAACATTTATCCTACCTGGACAGGTGGCTTTAACTTTAACGCTGCTTATAAAAGGTTCTCTTTTTACACCAGGTTTGATTATTCGCTGGGCAGCACTATTTACAATGATTTTGTAGCCCGTTCATTAGGCGGTTACCAGGGCACCTTTAATTATATTGATGAGATAAAGAATGCCTGGACACCAACCAATACCAATACCATGATACCTAAAGTGTATTATGCCGACCAAGTGCTTGGCTCAAAAGACAACTATACCCGTGGTAACAATGCAGCGGCAAATTTACAGGGCGAAAACTCGCAGTTTTACGAAAGCGGTGATTACCTGGCCTGTCGCGAAATTACCTTGTCGTATGATTTTCCAAAGGCGCTGCTTGCCCGTACAAAAGTCTTTTCATCAGCAAGGATATTTTTAAGTGGCGAAAATCTTTTCTACATCAAGAAATTCAGTGGCCCGGATCCGGAAGCGCCAGTATCAGGCAATACCATAACCGGTGTGTACCAGGGCACGTTCCCAACGCCACGTACTTATGTTTTAGGCGTACAGGTTTCTTTATAAACTATTAATCTATCAAAAAAATGAAAAAGTATATAATGATCATGCTGTCAGGTCTGGGTTTTTTCCTCCTGATCAGTTCGTGCCGTAAGGAGCTTAGCCTCTCGCCGGTAAGCAGTATTACCGATGCCAACTTCTTTCAAAATGCCAGTCAGTTTGATGCGTTCATGGCCGGTATCCATACCAATTTCCGCACCAGTACCAATGCCTTTCAGATATTAGGCGAGATGCGCGCCGATATATTCGGTACAGATCCAGGTTCAGGGGCAGCCTTTACAGGAGAAGCTACGCAGGGCGAAGAGCGCTTATGGCAGGAAAACCTAAACCTCGATAATCCCGGTGTGAGCAATTATGGTGGTTTTTATACCAATATAGATCAGATCAACCTTATGATCTCTAAATTAAATACCACAACCGTTGTTACCGATGCTAATAAGAATTATTACCTGGGTATTTGCTATGGTATGCGTGCTTTTTATTATTTCCAGATCTACCGCACCTGGGGTAATGCTATTATACAAACCGACCCGGTTACCGGCAGCACACTTAACATAGCTACACTGGCTAAGGCTGCATCAAGTCAGGCTGATGTAATGGCTTTGATCAAATCGGATATTGATAAGTCTGTATCCGCATTTGGTACTGATTATTCTTTTCGTAACCTGAAAGGATACTGGTCAAAATCAGCAACGTTGATGTTAAAGGCTGAAGTTTATTTGTGGACAGGTAACAGGAACGGGGGAGTTGCGGATGCTACTACAGCCGAAAACGCGTTAAATGATATACAAACCAATGCACCTGCATTACAATTGTTATCATCTTATCCAAGTATTTTCTCATCAACCAATAAAGGTAATAATGAGATGATATTTGCTATTCATTACCAATTGAATGAGCCATCTACAACCAGCAATGGGATGACATGGGTACAAAGTACTTACGTGCCTCAAACCGGGCTTATCGTTAATTATTATGATTCGGTTGCTAACAGGCAATTTAATGTAACTACCGATAACTGGGGCGGCTTACTACGTGCACCTGTTAAAATAGCAAGTTTCCGACAGTTTAACTCTTTAGATACACGTGCGCTTGCCAGTATACAACCGGCTTATTCTGTATCAACATCCGGTACATATCAGATTGCAGGTTGTTTTGTAGATAAATACCAGGGTGAACAAAGTTCGGGCGTGAGGTACATAACTAACGACTTCCCGGTATACCGTTACGCCGACTTGCTTTTACTTAAAGCTGAAGCGGAGATAGCACTCGGACAAAGCCCCGCAACCGAGATCAATATGGTGCGCGCCAGGGCCTACGGTGCTAATTATAATGAGGCAACAATGGGTTATCCTAACCAGGCAATTGATGCCAATCCGAAAGAGGCAGTGCTGCAGGAACGTTTTTACGAGTTCATTTTTGAAGGTAAAAGATGGTATGATTTAAGGAGTATGGGTGATAGTTATGTTTACGAGCATACAGCCTTGCTGTCATCAAACGCTTATGCCTTATTGTGGCCAATTGATCGTACCACGCTAACTAATAACAGATTATTGGTGCAGACCCCAGGTTACGCATCGTTTTAACAATAATAAAGAAACTTGCCCTTTACGGGCACAGATTAGTTTGGTTAATGAGTGCTTTATACCGGGGGCAAGGCTCCCGGTATATAAAGTGAAGCCAAGCACATCACACAACAAAAAATACTATTTATGAAATACGAACATTTACAGGGATTAATAGCTGCACCGTTTACGCCAATGGTTGAAAGCGGAGGGATTAATACCGCTATAATTCCCGCCTATTACCGGTTTTTAAAGCATAATCAGGTTAATGGTGCCTTTATATGCGGCTCTACAGGCGAAGGCGTTTCGTTAACTACATCCGAAAAAATAGCGGTGGCAGAAGCATGGACGGCCTGCACAGCAAACGATAAAGATTTTAAGGTAATGACCCTATTGGGCGGTAACAGCATAGCAGATTGCAAAGAACTGGCTAAACATGCGAAAATGGCGGGATTGTATGGTGTATCCTTTACTTCACCATCGTACTTTAAACCGGCTAGTATAGAAGTATTAGCAGCCATGTGCCAGGAAATTGCTGCTGTAGTGCCTGATGTGCCTTTTTACTATTACCATATACCGGTATTAACCGGGGCCAATTTCGCGATGATCGATCTGTTAAAAGCTGTTGACGGGCAGATCCCCAACTTTGCCGGTATAAAGTATACGCATGAAGATTTTATGGACTTCCAAAGTTGCATGAATTTTAAGGGCGGCAAATATGATATGCTTTGGGGCAGGGATGAAAATATGCTGTCGGCATTGGCGGTAGGTGCAAAAGGTGCTGTAGGCAGTACCTTCAATTATGCGCCATCGCTTTATACTGATATGATTGCTGCTTTTGCAGTTAATGATCTTACAAAAGCAAGGGCATTACAACAAAAATCAATAGATATGATCCGCTTACTTGGTAAGTATGGCGGCATAGCTACAGGTAAGGCCTATATGAAATTAGTTGAGGTAAACTGCGGTGAATTCCGGCTTCCGGTAAAAAATATGAGTGCCGAACAGTTTGAAAAGTTTAAATTAGATGTAGCTGAGTTAGGGTTCGGCGTATTTAAGGCAACCCACCCTTCAAATACGGCTAATAAGCATCATGAATAAGGTCGGTATTTCTTTAGTAATATTTCTTTTATTTATGATGACTGATATTTATTCACCTGCTCAACAAGTACCTGCTGAAACTATTAAGTGGCAACTTGCGGCCCGTTTGCAAAACGCTGATGGCACAATTTCAACCGGTTTTGCCGGTGCTATTAACGCGGTTAATAACGATGTTTTAATAGTAGCTGGTGGCGCAAATTTTCCTGATAAAATGCCATGGGAAGGCGGTGCAAAACATTATTCGGATGAAATCCATATCCTTGAAAAACATGGTGCCGAATTTAACTGGAATAAACAGATAAAGTTTAAATTACCCGAACCAATAGCTTACTGTGGTAATACATCAACCCCTTTGGGTATTGTATATGCCGGTGGGGAAAATGATAAAGGGTTATCAAACAAAACCTTTTTATTAAACTGGGATGCAGATCATGAACAGGTATCAGTTAAACAATTGCCAGATCTGCCCCTGAAGCTTACCAATATAGTTTTAACAAGTATAGGTAACGTAGTATATGCCATAGGCGGAGATGAACAGCACAATTCATCAAACCTGTTCTGCTTTATCGATCTGCACAGCTATAACCCCAAATGGCAACCTTTGCCCAGGCTGCCACTGGCATTGGCTAATACTACCGCCATTGTGCAGAAAGCGATTGATGGGTACAATATTTTTGTTATTGGTGGGCGAACCAAAACGCCATCGCAAATAAGTTCATTACACCATACGGTATTTGAATACAATACATCCACATGCAAATGGGAACGATTAGCCGATATCAGCGATGGAAAGAATAAGATGAATCTATCTGCTGCGGCAGGTGTTCCATTTGGAGATCATCATATTTTAATGTTGGGTGGGGATAACGGCGTAGTGTTTCATAAAATTGAAACTTACCTGTCAAAAATAGCGCTGGCAACTACACAGGCAGAGAAAGAGCAGTTCATCGGCGAAAAAAATAAATTGGTCATTAATCATAAAGGCTTTTATAAAGGATTACTGCTATATAATACTATTACCAACAAGTGGACAAAAGTTGGTGAGTTACCATTTGCAGCGCATGTAACAACGACGGCAACATTGTGGGGTGGTGATGTTGTACTATCAAACGGAGAGATAAAACCTGGTGTGCGTACGCCGGATGTAATGCTGGGTAAAATATTGATAAACGAAAAAGATGCAGAGTAAAAATTATCCGTGGATAGTAGTCGGCTTGCTTTGGGTAGTGGCATTACTCAATTATATGGACCGGCAAATGCTATCCGTAATGCGGCCCGCCATGCAGGTTGATATCGCGCAGCTAAATTCGGCAAGCAATTTTGGTCACCTCATGGCTATCTTTCTTTGGATCTACGGCATTGCAAGCCCGCTTTCAGGAATCGTCGCGGATAAAACAAACCGCAAATGGCTCATCGTTTATAGTTTACTGGTATGGTCGGCAGTTACGTTTGCTATGGGTTATGCAACCACGTTTAATCAGATCTACTGGTTACGGGCTATCATGGGTATCAGCGAGGCATTGTATATCCCGGCAGGCTTATCGCTGCTGGCAGATTATCATTCCTCAAAAACAAGATCGTTGGCAATAGGCATTCACATGACGGGCCTTTATATAGGCCAGGCACTGGGCGGTTTCGGGGCAACAATTGCCGCCAGGTTCTCCTGGCAGGCAACCTTTCATTTCTTTGGCATGGTGGGCATATTGTATGCCCTTATATTAATGGTCTTTTTAAAGGAGCGTAAAAAGCTTTATAGTATAACAACAGAAACACCTTCAGGGGTTAAAGGTCTGACTGTATTGTTTTCAAGTCTTCCGTTTTGGATCATTCTTTTTTATTTTGCTGTAGCCAGCCTGCCGGGTTGGGCCGCGAAAAATTGGCTACCCACACTTTTTGCCCAAAACCTGCACATGCCGATGGCAAAGGCGGGGCCGCTATCAACCATAGCGATTGCTGCCTCATCATTATTGGGTGTAGTTTTAGGGGGGCTTTTATCTGACAGATGGGTGCAGAAAAATGTGAAAGGACGAGTTTATACCAGCGCCATCGGGCTCACATTAACCATACCATCCTTATTATTATTGGGGTTCGGTAATACCACGTATGCTGTAGTTGTGGCAGCAGTTTGCTTTGGTTTAGGTTATGGAATTTTTGATGCCAACAACATGCCTATTGTTTGCCAGTTTGTGCCGGATAAGTATAAAGCCACAGCCTACGGCATGATGAATATGACTGGCGTGTTCTTTGGCGCATTCATCACCGATCTGCTAGGGCAATCATCTGATGCCGGACACCTGGGGATTGATTTTGCAATGCTTGGATCTGTTGTATTGATAGCAATTGGCGCACAGTTATATTTCCTGCGTCCCCGCGGAAAAGACTATTCGGATAACTCTAATACTGATGTGTTATGAGTATAAAATATTACAGGTTATTCGTGCTGTTTTCAGCTGCTATTTTGCTAAATGTTAACGTGTTTGCGCAAAATAAAATCATGAAAGTTGCCTGTATAGGTAATTCGGTTACTTATGGTTATGGGCTTGTGCACCGGGAATCGGAATGTTATCCAGTTCAGTTGCAGGGCTTATTAGGTAAAAATTACTCGGTAATGAATTTTGGGCATAGCGGAGCAACCTTGTTAAAACACGGCCATAACCCTTATTATAAAACTGATGAGTTTAAAAATGTGATTGCTTTTGCACCGGACATCGCCATAATTCACCTCGGCTTAAATGATACCGACCCGAGGGATTGGCCTGATTACGGGCAGGATTTTGAAGCTGATTACTCATGGTTGATCGATACTTTTAGAAAGGCTAATCCGAAAGTTAAAATATACATAGCCCGGTTATCGCCTATCTTCAGCGGGCACCCGCGCTTTAAATCGGGGACAAGGGATTGGTACTGGCAAATTCAAAGTTTGATCCCCGAAATCGCGAAAGCAAACAATACCGGTTTAATTGATTTTCATGAACCACTCTATAACCGGCCCGATCTGTTTCCGGATAACTTGCACCCCACGCCAGAAGGCGCGGCGATACTGGCAACAACCTGTTACCAGCGCATTACCGGCAATTATGGTGGATTAAAATTGCCTGCCGTGTTTATGGATAATATGGTATTGCAACGTGATCGCACAATTCCTGTGCATGGTACCGCTAATGCGGGTGATGTGATCACCGTTATTTTCAACAAGCACACTTCTCAAACAAAAACAAATAAATATGGCCAATGGAGGGTTAATCTCCCGGCCATGCAAGCAGGCGGCCCTTATACTATGCATATAACAGGCAAAGATTCAGCCATCACATTAAAAAATATATTTATGGGTGATATTTGGTTGTGCGCGGGACAATCAAATATGTTCTTTCCGTTGAACAAGTCGACTGGTGGCGCGGATGAAATCAAAAAGAATGCATTCAATAAGAATCTGCATCTATATAAATTAAATCTGCAGGCCGAAACTGACCCGATTGTTTGGGATTCGGTTTCATTGGCAAAAGCAAACCAGCTTAAGTTTTTTTCAGGAAGGTGGAAAACCTGCGATAGTCTGTCTGCCGCTGATTTCTCGGCGGTGGCTTATTACTTCGGCAAAAAGGTTGCTGATAAAGCACAGGTTCACATAGGATTGATAGAAGTGGCGGTTGGCGGTTCGCCAACAGAATCATGGATCGACAGGTACACAATGGAACACGATGATCTGCTGGTTGATATGATAGCTAATTGGCGAAAATCGGATTTTGTAATGCAATGGTGTCGTGACCGTGCTGATATCAACCTTAAGAATGCGAAATCGCCGATACAACGGCATACCTATCAGCCTTGCTATAATTATGAGGCAGCAATCGCACCTTTAACTCAATTCCCCATAAAAGGGGTGGTGTGGTACCAGGGCGAGAGTAATACCCAAAATACAGAACTGCACGAACATTTATTTAAAACCCTGGTAAACAGCTGGCGAAAAAAGTGGGCTTTTAATTTCCCATTTTATTATGTGCAGTTATCGGGCATAAACCGTCCGTCGTGGCCTGTTTTCAGGGATAGTCAGCGCAGGCTGCAACAGCAGATCCCGGATGTGCACATGGCTGTAAGTTATGATGTTGGCGATTCACTGAATGTACATTATACTAATAAAAAGCCTGTTAGTGAAAGGCTTGCTAACCTGGCGTTGCGTTATACTTACAAACAAGATGCAACGGCAATTAGCCCCGAACCGATTAATGCGAAAAGACTTGGCAATAAAATAGTTATCTCATTCAATAATACAATCCGACTAAAAACAATGGGGCAAAAGCCATTGCAGGGCTTTGAACTGATAAATGACAAGGGTAATCAAATTAAACCGGAGGTGTCAATTACCGGGAACAAGATTGTTCTCCACATCCCGGCAGGGGAAAATATACAGGCCATAAACTATGCCATGCAACCATTTACAAGGGCGAATTTAATTAATGAGACTGAGTTACCGGCACCAACTTTCAGCCTGAAAATACATCGTAACAACCTTTTCTATTAAAATAAGAACATGAGTTATACAGCTAAAGATATATCAAACTTAAAGGATTTTTACACGCATCAGCTGCTGAATGATACGGTGCCATTTTGGTTCCCGCGGTCTGTTGATGAAGAATATGGCGGTTACCTTTTTATGCGTGATCAAGATGGTACCCTGCTGGATGATGATAAAGCGGTATGGATACAGGGCAGGGCAGCGTGGCTACTGTCGACCCTTTACAATACTGTTGAACCTAAACAGGAATGGCTTGAAGGAGCAAAAAAAGGAATTGATTTTCTGAATGAACATTGCTTTGATACGGATGGCAGGATGTTTTTTCATGTAAGCAGAGATGGTAGTCCGATCCGTAAACGAAGGTATTTTTTTTCGGAAACATTTGCAGTTATTGCCATGGCGGCTTATGCGAAGGCAGCAGGGGATGAAGAAATTGCAGAGAAAGCAAGGGACTTATTCGGTAAATGTATTGAATATGCAACCATCCCCGGCCTGTTGCAGCCAAAATTTGAACCAACCCGCCCGTCGAAAGGGATTGGCGTGCCCATGATCATGATCAACACGGCACAACAGCTACGGGAAACCATAGGCGACCCGCGCTGTGATGAATATATTACTAAATGGATAAAGGAAATTGAGAGCGATTTTGTAAAACATGACATACAATGTGTTATGGAACAGGTTGCGCCGGATGGAAGTATTATTGACCATATTGATGGGCGAACCTTAACACCGGGGCATGCAATTGAAGGTGCCTGGTTTATTTTGCATGAGGCAAAACATCGCAATAATGATCCTCATTTAATTGACATGGGGTGTAAAATGCTCGACTATATGTGGGAGCGCGGTTGGGATAAGGAGCATGGCGGCATTTTATATTTCAGGGATGTTTACCATAAACCGGTACAGGAATATTGGCAGGATATGAAATTCTGGTGGCCGCATAACGAAGCCATTATAGCAACCTTACTGGCATATACCCTTACTGGTAACGAAAAGTACGCCAAATGGCATAAAATGGTGCATGATTATTCTTATAGTCATTTTCATGATAAAGAGCACGGCGAATGGTTTGGTTATCTGCACCGGGATGGCACCATAGCCCAAACCGCCAAGGGAAACTTATTTAAGGGACCGTTCCATTTGCCAAGGCAGGAATGGTATTGCATGCAATTATTAAACAACTACTAAAAATTATGAAAAAACTATTCATATACACATTGCTGAGTTTATTAAGTATTTTAACAGTAACGGCTCAATCAAACGAAGCCCCTGTGTTTGTTTCAGGAACAGACGGCTTTAGGTCATTCAGGATACCGGCAATTATAAAGACACCGGATGGTAATCTGCTGGCTTTTTGCGAAGGCCGGTTAAATGGAGCCAGCGACTTCGGCAACATTAAAATAGTGATGAAACGAAGCTTGGATAATGGCCAAACATGGGGTAAAATACAAACCGTTGCCACAAATGATACCCTGCAAACAGATAACGCCGCACCTGTTATTGATATGACCGATCCGGACTATCCCAAAGGCAGGTTGTTCCTGTTTTATAATACGGGTAATGTGTCTGAATCCAGGTTACGCAAGGGGCAGGGCGTGCGCGAGGTGTGGTATAAAACATCTGTTAATAACGGATTGAACTGGTCGGCGCCGGTAAATATTACCTTACAGGTGCATAAACCTAAACAGCCAAGTTTTAATAAAGCCTATAATTTTAGTGAAGACTGGCGCAGCTTTGCCAATACCCCCGGTCATGCTATACAGTTTGTTGCCGGGAAATATAAGGGGCGTATCTATATCGCCGCCAATCATTCAGCAGGCGAGCCGCAGAAAAATTATGCTGATGGCAGGGCTTTTGGCTATTATACCGACGACCACGGCAAAACATTTAAAATAAGTGATGATGTTGATATGTCCGGTGGTAACGAGGTAATGGCTGCAGAATTATCGGGCAACAGACTAATGCTGAATATCCGCAACCAGCTTGGAAACGTAAAGCAAAGAATAGTATCGATCAGTAATGATGGCGGGAAAAGCTGGAACAACACTCGTTTTGATCACAATTTACCCGACCCTGTTTGCCAGGGAAGTATCCTTAATATTAGTGAAAAAAATAAGCATATTTTGGCCGTATGCAATGATGCAGATACCAGTAGCAGGAATAATTTAACGCTTCGCATCAGTTTTGATGAAGGTAAGTCATGGGAGATAAATAAGTTGATAGCCAAAGCGCCGGAAGAGTATAAGGGGGATTACAGTGCTTACTCTGATCTGGTTGAGCTTTCAAATAATACAATAGGCATCTTGTATGAAAAAGACAGTTACAAGCAAATCGTATTTACTGCCGTTAACTGGAAAAATTGATCTGGATAAGTTAAATATAGTATGACGCGATTAAAGTTGAGAAATATCCTGGTGGTTTTGTTATTACTTGCTTATGGCGATGCTTTTTGTCAAATTAAGTCGCAGGGATCAAATGACCAGGCGTTTCCGACCTTCTACCAGCAGCGTTCATCCTTATTTCGCTTGTTGCCGGTTACTAAAAATGACATAATATTTTTAGGTAACAGCATCACAAACGGTGGCGAATGGGATGAACTGTTTGGCGATCCTCATATTAAAAACAGGGGAATAAGCGGCGACGTAACCGCCGGCGTTTTAAACCGGCTTGATGAGGTCACCACCCGCAAGCCCGCTAAAATATTTTTATTGATAGGCATAAATGATCTGGCCGCAGGCAGGTCACCGGATTCAGTAGCACTTAGTATTTTTCGCATAGCCGAAAGAATAAAGCTGGAAACACCTTCAACCCGGCTATACGTACAAAGTATTCTCCCGGTAAATGATGCCTTTAATAAATTCCCTAATCACATAAATAAAGGTGAGCAGATCAAGCAGCTTAATTTGTTGTTGAGGGTAGGTGCCTCAAAGCACAATTATACTTTTATTGATCTTTATTCCTCATTCTGTACCACCGAAGGTAAGCTTGATACAGCCAATACCAATGATGGTCTGCATGAAAAAGGTGCTGGTTATATGCTGTGGAAGCATTTGATCTATCCTTACGTTTATGATCTGCAAAGCCAACCATCACTTTTGCCGCAGCCACAAAAAGTTGAGTGGAGCAATAACGATTTCCCACTTTATAAGTGCCATTTTATAGTAGTTAACGATTCTTCGCTAAAGAGTGTAGCTAAAATTCTTCAGGAATCGTTGCTGCAAAAAGGATTGATTACTAAAATAATTTATCATCCGGTTGCCGCTAATGAACCTGCTATAATACTTGAACAAAAAACCGTTATTACTGTAGGTATCAAAGATGAAGCTTACCAGCTTACAGTAAATAATAGTTCGGTAAACATTGTATCGAACACGCCGCATGGTTGTTTCAATGCTCTGCAAACGCTGGAACAGCTGATGCGTGATAATGATATAATACCGGGCGTAACTATTACCGATTACCCGGTTTTTGCGTGGCGGGGATACATGGTTGATGTGGGCCGCAATTATCAACCTATAGCTATGCTAAAACAGCAGATTGAGGTAATGGCAAAATATAAACTCAATGTATTTCACCTGCACCTTACCGAAGATATCGCCTGGCGTTTACAGATCAAACAATATCCGCAGCTTACAGCCGCTAAAAATATGCTAAGGAATGCTGGTGCATATTACTCAGTGGATGAATTGAAGGACCTGATTGCCTTTTGCAAAGACAGATATATAACACTGATACCTGAAATTGATATGCCAGGGCACAGCGCCGCATTTAGGCGTGCCTTTAATTGCGATATGCAGAGTGATAGTGACATCAGGATAGTGAAGAATATTTTAAAGGAAGTTTGTACCACTTATGATACACCTTATTTGCACATAGGTGGAGATGAAGTAAAGATAACCAACAGTGATTTTTTGCCTGATATCATCACTTATATACATGCTTTAGGTAAGCAAACCATTGGCTGGTCGCCGGGCGTTAATCTGGATAAGGAAACCATTCATCAACTATGGATGAAAGAAGGCGCAGCAGATTCGCAGATCAAATATATCGATTCCCGTAATTTATATATTAATCATATGGATCCGCTGGAAAGTGTCCCCAGTATTTTCAACCGTAAAATTGGTGGTGTAGATAGCGGAACGGTCAATATATTAGGTGCAACTTTGTGCTTATGGCCTGATCGTAATGTAACCCGGCAGGAAGATGTTTTGACGATGAATCCAGTGTATCCGGCTATACTCACTTTTGCTGAAAAAAGCTGGCGAGGCGGTGGCTCAGATGGCTGGCATGTAAACATCCTTAATACTGATGCTTTTTCGGAATTTGAAAACAGGTTAGTTGATCAGCAAAAGCAGTATTTTTCTAACATTCCCTTTCCTTATATCGCTCAATCTGCTATAAAATGGAAGTTATATGGCCCTTACGCCAACAAAGGAAATTTAAACGCTATATTTCCTCCTGAAAAAAATGGATTCGAAACTAAAAAGGTAAAATATCAGACGATAACAGGAGGCACCCTAATCTTAAGGCATTTCTGGTATCCAGATGTAAAAGCCGTATTACCTCAACCTAAAGACAGCGCTACTTACTATGCAGTCAACCGCGTTTGGAGTGCGAGGGATACTACCGCTTTAATGTGGATAGGTTTTTATAATATATCCCGTTATACAACTACGGCATCTCCGGATTTGGATATCTGGGATGACCGGAGCAGCGCTGTCTGGATAAATGATAAAATAATAACACCTCCGGTATGGAGCAGGGCCGGAGAAAATGGCGATCTGGAAAGGCCGCTTACTGATGAAGGTTATGAATACAGGTCACCTACTAAAGTGCCTCTTCGTAAGGGATGGAATACACTGAGGGTTAAATTACCCGTCGGAAGTTTTCAATCCCCCAAAAATCAATCACCTGTAAAATGGATGTTTACCGCTTTATTTGTTAAAGCATCTGGTGATAATTTTATTGCCGATGATCAATTGCTTTATGATAACTAATATCCATGGGTTGAATTTGTCTGGTAGTTTCTTGTTCATAGAACATGCAATAGTATGCCGCATAAATAATTAAGGCACCCCACAGGTGCCTTAATTATTAGTTGCTTATTGTTAAAATATCAAAATGTCTGATCAGAACCGGTCCAGGTTCATAACCTTAGTCCAGGCAGCTGCAAAATCTTCCACAAGTTTTTGCTGGCCGTCTGCACTGCCATAAACTTCGGCAAGTGCCCTTAGTTCGGAGTTTGATCCAAATACAAGGTCGGCGCGTGTAGCTGTCCACTTTAACTCACCGGTGGCGCGGTTGCTGCCTTCGTAAAGTTCTTTGTTTTGGCCCGTAGCTTTCCATTGTGTGTTCATATCAAGCAGGTTAACAAAGAAATCGTTAGTGAGCAGGCCCGGGCGTGATGTGAATACGCCATGTTTAGAGCCATCGAAATTGGTATTTAATACACGTAAGCCTCCCAGCAAAACGGTTAATTCCGGTGCTGTGAGATTGAGCAACTGGGCTTTATCAATCAGCAACTCTTCAGTAGCTACCGGTGCCTTTGTTCTGCGGTAATTACGAAAACCATCAGCAGCGGGTTCAAGGTAGCCAACCGATTCTACATCAGTTTGTTCCTGAGATGCGTCCGCACGGCCGGGTGTGAATGGAATCGTTATAGTATTTCCGGCATCCTGGGCCGCTTTTTCAACACCAGCCGAACCAGCAAGCACGATCAGATCTGCCAGCGAAACCTTTTTACCATCTGCCTGAGCACTATTAAATGCTGTTTGAATGTTCTCCAACTGGTTTAACACCTTTTGCAATTGTGTTGGATTATTCACTTGCCAATATTTTTGAGGAGCCAGCCTGATACGTGCGCCATTTGCACCACCGCGTTTGTCAGAGCCACGGAAGGTAGCCGCCGAAGCCCATGCTGTTGAAACCAGTTCTGATACGCTCAAGCCTGATTCCAGTATTTTTGTCTTTAATGCTGCAATGTCGCTTTCGTCTATCAGCTTATGATCAACTGTAGGGATAGGGTCTTGCCAAAGCAATACTTCTTCAGGAACGTCAGGACCCAGGTAACGGGCACGGGGACCCATATCTCGGTGTGTAAGTTTAAACCATGCACGGGCAAAAGCATCGGCAAATGCTTCTGGATTTTCAAAGAAGTGCCTTGATACCTTTTCATAAGCCGGATCGAACCTTAAAGCAAGGTCAGTAGTCAGCATAGTTGGTAGGTGCTTTTTTGAACTGTCATACGCATCAGGAATAATGGCCTCTGCATTTTTAGCTACCCATTGCTGTGCACCGGCAGGGCTCTTGAATAGTTCCCATTCAAAGCCAAATAGATTTTCAAAGAAATTATTGCTCCATTGGGTTGGTGTTTTTGTCCATGTCACTTCCAGTCCGCTGGTAATGGTATCAGCGCCTTTACCTGAACCATAACTGTTGCTCCAGCCAAACCCCTGCAATTCCACGTCGGATGCTTCAGGCTCTTTGCCCACATTGTCGGCACTTGCTGCGCCATGGGTTTTGCCAAAACTGTGTCCACCGGCTATTAAAGCCACGGTTTCCTCATCGTTCATAGCCATGCGACCAAAAGTATCACGAATGTCTTTAGCGGCCATAATAGGGTCAGGGTTACCGTCGGGGCCTTCCGGATTAACATAAATCAGGCCCATCTGTACGGCGGCGAGTGGTTTTTCCAGATTGCGGGTATGGATATCTCCATCCGCATCGTCATCCGATACCAGTACACCATGGCCTTCCACTACGCCCGGCGAACCATGGGCATACCGCACATCACCACCCAGCCAGGTGGTTTCCGAGCCCCAGTACACTGATTCGTCAGCTTCCCATACATCTGCACGCCCACCAGCAAAGCCGAAGGTCTTAAATCCCATAGATTCCAGCGCAATATTACCTGCGAGGATCATCAGATCGGCCCATGAGATTTTTTGGCCATATTTCTGTTTAATAGGCCACAGGAGCCTGCGGGCTTTATCCAGGCTCACGTTATCGGGCCAGCTGTTTAACGGCGCAAAACGCTGTAAACCTGCGCCTGCACCGCCGCGGCCGTCACCTACGCGGTAAGTTCCTGCGCTGTGCCAGGCCATACGTATAAATAAACCGCCGTAATGACCGAAGTCTGCAGGCCACCACTCCTGGGAATCGGTCATGAGTGCATACAGGTCTTTTTTTACACTTTCCAGGTCGAGGCTGTTAAATGCCGCTGCATAATCAAAGTCAGGTCCCATTGGGTTAGATAAGGACGAATGTTGACGAAGGATGCTGAGTTTTAATTGATTTGGCCACCAGTCGCGGTTACGGGTTCCCCCGCCTGCAACATTAGTTTTCATGCTGCCGTTGTGAAAAGGGCATTTACTGATGTCATTTGATGATTTGTCCATAATTTAAGTTTATAAATAATAAGCTGATGTGATTATTATAAAATTAAACTATTGAAGAGGACAATCATAATCGATTTATTCTATAGTTAATAGATAAAACTTATGTTTAAGGCCAGTATGACGATAAGAATGGATGCGAAACTGAGAGAATAATTACAGTTATTTTATCGGGTGGCCGAAGTCATGCTTAATATGATGATCCAACGTTTCGGGATTCCAATAGCCGCAAGCCACTATCCGGCGGATGGTCATGATGGGATATTTAAGGTCGTGTGGCTGATCTAGCTGGAAGGCCGCTTTAAAGCCTCGTTTGTAAAGTTCCGGCAGGCCCTTTGCATTCCAATAACCATAAGGAAAAGCAAAATAATTTATTGGTTTTCCGGTGATTTCTTCCAGTTGTTTTTTTGGCAAGCTGATTTCCGTTTCCCAGGCTGCTCCTTTTAAGTTCTTAAAATTGCCATGGCTCAAAGTATGGCAACCGATCACATTTCCCTCATCTGATAATTGTTTGATCTGTTGCTGATCCATATACCATTTATGTGTACCCATATGGCCGGTAACGATAAAATATACGGCTTTAAAATGATATTTCGCCAATTCGGGCCGGCCCACTGCGTACTGATCTTCATTGGTATCGTCAAAGGTGATCATGATGGGTTTTGATGGCAAAGTTTTACCAGTTACCAAATAATCATAAAGTTCATCAGGCAAAATGGTGTGATAGCCGCTGTCGGCCAACATTTTCATCTGAGCATGGAAGGCAACGGGAGGAATGATATAATCTTTATCTATCTGCCGGTCTTTTGCTTTCCAGTTGCGGATCTGGTGATAGCAAAGGATGGGAACTTGCTTATGAGCCAGGGTAGAGGTGCAACTACTTGTTTGCGCCGTTGAAGCCAGTTTAAATAATAAGAGAAACAGAAGGCAGATGGTTGATTTCAGCACAGTCAGAGATATTTGCCAAAAGTATAAATTCCCCGTTTTCTTACGATAAATTAAATTTTCTGAGTGTTTGAGGCGGACTTGCTGCCGATCAATAGCATAAATTCGGCCGGGCCGCCTTCTTTTCCGCAACCGAAACATTTAAAGATATTTTTAGCTGGCGAAACCATAAAAGAGGCCGAAGTATCCGCATGAAAGGGGCAATTGCCCTTTAATACGTTCCTGCTTTCCTGGAGTGGTATGTATCCAGAGACAATTTTAACCAGGTCGGCGTTAGTAGTTGTAGTAATTATCGGGTTTGATGGCATCATATAAAACAGTTTATACGATCCAAAAAGGCAAAAGGTATAGCTAAATCGCTATTGTTGAAAACTCATAGTTATCAACATACTACCCTGTAACCAATCATGCGCTGGCGAGCCTGGCCATAGCAGGCGACAAGCCAGTATATTTTTTATAGAAATTGGTAAAATAAGCAGGCTCTTCAAATCCCAGCCCGTTAGCTACCTGTGCTACGGTCCAGTCTGTAAATTTGAGTAAAGCATCGGCTTCTTTTAGTATCCGGCCAGAAATATGCTGCGTTGTTGTTTTTCCGGTAATCTCCTTTACGGATCTGTTCAGGTGATTGGTATGCACTGCAAGGTTTTGCGCAAACTCATTGGCGGTTTTTAGCTTTAGAAATTGTTCCGGCGAGTCGATCGGGAATTGTCTTTCCAGTAGTTCCAAAAATTGCGCGGTGATCCTGGTGGCCGCGCTGGTATGCGTTTCAATGTTGCTTAACGGGGCTATTTTTAAAGCTTCATGCATAATAATACGCAGGTAGTTACGCAGCAGGTCGTATTTGCCAACATAATCCGAGTCCATTTCCTCCATCATTTTACTGAGTATTGAAGTTAAAAATGCTAGTTGGTGCTGCTCGGGGAAAACAACAGCACTTGCTCCTGCTTTAAATAAAGGAAAGTCCTGCAACGCACCGTTATGTTCAGAAGAATTGGCAAAAGCTGGGGTAAACAGGCAAAACCAACCCGTTTGCGCACCCGGACCGGATTCCCAGCAAGAGGGGACCGAGGGGCTGGAGAATACGAGCGCGGGGCGGTCTATCAGTACCTGTTTATCCGAATAAATCATCTTACCGTTGCCTATTATCAATGTTATTTTGTAAAAATCGCGTCTGCTAAATGGCGTTCTTTGTACACAGTGTTTGCGTGTAAATACATTAAAATGCCCCTGCCCGGTATTGTTCTCCGCAAAAACCAACTGGTTATCTACCGGGTGGCGCCGGTAAAACTCTTCTAGTGTTTCAATAAATTCCATTTTCAAAGATAGGTGTTTGTTTGATTATTATAAGTGAATATGACTATTTAATGATGATAAAAGCGGGTAATGTTTGAAAGTTATAAATTCTTGTTTGAATAATATAAACAGAAGGACAGGAGATGCGGCTACTTTTGCTTCATGGAAACCGGTTTCAGAAAATGGATCATCGTTATTACGATCATCACCTCCACAATCATCGAACTGATCGATACCACGATCGTAAATGTTTCGATCAATACCATGAGCGGTAATCTGGGCGCGTCGCTTGAAGATACTGCCTGGGTGATCACTTCTTATGCTATTGCCAATGTTATTGTTATTCCGATGACCAGCTTCCTGGCCGAGAAGATTGGCCGGAAACAATATTACATTGGTTCCATTCTTTTATTTACGCTGGCTTCAGCCATGTGCGGTTTTTCACATAATTTGTGGGAACTGGTCGCTTTTCGCTTTTTTCAGGGTATTGGCGGTGGCGCTTTACTTTCCACCTCACAATCCATTCTTTTTGAAACTTTCCCGATTAAGGAACGGGCAACAGCAAGCGGTATTTTTAGCCTCGGTATCATCATTGGCCCATCTATAGGCCCAGTGATGGGTGGTTATATAGTTGATAATCTATCCTGGCAATGGATTTTTTATGTGAATATTCCTATTGGCCTTTTAGCTGCCCTGCTTTCATATATATACCTTAAACCCAGCAAGCCTTCACAGGACGGGCGAAGTATCGACTGGCTCGGCATCTTTTTACTGGCGGTAGGTGTTGGTTCGCTACAGGTGGTGCTTGAAAGGGGCGAAACTGATGATTGGTTCGCGGCGGGTTATATCATTGTGTTAACAATAATCTCCGTTTTGTCACTGGCGGTGCTTATATGGTGGGAGTTAAAGATCGAACACCCTGTTATCAATCTGCGGGTATTAAAAAGCGCCACTTTATCTATTTCCGCTATCATGACCTTTGTGCTCGGTTTTGGCCTGTTCAGCGCTGTATTGTATTTCCATTATACGCGCAACGAATCATTGGCTACTCTGCCTTTCAAACCGGGACTATGTTATTGCCGGGCACGCTCATGGCGGCTATGATCTCGCCCTTTCTGGGTAAAATGCTGCAAAGCGGTATCCGCCCGCAGTATCTCATTATTATGGGTTTCGGCTTATCAGCCATTTTTGGTTATATGATGTCGGGATCGAACCTGGAAACTGGGGGCGCTTATTTTTTCATTCCGTTGATATGCCGTGGTTTAGGTGCCGCGCTGCTAATTGTGCCACTTACCGCACTGGCAGTTTCTGAACTTAAACCTGCAGATATACCGCAGGGTGCTGCCTTAAATAACATGATGCGGCAGATGGGCGGTTCTTTCGGTATTGCCCTTATCAATACCTATATTGCCCAACGAGCAGCAGCCAACCGTACTTCATTAATAACTCATGTTACCGCTTCTGATCCTTCGACTATTCTGCGCAGGCAATCTTATATGGCTAATTTTATAGCGCACGGTGCTACTTATCTCCGGGCAGTACAGGCATCACTCGGCGCGCTCGAAAATACTGTAGTGCGGCAAACTTTCCTGCTTAGCTACATGGATGCCTTTTTGCTATTGGCTATTTTAAATGCCTGCTGCATACCGCTGGTGATCTTAACCATTAAAAAGAGAGCCGTAGTAAAAACCGGAAAGGTTGAATTGCCCGATGCGCACTAAAGAGCCCGCGACATAAATAGTTACCCAGTTATTTTAATTTCGTTTGTAACCAATACCGGTAAATAATGATAAGGGCGATAATTGTAATGCCAATTGAAACTATAGAAGCCTGGTAAACGCCATGTAATATCGCGCTGCCATTTCCTGCAGCCATAGCACCAAATACCGCGACACCAATTGCACCGGCGGTTTGCCGGGAGGTGGTAAGCACGGCTGAAGCTGTTCCTGAAAGTTGTTTATCCACGCTGGCGAGTACTCCGTTTATCATAGCCGGCACAGCAAGCCCCATGCCTGTTGAGATAACCAGGAAAGGTAAAAAGAGTTGCCAATAGGGGGTGTCGGTATGCGCAACAAACAGGCCCGCAAAGCCCAGTGCGAACATACCCAAGCCAAACAGGATCGGTTTCCATGTGCCGTAACGGCTGATGATCCGGGCACTGGCGACGTTAGATAATACAAAACCGGCAGTGAGCGGGATAAAGGCAAGCCCGGCACCCAATGAAGTGTAATGCAGTACCTTTTGCAGGTATAGGCTCAATACAAATACGCTACCGTAATAGCAACCATTCAGTACCGCACCCAACATCAATAAGGCGTTGAAAGCGCCTGAATCAAACAGGTGAAAGGGGAGTACAGGGTGATTCGCCTTCCTTTCAACTGCAAGAAAGGTAATGAACATTACTACGCTGAACACTAGTCCCCCTGCAACTAACGGATCTCCAAAGCCCAGCTTTGGACCTTCAATAATGGCTGCGATCAAAGCCGTGATTCCCAACGTCCAACTCAGCTGCCCGGCCCAATCAAATTTAGTCCCGCCCGGGCTTACCTTTTCGTTTTCCAGCCTGAAACTCATCAGAAAACCAGCAAGGCAGATGGGGATATTAATCAGGAAAATAAAGCGCCAATTAGCCAGTTCTATCAGCAGGCCGCCTATAGTGGGGCCGGCCGCCATCGCCGCGCTGCCTGCCGCTGTCCATAAACCTATAGCCCGTGCACGCGTTTCGGGCTGATGAGCAAAATGTCTGTTGAGGAGCGATAACGAACTTGGTATCATCATGGCGGCACCGATGCCCTGTACTACACGGGATATGATCAGCGTTATGGCATCCGGCGCAAAAGCGCAACCAGCGGAGGCTACACCAAAGATCAGCATACCCAGCTGGAAAATACGTTTGGACCCCAGGCGATCACTGATACTACCCGCTGAAAGCATAAGTACAGCAAAGGCCAGGGTATAGGCGTCTACAACCCATTGCAGGGTGCTGATCCCGGCCTTATAAGCACCGGCTATCTGTGGCAATGCCAGGTTTACGATAGAAACGTCCAGTTGCGCCATAACAAAGGCAAGGCTCGTTGCCAAAACAACCCATCTGAAAGAAGGTGAATTCATAGGATACATCAAAAAATTGAGCAGGCAAAGCTAATCATCTGATCGGGAAAAAGCTGATGGTGTTCAAACAGGAGTGATACAAATTGTATTCTAGCACAATCTGGTCATGCAATCAGTTTAAAAGTGATAGCTTGGTATGGTAATAGCACGATTATTTATATAATGTAATTCCTATAGATTTAGTAGATTATAAAATAATCCCTATTATTGCAATCGGAAATTTTGAATGAAAGCTTTTGCTTTAGTAAAATACATATGGTATTAAGAAATTATTATCTTAATTTTATTTCATTGATCTTACAGGAGGCGCTTTTCTTAATAAATGGTTAAAAATAGTAGTGATACGGAACTTGTACATTCGCTGAAAGCAGGGAATGCCGCCGCTATGACTGAAATTTATAATCGCTATTGGCGGAAAATGCTTTTGGTAGCGTATAACTTAACAAAAGATAAATCTACTGCGCAGGAAATTGTGCAGCAAGTTTTAATAAAACTCTGGGATCGCCGTAATACGGTTAATATCGATTCATTACCTAATTACCTGGCGGTTGCTGTAAAATATTCGGTATATACTTATTTAAACAGGGAGAAGAGAAGGAGTGAAGTTGATGCTACTAATTTGACGGTAGGTGTCAATAATCTGGATGAAGAGAAGATCTATGCAAATTTTCTGAAGGAATATATCGGCGGTGTTGTAGATACTTTACCGGAAAAATGCAAACTGGTATTTAAATACAGCAGGGAAAATGGGAAAACCATTCCTGAAATAGCCCGCGATTTATCAATCTCCGAAAAAACAGTCGAAGCCCATCTTACAAAGGCGCTAAAGTCTATAAAATATTCTCTTAAAAATAGTGGAGCCTTAAATATTGCTGTTTTTTTGGCTTACTTCCTAAAATAAATCCCGGTATCTTACTGAAGCGGTAAAATAAGTTTTGTTAATTGCTGTGATTATTGCCGGTTTAAACGAAATTTAGAGTCTAAACGCGGAATTTCACCCTCTCCATCAAATTTTCCTGAGTTTTTCAAAAAAAATAAAAAAGAACTAAGGGTAAATGCCGATTTCATGAGACTGTAGATATAACTAATCCAATAAAATGGAAGACGATATATTAAAGTCACTTTTAGAAAAATACCTGTCGGGCACGGCTACTGAAATTGAGCGAAAAGAACTCAATAACTGGTATACCCGGCAAAGCAATACTGATGCCATTTGGGAGTCTGACTCAAATTTGGAAGAAAGGGATGTGGAGCAAAAAATGCGCAATCATATTCAGGATCATTTGCGTTTATCCAAAAGAAAAGTTTTTGTATTAAACCGTAGCTTTTTGAGCAAAGCTGCCGCTATATTTTTAGGTGCTATTTTGCTTGTGGGGATTTATGAAGTAGCTAACAAAAAAAGTAAGCCCGCAATTAAAACAGCTTTGGTTACAGCGCCCGAAAACTTCACAGAGAACAAATACATTACGCTGCCCGATAGCAGTACGGTGCTACTTAGCCCTGGCAGTAATATTGAATATAAGTTTGATGGCCAAACAAGGCAACTCAGCCTTGTAGGTGAAGCCTATTTTGATATTAAGCATATGGCTTCCCAGCCATTTATAATACATACAGGTAAAGTTGTTACCACAGTATTAGGCACAGCCTTTAATATAAAAGCCTATAAAGGTCAAAATGTTATCGTGTCGGTTACCAGGGGCAAGGTAAGTGTAACGGATACCCACAATAAAACGCTTGCCATTCTTTTACCTAATGAGCAGGTAGAATACAGTGAAAATAAGCAGATTGCTGATTTGCATAAAGTAAAAGCTGCGGAAGTTATTACCTGGGCAAATGCCGATATGCAATTAAATGATATGCCGTTTAAACAGGTTGCTGAAAAATTAGGCAGGAGATACAGCGTGAAAATTAATTTTAAGAACCCCGAACTGGCCAATTGCCTCATTACAGGCAGGTTTAACGGAACAGAATCTCTTGACCAGGTATTGCAGATAATAACAGAAACAATGAATTATTCCTACAAAATTAATGGCGAAAACATTACCGTTGATGGGGCAGGATGTCAATAATATTTAAACCCAACTATTTTTTAACCCCTAAAACTAAAACTATGCAAAAAATCTACACGCTATAAATTACCCTTCTGCAACCTTTGAGGGATTCATCAGGTTGCAAAAAAAAACTCCCCGGCCTTGGACAGCAATAGGGAGTTTTAATTAAAAAATCATTTCGATCATTTTTAACTTATACAAATAATGCAAAAAAAAACTGCTTTTGCAAAGAGGGTATTCTACCCCTTTTTTAATATATATTCTCGTATTAACTGGTTGTTTATTATGAAATTAAGCGTTTGTTGTGGGGTGATTTTAGCGTGCAGTTTAAGCCTGCTCGCTTCCTCCAAAACATCAGGACAAAGTATCGGCAAGGAAAAAATAACCATACAGGTTCAGCATCAATCTTTAAAGGCTGCATTACAAAAACTACAGGATCAGTCGGGGTTTAGTATCTTTTATCCTTCAGCCTTAGTTAACGCTTATACTGATGTTAGTGTTGACAATGAAAATAGATCAGTTGCTGAAACTTTAGATATTTTGCTTAAAGGAACAAATCTCATTTATCATCAGGATGGCAATAAGATCATTATTTCACAAAACCTTATTAAAACAAAAGAGATACCTGCCGATAAAGCCATACACATTATTGGTATAGTAAGGGATGACAAAGATCAGCCTATTGCCGGTGTAACTGTTCAATCTAAATCAAATTGGGCATTAAGTACCGCTACAGATCAAAACGGGCATTTCCATATCGATCTTTCCTCAGCTAATGATATACTTATCTTCAGATTTATTGGCTATAACACTAAAGAAATTGCCATAGCCGGTCAAACCTCTATACAGGTACGCCTTGAAACTGCCGCAGGTTCGTTAGATGAAGTGCAGATCATTGGTTACGGGCAAACCACCAGGAGGGATAATACAGGTTCGGTAAGTTCCATCACCGCTAAAGATTTAAGTAAAGAAACTATTGATAACCCACTTGAGGGTTTACAAGGCCGTATTGCCGGTGTACAAATCACACAAGACAATGGTTTGCCGGGCTCAGCACTGCGCGTGAATATCCGCGGCGCTTATGATCCGGCATCGCAAGCTGGCTTTATTCCATTATATGTAATTGATGGTGTGCCTTTTACTTTGTTTAATGGAGGTACACCTGCGAGTGATAACCTGAATGCTTATGGTACTGATGGTGCAAATGGCGGTATTAGCCCTTTCAGCATGATTGCGCCCGAAGATATTGAAAGGATTGACATTTTAAAGGATGCCGATGCAACAGCTATTTATGGTTCAAGAGGCTCCAATGGTGTAGTATTGATCACTACAAAAAAAGGAGCCAGGGGCAGAACCTTATTTAATTTTAATGTAAATAACGGTATTGGAGAAATCTCTCATTATATCCCGATGATGGATTTGCAGCAGTATCTTGATCTGCGTAAAGATGCTTATGCTACTGCCGGTGAAACACCAAGCGCTGACAATGGCGGCCTTGATTTAACAACCTGGAGCCAAACCAATAGTACAAACTGGCAAAAATACTTTTTAGGCGGTACCGCACATAACACCAATGCTACGGCATCAATTTCAGGTGGCGATGCGCAAAATGATTTCTTGCTTTCTTCTACTTATCGCAAACAGGGAACCGTTTTTCCTGGTGATTACGGTTCAAATTCATTTTCGGGCAGGTTAAATGCAGGCCATAAAAGCGCAGATAACAAGTTCAGCATTGATGCATCTGTAAATTACGGTTATATGAGCACAGACCTGCCGAATACCGATTTAACGGCGGTTTACAATTTACCGCCAAACTATCCCCTTTATAATACCGATGGCAGCTTAAACTGGGATGTAACAAACCCTTTATCTTATTTACGAAGTAGCACTACTGCACAAACTACTAACTTAATAGCCAATACAAATCTATCATACAATATATTTCAAGGCTTTACATTAAGGGCAAATTTAGGCTACAGTAATACGCGGTTAAAGCAACAACAGGAAGAACCGGCCAGTGCTCAAAATCCTTCCTATAGCCCAATTAGCAGTTTAACTTATACTGATAATGATAACTCAAACTATATAATTGAACCACAGGCCGAATATACACGCCAAATTAGTAAAGGCAAGCTGGATGCTGTTGCAGGCACAACCTTCCAGCAAAATTTATCATCTGGTATTTACCTGTATGGTACAGGTTATGCTTCCGATGCATTACTGGGCTCGTTGCTTGGTGCATCAAAGGTGGTAACCTATTACAACAATTACTCGCTGTATAAGTATAACGCGTTTTTTAGCCGTGTAAATTATAACTGGGAGGGTAAATATATAATTGATGCTACATTCAGGAGGGATGGTTCATCCCGATTTGGTGAAAATCACCGGTTTGGCAATTTCGGAGCGGTGGGTGCTTCATGGATATTTACAGATGAAGAATTTGCGAAAAACCTAAGCTTCCTGAGCTTTGGTAAGTTACGTGGCAGCTATGGCGTAACTGGCAATGACCAGATTCCGAATTATCAATACTTTTCGCTATACCAGGCAGCAGGTTCAGCTGGTGCGTATGACGGGTACCCGGTGTTAAATCCAAGCAATATTGCAAATCCCAACTTATCGTGGGAACGAACAAATAAGTTAGATGCCGCGTTAGAACTGGGCTTTTTACATGACAGGGTCTTATTAAAGACCGATTATTACCGTAACCGCAGTTCTAATATTTTAACCTACCAGGCTGTACCCACACAAACAGGTACAAATTCGTTTTTAGGCAACCTTGATGCAACTGTTCAAAATAAAGGATTTGAGTTTGAACTGAATACCATAAATATTACCAATAGTAATTTAAAATGGACCACTAACATCAATTTAACCTTTAACCGCAACAAACTTTTAGCATTTCCGGGGCTTTCTACATCCTATTATGCATCATCGTACATTATTGGCCAGCCTACTGATGTAGCTTTATTATATCATTATACCGGCCCAGATCCTAAAACGGGGTTACCTACTTTTCAGGATAAAAATGGAGATGGATCAATTGATTATACTAACGACAGATATATTGCGCCTTACGGGCATCCATACTATGGCGGCATAACCAATAGTATTGCGTATAAAAGCTTTGATCTTGATTTTACCTTCCAGTATAATCACCGCATGGGGTATAAAAATGCTACGCTTAGCTATGCTTACTCACCTCTGGGCTCCAGCTATCAAAATGAAACAACTGCTATCTTAAACAGGTGGACGGCACCTGGTAGCAGCGGCTATTTTCCGGCTGCCAGTGTAAATTATGACCCATCATATTCAAACCTGCCTTCATCTGATTTCAACTGGGGCGATGCATCATACCTGAAACTTAAAACGGTAAGCTTAAACTATTCGCTGCCTAAAAACTGGATCAAGAGTGCAGGTATCTCCAATGCAACTATTTACCTGCAAGGGCAGAACCTTTATACATGGGCAAAACAAAAATATGTGTATGACCCAGATACTACCGTTGATGGAGCAGGCCCTGCACCCGGAACTGGGTCAATCATCGCCTTTCCTCAATTACGCACAATTGTTTTGGGTTTAAACTGCACATTTTAATAAATAGAAATTATGAAATTGATAAATATATCTTTCAAAAATATTTTTGTAGGGCTTACCTTAACGGCTATCGTAATTATATCCTCCTGCAAAAAATATGTGGAAATTCCGGTAGCACCGAGTATGCTGTCGAATGCTGAATCTTTCTCGTCTGATAGTGCGGCAACAAGCGCTGTGCTTAGTATATATTCAACATACAATACCTATAATGCGGAGCAATATTTTACTTACGCAGGTGGTTTAGCTGCTGATGAATTGCAAAATACACAATCGGATGCGCAGCTTGGGCAATTTTCAAAAAACCAGGTACTTAAAACCAACTCAGATGTAGAAAGTTTTTTATGGGCTTATCCGTACACAATTATCAGGTTTTGCAACTTGTCTATAAGTCAAATATCGGCCTCTACAGGTATGTCGCAGGCTGCCAAAAACCAGCTGACCGGAGAAGCTAAGTTTATGCGGGCTTGGACTTTCTTTTACCTGGTTAATTATTTTGGAGCGGTACCTTTAAGCTTGGATGCTACCCCGCTTAATAATGGCAATTTACCACGGGCTGCCACTGCAGATGTTTATAACCAAATTATAGCTGATTTAAAGGATGCTCAGTCATTATTGCCTGCGGCTTATGCCGGTAGTAGTGTACACCGGTCAAGGGCTAACAAATGGGCTGCTGCAGCTTTATTGGCCCGCGTTTATCTGTATACAAAAGATTATGCAGATGCTAAAACTGAAGCTGGATTGGTAATTAATTCGGGAGTATATACCATGCCTGATTTAAACAGCGCTTTTATAAATACCAGTACTGAAGCAATTTTTCAATTTGCTAATACCAAAGGGATATCAAAAATAGGCAGCGCTTATCGTACGGACCCTGCTGGCAGTACCGTAGCCCCGCCGGCTTATGTTTTATATTCTGGATTTACAAAATCATTTGAAGCAGGTGATAACCGGAAAAAGGATTGGGTTGATTCTACCATTTATAATAATATAACCTATTACAGGATCAATAAATACAAATTGGCAGATCAAAATCAAGGTACCAATGAGTTTGATGTTGTATTAAGGGTTGCCGAACAATATTTAATTAAAGCAGAAGCAGAAGCGCAACTGAATGATGCGACAGATGCCCAAACCGATTTAAATGTTGTACGTACGCGCGCAGGTTTATCAAATACTACTGCTTCAACACAGGAAGCCTTGTTAACCGCAATTCTGCATGAAAGAAAGGTGGAATTTTTCGGCGAATATGGCCACAGGTGGTTTGACCTTATCAGAACAGGCCAGGCCGACGCGGTATTAGGCGCATTAAAGACTACCTGGACTTCTACCGCTACCTTAATGCCAATACCTCAAAATGAAATATTGTTAAACCCGACCTTAACTCAAAACCCGGGATATTAATAAACAATAAGCAATAACCATCAGGCACACTAAAATTACCGGTGCAATGGTTATTCATCAACCATCAGGCAAAAAACTAAGAAGAAATGAAAACAAGATTAAATTTTACCATAATAGGCTGTGTGTTAAGCTTAACTTTTTTAGCAAACACAGGGTTTGCACAATCTGCACAACCGATAGACAGCACCAGGAATACATTAAATAAACTCCTCGCGTCAAGTAATCCGGAAGATAAAATAAAACTAAATAGTGATTTAAAGCAGCTTGCAGCCAGTAATAACGAAAATGAAGTGATTTTGGCTACTAACCTTTATTATCAGCTAAAAAATCAAAAAGCAGTTGATTCCTTAAATAATTTGAGGCCGGTTAAATTTCCAAACGGATATGCCGCAAGGGAGAAGGGTGCGGAAGCAATTTATAATTTGAAAACGCCCGAAGAAAAGGATGCAGCGTACCAAAAATGGGTACAACAATTCCCTTCGGCCAGTTTCCCCGATGTGGATTATGATCATATCAGCTACGATTACGTTCGTGCTGCTACAGCCGCCTCATATGAAGAAAATCATAATACCGAAAAAGCCATAGCATTTATTAATATGCTGGAAGAGGAGTTTTGGAAAACAAATGGCTATAGTGAATTGGCTGAAGCTTTTAAAAAGAATGGCGACATGGCAAATGCCGAATTATACATTAAAAAAGCAATGGATATTGCGGGTAAATTTTACTATGCAAAAGATAATGACAATGCAGGCAAGTTTGCTGCTTCGGGCTACCCAAGTCTGCTGGCAAATTATGCGCAGTTGTTGGTGGCTGATAAAAAATATGATGAAGCACTAAAATATACTGAGGCATCATACAAATTAAATACAGAACTAAACCCTTATACCAATTATGCATACGCCCAGGTACTGATGAAGCTTAACCGTAATAAAGAGGCATATGATAAATTAGAACCGGTTGTTAAAGCAGGAAAAGCCAACCCTGAAATGGAAGCAACTTTTAAAGAACTTTATATAAAAGTAAATGGCAGCGATAAAGGATACGACGCTTATTCGGCATTGATCAGAAAAGGGTTTTTGGAGGATCTGCATAAAAGGCTAACCAAAGAAATTATGAATGAACCCGCTGCCAATTTTACCCTTACCGATCTGGACGGCAATAAAGTTACTTTGGCCGATTTAAAAGGAAAAATTGTGATCCTTGATTTTTGGGCGACCTGGTGCGGCCCATGCAAGGCATCATTCCCGGCAATGCAAATGGCTCAGAATAAATTTAAGAATGATCCTAACGTGAAATTTTTATTTATTCATACATGGGAAAGGGGTGAGGGCGATGCAACGGAAAATGCAAAGACGTTCATAAAAAGCAAAGGTTACAATTTCCAGGTATTAATGGATCTAAAGGACCCGGAAACAAAAGAGAACAAAGTGGTTACCAGCTATAAGGTTAATGGCATACCGTCTAAATTTATTATTGATAAAAATGGTATTATCAGGTTTCACCTGATGGGATTTGATGGTAGTAATGAAGCTGCTGTTGATGAGTTATCAGAGATGATAGCGCTGGCTAAAGATCATTCTTAATATCAAAGATATGGGCATCATATGCAACCAAGGCGATATGATGCCCATTATTCAGACCGGTTCTGAAATTTATTGTGATTTAGTCATACGAAAAATGCCGTCTCATGAAGCAATCCAAATATTGCCCTTTCTATCTTGCATAATATTACGGGTTGATATGATCAGGTCCCGTTGAAGTGAGTATACTTTTGGTGTTTTTTTGCCGGACCTGAACGGGGAAATAAATTACTCCTGCCAGCAGAATAATCAGGATAGGCAAAACGTTTCTTTTATTTTCATCTCATGTCAAAGTTGATTCAACGAAATTACTTTGATATCTTTCAGCCTGAACGATAAGGATTATAAATAAAAATGTAAACTTTGTAAATAAAACCTAATATGATGCATGATAGCCGAAATCTCCTCTCCGGGAGACGCAAGTACCTATGGGGGGCATTAATACTTCTGTCTATCTCTGTGATCTGTGCGGCTTTCAGTATAACTGCCAATGACAACTTTGATATCGCCAGAAGGGAAGTTTTACTCCGCAGGATAGGAGATAAGCTGCTTTTGCAGTCGGGCGATAGTACATCAAGAGTACTCCCTGTAAAAAAGATATCAGAAAACGAATATCAGATCAGGTTCGAAAATGATCTTACTTTTCAGCCAGATTCCCTGGTGAATACTACAAGGCACTTGTTAGCCACAGACCCACTCACACGTGATTATATTGTTAATGTTTTGAATTGTGGCAATACCAGTATAGCCTATGGATTTGCAGTATCCGGAAATAAAAAAGATGATATTATAGCATGTATAGGAAGAAAACAACCCAGAGCATGTTACATGATCAACATTAAATTTAAACCAACGGGAATAAATACTGCAAAGAATGTATATCTTTTGGGCAGCCTGTCATTTTTAGCATTTGTTGGTTTCATTTTTTTGAGATCTGTTAAGCCCAGGAAGGCCCTACCAAAAGGTCAGGTTACCGAGGTGTTCACTTTTGGCTCGGCCTTGTTTGATGTGCATGAACGACAACTGGTAATAAATAAAAGAAACATAGCATTGACCGGAACTGAAACACGTCTGCTGATCATTTTCGCGTTATCGCCTAATGAAACTATAGAGAGAAGCCGGCTGCAAAAAGAGATATGGGAAGATGAAGGTGTTATTGTAGGGCGTAGTTTGGATATGTTCATATCAAAACTTAGAAAAAAACTAGAGCCTGATCCCAATATAAATATTGTTGTTGTACGCGGCAAAGGGTATAAGCTGGAAGTAGGCTCTTAATATTAAAATTGTGTAATTAATAAGCCATGTGCTGATTTTTAAAACAAACTTCCTTGTTCTTTTTCGGGAGCCACAAAACTTCGAATCATTTGAATAAGTTCAGGGCCGTATTGCGTGGTTTTTTGCGGGCCTACGCCTTTGATGGCGCTGAGCGCTTTAACCGTTGCGGGGAGTTTCTCGGCAATGGCCGCGGCAGTTCTTTCAGATAAGATAGCGGTGGGCATGATCATTTCTTTTTCAGCCCTTTTTTGTCGCCATTCAATTATTTGTTCGTAAAGTTTTTCGTTGGGCTTGGCGTTGAGTGCCTTCACATAAGAGTGGCCAGGTTTAGTGACTGCTGCTATAGCAGTTCGGTAGGCTAAAGCGCTAAAATCATTGGTTGAAAAATGTTCCATTAAACTGATGCGGGCCATTATCCATTGTAAAAGATGGTCGGCTTTTGCGGCTCCTTCTTTTGAAGTGCCGATCAAGGCTGGTATTTGGCTATGCAGGCTTTCTGCGGCCTGCTTTAATTCATTTAAGAAATAGTCAGCAGCCTTTAGAATGCGTTCGGGTTCATTTAATTTAAGCTGGCGCGCAGTTTTCTCCGCCACTGCCATAATATTGGTATTTAACAAGTTCTCAAACCCTTGAACTCGTTTTCTTAAACCCTTGAAGTTGAATAATTCAGAAAGGAGAAAGGTTGCGTATTTCTCGCGGTCAGCTTCCAGATCGGGAATGTTTTGTTGCGCTTGTTCGTTATATCGGATAACGGAAGGGTCGCTGATGATATTTTGTGCAGCTATTGGATTGCGTAACACCATGCCGGAAAGTGTACGGCAGCGGCTAAGCGCGACATAGGCCTGCCCGTGGGCGAAGGCTTCGCTAACATCGATGATGGCTTTATCAAAACTCAGGCCCTGGCTTTTATGGATAGTGATGGCCCAGGCCAGTTTTAAAGGGATTTGAGCGAAGCTACCCGCATTGGTTTCGCTGATCTGTTCGTCTTCGAGTTTGTATTTGATATTCGACCATTCCTGTGCTTCAACGGCAAGTTCATTTTCTGATCCGCAGGTTACAAATACAGCACTTCCTTCTATGCGGTTCACCGTACCGATCTTACCATTATAATACAGTTTTTCGGCCGAGTTGTCATTTTTTACGAACATGACCTGTGAACCAACTTTTAGTTTTAGTTCAGTTTCTGTAGGATAGGCATCTTTTGGAAAATCTCCTTTTATGACAGCCTTAAATTCAAATGTATCACCCTCCAGCACCGTTAAATATTCGGTATTGAGTTGATTAGCTATGCTGTTATGTGTTGTTAAAGTTATATAAGGTTCAGTTGCCGATGGGATATAGTTTGGCTGATAACGTTCATTTAAAATTGTTAAATTTTCAGTGCTGAGGGTTTGATTGCGCACCTCGTTTAGTATATCAACAAATATCTGTTCTTTCTGGCGATAAACATGGTCAAGTTCAATACGGACGTATGGCATCTTTTTTAAAACCAGGCTACTGAAAAAATAAGGATTGCCATAAAAGCGGCTGAGCATAGCCCATTCTTCCTCGCGAATGATCGGGCTCAACTGTGATAAATCGCCGATAAGTAAAAGCTGTACACCACCGAAAGGATGATTTGACTCTTTAATATTTCTCAGAATCAGGTCTATCTGATCTATTATATCGGGCCGTACCATGCTTACCTCATCAATAATGAGTAATTCTAAATTATAAAGCAGATCTTTTTTTTCAGGACTATAATGAACTTCCGGCCGACTATCACCGCCAGGTATAAGCGGCCCGAATGGGATTTGGAAAAAAGAATGGATCGTCATCCCGCCCGCGTTGATAGCAGCCACGCCTGTTGGTGCAACCACCGCCAGTTTCTTTTTAGCTTCTTGTTTAATTTGCTGTAACAGCGTGGTTTTACCGGTACCGGCTTTTCCGGTCAGAAAAACGGTGGTATTAGTGGATGCGATATAATCGAGGGCTAGCTGCGCCTTGGCGTTCATACTGCAATTTTACGCATTTTGCCATTATTTTTAGCATTTAGCAAAAGATATTAGCGATGATAGATTTATTAGAAGACAGTATATGCTTTAACTACATACTCACAAAATAAAAAAGGCCATAAGTGTTAACTTGCAGTCTTTCAGCACGTGGTGTAGCATACTTGGCGACACCGACTTCGAACCATTTTATGGATGATGTTAGAGTATTTAACCACTTGATTGTGTAAAATCGGTGTTTTTGAAAAGGGCGGTGGGGAATTTATTGAACAGTTTTAATAATTACCAGCGATAATATATATTATTTGATAATAACACAATATTCAGAATTTATTCACTATTGTATTTTAATTTTGAAATAAAAATCGTTGAAGATCCTAATTATTGAAGACGAGCAAAGCCTGAGAGAGAGTATTGAAGAATACTTTAAAGGTACAGGCAATATTTGCGAAACCGCGGCTGATTATGCAACCGCATTGGAAAAAATAAACATTTACCGTTACGATTGTATTTTGCTTGATATTACCTTGCCCGATGGTGATGGCATTAGTTTGCTTAAAAATCTGAAACGCAACAATTATAGTGATGGCGTACTGATCATATCGGCAAAAGACTCGCTTGATGACCGCCTTGAGGGTTTAGATCTTGGTGCTGATGATTATTTGGTTAAACCTTTTCACCTGTCTGAATTAAGATCAAGGATAGCGGCTGTAGTTCGCCGTAAAACATTCAGTGGTACAGGGAGTAATTTATTGATTGTTAACGAGATTACTATTGATTTGATTGGCAAAGAGGTTAAAATAGGCGAACATGACATAAAACTTACGCCAAAGGAGTATGCGCTCTTACTTTATTTTATTGCAAACAAAGGCAAAGTGGTTTCAAAAAATGCCATTGCAGAACACTTGTGGGGCGATGGTGTGGATATAACCGATGATTTTAATTTTATTTATGCGCATATTAAAAATATCCGTAAAAAATTAATGGAAGCCAACGGTAAAGATTATATAAGGGCAGCCTACGGAATGGGTTATAAATTTATAGGTTAATGAAGCTGCTGGCCAGATACAACCGTGTAACCCTCGTTACAACCATTATTATTATGCTGTTAACAGGCATAGCTTATTACCAGGCTATTAGCTGGATACTTACCCGGCAAAAGGATAAAGACCTGGCAGATGAAGAAACGGAGATATACGAATATGTAAATATTAACCAGCGCCTGCCTGATGCTTTTGAGAACAAACATCAACAAATAATTTATACCAAAGCAAACCCTGGTTCGGTAAAACGGGTACTTATTGATACCGTTTATTTTAAAAAATGGGGTAAAAACAATCCAAAAAGACAGCAATTTCATGCTACCGGAGAATACGAATCTGCACGTGGCCTTATAACTTCAGTTACCATCGCAAATCAAACTTACAAGGTAGCTATCATCCAGTCGAAAGTAGAAACAGAAGACCTGATCCGGATAATTTTTGCCATAACTATTGGCGTTATTTTACTCTTGCTGATCATATTGCTTGTAACCAACCGGCTTATCTTAAACCGGCTATGGAAACCGTTTTATAATATTATGCAGGAGTTGGACCTGTTCAATATCGCAGATAAAAAGGTAATTCCTCAGATTGATACTAATATAGATGAGTTTAAGCGACTGAACGCTTCTGTAACCAACATGAGTACCAAGGCAAAACGCGATTATCAAACCTTAAAAGCGTTTACCGAGAATGCCGCTCATGAACTTAATACGCCAATTGCTATCATTAACTCGAAACTCGATTTGCTTATTCAAACCGAAAATTTCGACGACTGGCAAAGTAAGTTATTAACGGAACTATATAGTGGTGTTCTGCGGTTAAACAGGTTAAACCAATCCTTATTATTATTGGTTAAAATTGAAAACCAATTGCTTGATGAGCGCCAGCAGGTAGATATGTACCAATTGATTGAAGGACTGATCATTCAGTTTGATGATATCTATCGCGATAAGGGTTTAAAACTAACCTATAAGCTGGAAAAGAAGGAAATTTATGCAAGCCGGTATTTAATGGAGATTTTGTTCAGCAACCTTATTATTAATGCGATAAGGCATAACCGTGATGGTGGCGAAATTCTTATCAACTTAAATACTGAAAACTTCATCATACAAAATACAGGTAATAGCGAACCGTTGAACAATGAAAAAATATATGTACGGTTTCATAAATCATCCAACTCGGAGGGAAGCGGTTTAGGCTTGACCATATCACAGCAGATATGCGAGAATTTCAATTTAGTACTCAAGTATAGCTTTGCTACACCTTACCACACTTTTACAATAAACTTTCCAAATCAGGTTTAAGTATTAATGCAGTGTTAATTAATAACCTTGCAAAAATACGTAATGCCACTCCTTTATCTGTTGATTGTTAAGTATTCATTATCAAATAATTAAGCATCGAATTTAGCCTGCCATATTCAATATTTATTCAGAATTGACCCTGTGTTTTGCCAATATATAAGCAAAACATATGATCAAAAAGCTTTACTTTTTTATTCTATTCGCACTCGTCACAGCTACCGCCTGGGCTCAGAATGCAACATTAAAAGGCCGCATTACTGATAGCAAAACAGGCGAGGTTTTACCCGGTGCTGTAATACATTTTGATGATTACAAAAATGCCATATCGGCAAATGAAAAGGGCGAATACACCTTAACCAACATTACTCCTGGTAATTATAAGGTGAAAGTTAAATTTATTGGTTATTCAGAATTTGAGCAAAAGATCAAGATCGGCGCTGGACAGGTAATGGTGCTGAACATCAAATTGGAAGCTAAAACCAATGATCTTAAAACAGTAACCGTTTTCGGAAAACTCGATAAGGAATCGGAAGCCGCCGGCCGAACATCAGAAAAAAATGCCGACAACATTACCAATGTGGTTACCGCTAAAGTAATGGAACGCTCGCCGGATATTAACGCGGCGAATGTGCTCTCACGGGTGTCGGGTGTAACCATACAGCGCAACACCGGCGGAGATGAGGCATACGCCATTATACGCGGACTGGAACCCCGTTATAACAACACACTAATTAATGGTGTAAAGGTCACCAGCCCGGATGAAAAATCAAGGTATGTATCGCTTGATATTGTACCATCAGATATGCTGCAACGCATAGAAGTAAGTAAATCACTTCTGCCCGAAATGGAAGGGGATGCTATTGGCGGAACAGTAAATCTTATTTTCAAAGATGCCCCTGATACTATGCTATTTAAAGCAACTGCGCAGGTTGGTTACAGCCAGATTTTCTTTGATCGTAAGTTTTATACCTTTTCAAAACAGGATATTCAGCAAAAAAGCCCATCTGCCCGCAATGGTAGTAATTACACCGCCCTTCCTACTGATTTTAGCCGTTCAAATCTGGATTTCGTATCCAAAACCGCTTTGCCGTCAACTGTGGTGGGCTTAACTTATGGTAAACGTTTCCTGGATGGGAAATTAGGTATCATGCTGTCAGATAACTTTCAAAATCAGTATTATGGTTCTAATTCTCAATATAACCCGGTAGTGCCTAACCCGCAGAATGACTTTAAACCGGGTATAACTGATGTTTCAAACCTTACCTATTCAAACCAGCAATTAAACAACGGGCTTTCATTTCATGTCGATTATAAGATCGATGACCATAACCAGCTTTTGGTAAACAACGTTTTATTGTACAGTTACCTGGCGCAGGCCCGCTTAAGTATCGATACTTCAATTGTAGGGGGAAATGGCGGCAGGGTAGGCCCGGGTACTGGTTCAGTTGTAAATGACGACAGATCGCTGACCCAAAAGGAATTCCTCGAAAACCTTAAGCTGGAGGGTAAGCATATCCTTTCAAAAAACTTTTTGTTTGATTGGGCGGGTGTATTCTCCACATCAACTAAAAAAGTACCTGATGAGGCTGATATCTCTATCGACCATAAAATAAATGCTGACTTTACGAGCACCCCTTATTATTTCGACGGTATAAGCCATACATGGCAGCACAATAATGATAAGGATGAAAGCGGCCTTGCTAATCTTACTTACAGAGCCAGGGTAAAAGAGATCCCGGTAGAAATAAAAGTTGGTGGCTTATACCGCCATAAGGACAGGTATAATGCGCAGGATCAATATAATTTAAAGCCTGATACGGATGCCAGTGGTAAAAAGCAGCAATTCACCGGCATTTACAACGCACAATGGACCGTTTATAACGCAAAAGGCACAGCTGGCTATGATGTTAATGATTATACCGCTTTTGAAGATATAACAGCCGGATACGCAGAATTTAAAGTGTCATTCCCAAAACTGGATATATTTGGTGGTGTTAGGGAAGAGCATACCTCGCAGGGTTTTGATTATGTAACCTTTATTCCCACACTGGAAAATGATGTAAGGAAAAGTTATACCGATATGCTGCCCAGCCTGCAGCTGAACTATAAATTAACAGATAAAAGTCAGCTTAGGGCATCTTTCTTCGAGTCCATTTCGCGGCCAAATTATTATGAACTGGTACCTTACACCATACAGGGTGTAAGCGGTATCAATGAAATGGGTAATCCGGCCCTAAAGCATGCTACAGCAGACAACTTCGACCTTAGGTACGAACTTTATCCCAAAGATGATGAGCAGATATTTGTAAGCACCTTTTACAAAAAACTATATAACCCCATTGAACTTGCCCTAACAGGTTTTGGCAGCGGCGATATTACTTACACGCCCGAAAACGTTGCCCCACAGGCTACCATTGAAGGTATCGAGTTGGTCTACACTAAATACTTCGGGCATTTCGGGGTGTCGGCCAATTATGCTTACATCTATTCAAATGTAAAATCATTAAAAGTAGTTCCTGATTCTGTAGGACCCAATAACACCACGGTTACCAAATTACAAAGCAGACCATTACAGGGGCAAACCAACAATTCGTTAAATGCATCATTAATGTACCGCGATAAACGCCACGGCATATTTGTGCAGTTGGCTTACCAGTACCTGGGCAAAACACTTTCGCAGGTTTATGCCAATTACGGGTACGATTATTATACACAACCCCAATCGTTCCTGGCGCTTTCAGGCGAGAAAGCTTTAGACAGGCACTTTACCATATTCGGTAAGTTCAACAACCTGTTAAACACCCCAACAACCATAAAGATCAACGACATAACGGTAGGCCAAAACATTTATAAGGCTAACTACAACATCGGCTTACGGTACACACACTAAACAATTTAAATTAATTTAACATGAAAACAAACAGATTTTCCTTATTGATTATGGGCCTGGCCTTTATGGCAGCTATGGCCTCATGCTCCAAAAACGAGAGCACAAAAAATGTAACCCCCGGTTTTACCTCCGTCGCATCCTATTACGGCCGGCAACATCAGCGGTTTTGTAAAAGGTACTTTACTGGCAGGCAGCACGTATACCGTTACTGCCGATCTTACTGTAAAAAAAGGCGATACCCTGGCGGCGCAACCAGGTGCTATAGTTATTGTAAAAGGCGATTCGCAGATCACTGTCGATGGTGTTTTGCAGGTACTGGGTACACAGACAAAACCGGTGTTCTTTAATTCCGATACCCAGACACCCGGTTCATGGGGTGGTTTAGCATGCGATAGCGCGCAGGCGGTTACCATTAAATGGGCGCATATTGACAATGCTGGCGGCCCAGATCCAACCGGTAGCCCAAGAAAAACAATATCGGTAGCAGTACCTATTAAGGTTGATATTGAAGATTCATGGATCACAAATGGCCAGGATGACGAGATCGGGATTAAGAATGGTGCACAGATCACTATATTACGTAACACCATCACCTCATCAGGCAGTACCGATGGCGAAGCTATTAACCTTAAACTTGCCGTTACCGGCGATGTGGCTTATAACGTTATCTTCAGTCAGGCTGGAACAGGTGTAAAATTAGAAACCAATGCTAGTGTGCCTTTCCCGCAAACTGTGGTAAATGTTTATAACAATACATTGGTATCAAACGGATGGAGAAGGGGTGCTGCCGAACCAGGCAGGGGGGTATCAATCGGTGTTAACGCTGTAGGCCATGTTTACAACAATATTATGGTAAATAACTACCAGGGTTTTGAACTGTTTACCGATGGCGACGCAAAAAACACTACCTATGGTAATAACCTGTTTTTTACTACCGCGACAACTGTGGTTGACCAAACAGTTACGCCAACAGTTACTGTTAACCTGGCTGCCAATTTTTATCCAAGCGATGGTGTAGGCAAAGCACAGGGTACTGATTTAATCAGCACCGACCCACTGTTTACTTCATTTAATGGCTCATTCGTATTGCCTAACGGCGCTCCAAATCCTAATGACTTCCACCTTAAAGCAGGCTCACCTGCAATTGGTAAGGGTAATGCCACTTACAATGCCGACTTAGGTGCTTATACCTCTGACGGTAAAGGAAACAAACACTAATTATAAACCAATTTAAACTTTACAGCAGTATTTGCATAGGCGAATACTGCTGTATTTATACTAATTATCTACATGAAAAGGATCTTATTATTTCTTAGCTGCTCCGCAGCATTGCTCTTAAACGCGTTAACCTTATCGGCACAAAACTATGTGCTTGATAAAACAATTGCCCTGCCGGGAAATGGGGGATATGACTATGTATTTATTGACCAGTTAAACCATCGCTTATATGCTTCGCATGGTACCGCTGTAAATGTGGTCGATCTGCATACTGAAAAAGTTATAGGTACTATTAGTGGCATGAAAGGCGTACATGGCATAGCCGTGGTTAATGACCTGAACAGGGGCTTTATAACCGATGGCAAAGCAAACGCTGTTGTTGCCTTTGATATCAACACCCTTAAAATTATTAAAACCATACCCATTACCGGCAATGGCCCCGATGGTATAATTTACGATCCGTCATCAAAAAAAATATTTGCTTTTGAAGGTGATAGCAACAGTGCCGCTGTTGTTGATCCGCAGGAATTAAAACAAACAGGTTCAATAGCCTTAGACGGAGGCCCAGAGTTTGCAGTAGCAGATGGTAACGGATTGATTTATAATAACCTGGAAGATAAAAGCAGTCTTAACGTTATCGACACTAAAACGCTTAGGGTAATTCACAATTACCCGCTTGCGCCATGCGGCGGCCCTACAGGTATAGCTATGGATAAAGATAATCAGCGTTTATTTACTGTTTGCCGCCAAAATAAAGGCATGAGCGTTATTGATTCACAAACAGGTAAAGTAATGCAAACGCTGCCTATTGGTACAGGTGTTGATGCCGTGGTTTATGATGCTGCCAATAAACTGATCATCGCATCAAATGGCGATGGAACAGCTACTATATTTAAACAGAACTCGGCTGATAGTTATGAGTTGGTGCAAACCTTAAAAACCCAATTTAAGGCTAAAACAATGGCTATAGATTATTCAACCCATAAACTTTATTTCCCGGTGGCTGATTTTCAAACCGGAACAAAAACACAGATCCCTGATACATTTAAGCTATTGGTTTACACACTAAAATAATTATAATGGAACGTAGAGATTTCGTGAAAAACACAGCCCTGGCGGCTATCGGCGCATCTTTGATCGGAGGCCCGTTGGGTGCTTTGGCCGAACCTAAAGTAACCCATCTGGAAAGCGAAGATCTGTCACCCTCAGCAATAAAAGATGATTATGCGCTGCATTTTATGGCTTTAGGCGACTGGGGCCGCAATGGCGAATACGATCAATCGCAGGTTGCTGCGCAAATGGGTTTGTGGGGAGCATCGCACCCTAATAATTTTGTTATTTCTGTTGGTGATAATTTTTATCCGAAAGGAGTTATCAGCGAAGAAGATCCCTTATGGCATTATTCTTTTGAAAATATATACACAGCGCATTCGCTGCAATGTGATTGGTATCCGGTTTTGGGCAACCACGACTGGCACTCGGATGTTGATGCGCAGATCCGTTACAGCAAAATAAGCCGCCGCTGGGATATGCCAGCACGTTATTATTCAAAAGAAGTTAGCTTGAACAAGGATGCCGACAAAGAAATAAAAACTCCCGGCGCGCCAAAAACGAAGGATAAAGTGCTTTTTGTAATGATGGATACCGATCCGTTTTTACATGATGATAAGGCTGATTACGTTGAAAAACAAATAGCCTGGCTTAAAGATACATTGGCAAATGCTTCTGCGGATGTTAAATGGAAAATAGTTATAGGCCATCATCCCTGCTATACCGTTGGCCCGCGCATTACTAATTATGATACACTGACCATGAGAAAAACATTACCGCAGATTTTTGCAGACAACAAGGTGGATGTTTATCTGTCGGGCCACGAGCATTCATTACAGCACCTGAAGCCGGAAGGTTTTTGCCATCAGTTTATATCGGGCGCAGGCTCAGAGTTAACAAAGGTAACATCTGGTATTCCTTACAGTCGTTTTGAAGCTTCAGATCATGGGTTTATGTATTTTTCTGTTGATGCCAACAGGCTGAATGCTAAAGCCGTGAATTATAACGGAACCGTTTTATACGAAACGACACTAAATAAGTAGCAGGCCGCCTTAACAACAAAGCCTGATATGAAAATATCAGGCTTTGTTGTTAAGGCATTCAGAGCGAAAGACGAGATTCGAACTCGCGACCCCGACCTTGGCAAGGTCGTGCTCTACCAACTGAGCTACTTTCGCGTTAGTATAGGTACTCATTTTAACACAAAATCCCGATACGCCGGTATCGGGATTTGTACTCAGAGCGGGAATCGAACCCGCACTCCGTTTACGGGAACAGGATTTTAAGTCCTGCGTGTCTACCAGTTCCACCATCTGAGCAGGTGTCTAAACCTTTTAACAATAAATCCCTTCTTTTTGTGGGAAGGGATTTGAGCGAAAGACGAGATTCGAACTCGCGACCCCGACCTTGGCAAGGTCGTGCTCTACCAACTGAGCTACTTTCGCATGGTAAGAGTATCATTTTTATACTCTTTTCCTTTCAACTTTCGAAGCTAAACCGCCTCTTCGTTGTTGGGAGTGCAAATATAGGCAGAATTGGATATCATGCAAGTAAATTTTTTACTTTTTTTATAAAAGTTTATAACTCGCTGGTTTTCAAAATATCATTTGTAATGTCAATCTCGTATCCACGGCTAAAAGCGTACTGTTGCAGTTTGTACTTGCGTTTATAAGGATCTTTCTCGGTAATTGAAGCTGCTTTTTTGCTCAGGATCCTGCTTAATGTATCCAGATACTCGTCGCCATCAATGGTCTGGAGGGCCTTTTTTATCAATCCGTCAGGTACTTTTTTTAGTTTGAGGCCTTGTTTTATCTTTATTTTTCCCCAGCCTTTTTGCTTGAATTTGCCTCTTACATAAGCTTTGGCAAAGCGATCCTCACTTAAAAAGTTATTACCGATAAGCTGGACGATGATATTTTCTACAGCGTCCGTCCACAATCCCCATTCGTAAAGTTTATCGCGTACTTCCTGTTGCGCACGCTCCTGGTAGGCGCAAAAAGCTTCGGCTTTAGTTAAGGCTATTTTTTCGTCGGTAATTTTAGGGGGCTTTGGTTGATCCATTTGAAAACCAAAATTCGATAAAAATTCTTCTATTGGCAGAAATATAATCAAATTAGTGCCATGCTTAACAGCCTATATACCATAACAAAAATAAAAGAGATCATAAACGCCAATGGCGCTATTGTAAGCGAAAATAATGTTAATGTTTTGCTTACTGATAGTCGCCGAATTAACAATGCAGCAGAAGCCTTGTTTTTTGCCTTGAGCGGGAGGAGGAATGGCCATGAGTTTATTGCTGAAGCCTATGCCTCCGGCGTGCGTAATTTTGTGGTGCAGCATGGCCCTGAAATAAAAATGCCCGGTGCTAATTTTTTAATTGTTGATGATGTATTAGTTGCCCTGCAAACATTGGCAGCTTATCACCGTGATCAGTTTAAATTAAAAGTGATCGGTATAACAGGTAGTAATGGTAAAACCATAGTAAAGGAATGGCTTTATCAATTACTGGCTGCTGACTATAACATTGTGCGCAATCCTAAAAGTTATAACTCGCAAATAGGGGTACCGCTTTCTGTATGGCAAATAAGCGATAAGAATGATCTGGGTATTTTTGAGGCCGGAATATCAACCACCGGCGAAATGCAGTACCTTGAGGCTATAATTAAGCCGGAGATAGGCATACTAACACATATTGGTTCGGCGCACGACGAAGGCTTTGAATCGCGTGATCAAAAGATAAAAGAAAAACTGGGCCTGTTTAAACATTGCAAACTCGTTATTCATAATTACGATCAATTGATAGATTATCAAAAAATCATCAAAGCGGAATGTTTTACATGGAGCCAGAAATTTAAGCAAGCCGATCTATATGTTTTTAGCGAGGCGGTCATCAGCAAAAACTTTTACCTGCGTGCAAAATACAAGGGGCACGAAATTGAATGCCTGGTGCCATTTATGGATGAAGCTTCGGTTGAGAACGCCATCACCTGTTGGGCAACCATGCTGGCTATGGGTTACAGTCCTGTTGAGGCAGATAAGCGTATCGAACGCCTTGCGCCTGTTAGTATGCGTTTGGAGTTAAAAAATGGTATACATGATTGCTCTATAATTGATGATTCTTATAACTCCGATGTTCAATCATTAGAGATAGCACTTAATTTTTTAGGGCAGCAGAATCAGCATCAGAAAAAGACTTTGATCTTGTCAGATATCTTTCAATCCGGATTAGAAGAGGATGTATTGTACAAGCAGGTAGCAAACCTCATTAGCGCTAAAAAGATAGATAAATTTGTAGGAGTGGGGACTGCACTATTTAATCACCAGGAGAATTTTGATATAGCTGAGAAACACTTCTTTCATGATACGGCAGCATTGTTAAAGGATTTGGGAAAACTAAATTTCAGGAATGAAGACATCCTGATAAAAGGTTCGCGCAGTTTTGAGTTTGAAAGGGTAAGCCGTGCATTGGTGCAAAAAGGTCATGAAACGGTGCTTGAAATAAACCTGAACACCTTACTTAGTAACCTAAACTATTATAAATCGAAGTTAAAACCGGGTGTTAAGGTGATGGCAATGGTTAAGGCGTTCTCTTATGGCAGCGGTACCTTTGAGGTAGCCAATATGCTGCAATACAATAAGGTTGATTACCTGGCTGTAGCTTATATTGATGAAGGAGTTACGCTTAGGCAAGCTGGTATTACGTTACCAATTGTGATCATGAACCCTGAGGTATCGGCATTTGATAAGCTGGACGAATATAAACTGGAACCGGTGATCTATAGCTTCGGCTTATTTGACGATTTTATTAAATACGCGCAATCAATTGGTTTGGTAAATTATCCTGTACACCTGAAAATAGATACCGGTATGCACAGGCTTGGTTTTGAGGATTTTGAGATAGAAACATTGTGCGATTTGCTGGAGGAGAATATTTATGTACAAATAAAATCTATATTCTCGCACCTGGCAGCCAGCGAGGCCCCAAAGCACGACGCGTTTACCCAGCAGCAGATAGCAAAATTTGATAAAGCCTATAAGTAAATAGAGAAAGCGCTTGGCTATAAGATAATTAAACATTTAAGTAACACATCCGGTATAACCCGATGGCCATCAGCGCAATATGATATGGTGAGGTTAGGCATCGGCTTGTATGGGATCGATTCGGCAGTACCTGCTTCTGAAAACGCTTTGCAGCCAATCGCCGGATTAAAAACAAGTGTATCGCAGGTTAAAAAGATACCTGCCGGTGAAACTATTGGTTATGGCCGCAATGGTAGTTTAGCAAAAAATGGTAAAATAGCCACCATTCGTATAGGGTATGCAGATGGTTATTTACGTGCCTTTGGCAATGGTGTTGGTAAGATGATGATAAGAGGGGTAAGAGTACCAACAGTGGGTAATATATCAATGGATATGTGTATGCTTGATGTTAGCAATGTGCCGGATATACGCGAAGGGGATGAGGTAACTGTTTTTAACGAAGAACTTAGGATTGAAGAACTTGCCACCCAGATTGGTACTATTCCTTATGAAATATTAACAAATGTTTCGCAACGCGTAAAAAGGGTGTACTTTTACGAGTAGAATTTTATGAGAAGAGTTGCCAAAGCATTACTTAATTACTTTGTTAAAGGGCTACTTATTGTAGTGCCGCTTGGCGTAGCTATTTTCCTGATTTACTGGGCTGTAGCAAAAATTGATAGTGCACTTAACCTAAGTAGTGTTTTTATAGTAGATAGTAAAGGCCGGCCAATTTATATACCTGGCTTGGGTATAGTTAACGTAATACTGATAATTTTAGTAGCCGGGGTTTTGGTTACCAACGTGGTAACCGAACCTATAAAGCAATGGTTTAACCGTTGGCTGAATCGTTTGCCACTATTTAAATTTCTGTACTCATCAATAAAAGATTTAACAGAAGCTTTTGTGGGCGAGGAAAAGAAATTTAATGAACCCGTTTTGGTTGAGGTAAATGAATTTGGCTTAAAAAAGATAGGCTTCCTGGTTAAAAAGGATATGTCGATGTTAAATTTACCGGGTGAGGTCGCTGTATATTTTCCTTACTCTTATTCTTTTGCCGGGCATGTTGCCATTATTTCGGCAGATAAAGTACACCCGATAGATAAAAGCGCTGCTGAAGTAATGAAATTTGTGATCTCGGGCGGTGTTAGTGGCTTGGACTAGGTGTGAATATTACAAAAGAATAGACATTTCTTTAGCTCTTTTCACCGTTTCGGTACGGCAATTGGCATGTAGTTTTTTGGATACGCGTGTTAGGTGCCTTTTAACCGTGCTTTCTGCAATAAACAGTTTGCCTGCTATTTGCTCATCATTAAACCCTTCATCAATCAGCAATAATATCTGGCCCTCACGATCGCTGATACCAGCTTTTTCCATTTGATCGTGGTTTATTAATAAAGGCCTTGGCCTAAACATGGACGAACGTTTTTTTATTGCTCTTTTTATTAATATAACGCTTGTGGTAATAAATGCGAGGGTGAAAACAACTGTCCATATATTATCAGTTGAGGCACTATAAAAATGATCTATCCTGGCAAGTAAAAGCAATGCCAGTATAGCAATTATAAGTAACTCAAAACTGATGATCAGTTGTTTCATTAAATCAAACTTATGAAATTATGTTGTTAAAGTAACATCTTTTTTAAAGCTCCTGACAACAAGTAAAACACTAATTAGTATCAATAACGCGCCAAGTATATATGGAGAACCGGGGAAATATAATGCAGAATCTTTATGGGTAAAAAATTTGAAACTATAACCCATAACCAGTGGGCCAACCACCAAACTTATACTCGAAAGTAATGACAATCCGCCTTGTAACTCGCCTTGCTCACTAGCCCCAAATTTACTGGTTATAAAGCCCTGCAATGCCGGGCCCGATATACCTCCAAAGCAATAAGGCACCATGAAAATATAAACCTGCCAGCCCTGGCCAGCAAATGCAATGAGCGTTAATCCTACTCCGTATGATATTAAACCTAATATAATATTCTTCTTCAGTCCCCACTTTGGTATAAGGTATCGAATGAGCCACCCCTGTATACATATCAGTAAAAAGCCAATAAAGAGCCCGAGGCAACCCACACTTCTCATCGTCCATTGAAATTTTTCATAAACGTAAAAAGGCATCTGATATTCAACTGCTTTTTGCGCTATGTATACCAACGTAAATGCAAGCGCCAGTCCGGCAAGCGCCTTATATTTAGTAAGCTGCATAAATGAGCCTATGGGGTTGGCGCGTTTCCATTCAAATTTGCGGCGATGTTCTTTATGTAACGATTCAGGCAGCACAAAATACCCATAAAGGGCATTAAACAGAGCTGCACCCGCAGCCACCATAAACGGAAATTTAATATTAATAGCCCCCAGGAATGCTCCGCCCGAAACACCTATTATAAAGCCCAAACCCGATGCCGCGCCCACAATGCCAAAATTAGCCGCTCTTTTATCGCCGGTGCTGATATCGGCAATATATGCTGTGGCTGTGGACATGGTCGCGCCGGTTATACCGGCAATTGTTCGGCCTACAAATAACCAGAATATGGTTGGTGCAAAGGCCATGAAAGTATAATCAACACAAAAACCTAATAGTGATATCAGTAGGATAGGTCGCCTGCCGAACCTATCGCTAAGATTACCCATTACAGGCGAGAACAGGATTTGCATAGTGGCATAGGTGAAAGTAAGCCAGCCGTTGAGTTCAGAAGCAACTGAATAATCTACATTACCCAGTTGCTTTAACAGGTTTGGGATCACCGGAATGATGATAGCCAAACCCATCACATCAATAAATATGGTGACAAATATAAAGCGTAAAGCGGCTGAGGTTTTAACTTTGGGTTCCTGATCCATCCGATAGAAAATAATAATTAAAGGGGATTTGTTTTAAATGGAGGTGGTTTAATTTCTTTTAAAGCTTCGTACAGCTAATATAGCACTCAAAAGCATCATTGCAGCACCTATTATAAACGGTGCCCCGGGAAACTGGAAATAGGGGTTAGGCTGCGTAAAATAATGGAAAGACCCCAGCATAACCATCGGGCCAAAAATTGAACTTAAACTCATGAGACTGGTTAAACCTCCCTGCAATTCGCCTTGCTCATTGGCGGGTACACTAGCGCTCATATAGCCCTGTAATGCCGGGCCTGCAATACCTCCGAGGCAATAAGGAACCAAAAAAGCAAACATCATCCAGCCTTTACTTGCAAAAGCAAATAAGGCCAGCCCTATGGCATATAGCAATAACCCTATCCAAATACTTCGTTCCTGTCCAAGTTTCGGGATGATGATCCTGATCAACCCGCCTTGTACCAAAGCTACAAACAGGCCAACCGCACCAAGTGAGTAACCAACCATAGCTTCATTCCAGCTGAATTTATCCATGGTGTAAAAAGTCCAGGCGCATTGTACGGACTGTGCAGCAAAGTAAATCAGGAACAAAGATACCGCCAAGCCAATAACTGACTTGTATTTACTCAATTTTATTAATGTGCTTATTGGGTTAGCTTTCTTTATCTCGAAAGGGCGTCTGTGCGCAAGGTCTAAAGATTCAGGAAGAATGAAATAGCCGTAGGTGGCATTTAGCAATGCCAGTACCGCTGCGGCAATAAACGGGTAATGAATGTCATATTTGCCTAATATACCGCCAATTACCGGGCCTATTATAAAACCTAAGCCAAATGCAACGCCAACCATTCCAAAGTTAGCAGCACGGTTTTCGGGAGTGCTGATATCGGCAATATAGGCCGAACCCGTTGTAAAGCTGGCTCCGGTTATCCCCGCTACTATACGGCCCAAAAACAACCACGCTATTGTTGGCGCAAAAGCCGAAAACATATAATCTACACTGAAGCCTAATAACGAGAAAAGCAGTACCGGCCTGCGGCCAAACCTATCGCTAAGGTTACCAATCAACGGCGAAAACAAAAACTGCATGCCCGCATAAGCGGCGGTAAGCCATAAAGCATAGCCCGAGGCCTCACTTAAATTACCGTGAATTAAGTGTTCTATCAGTTTTGGTATAACAGGTATTATAATACCTAAACCCATTACATCAATTAAAAGTGTGGCAAAAATAAATCCTAAAGCAGCTTTACGCTTTTCAGGTACAGGTTTATTCATGCCCGCAAAATAGCAAATAAGTTAAATATTGATTATTAATTTTTTGTTAGGAGGCTTTCAACTCGAATTGTCATTTCGACGAGGAGCGAGGAGAAATCTTCTTCACCAGGCATTTGCGCCATATATAATTGCAGAAGATTTCTCCCTCCGGTCGAAATGACAAGAAAGGGTGTATTAAGGCTCTATCCATAAAACAGAATTTCCGGTACCATATTGGTTCTGTTCCCATTGTTTATTGCCAGGATCAATTATCCAATTACCATCAACTATAAATTTGTACAGGTATTTGCCGGGTTTAAGCCTCATGCTGATGCTCCATTCGCCACCATTATGGGCTAATGTATAACTGTTTTGGTTCCAGTCGTTAAAACTTCCCGACAGATGTATAACCTTTACATTATCATAGCCTTTTAACTTAAATGTATGGGTAGGGCCGACCGCTAAAAAGCAATTGGTTTCGCCATCAATCACGGTATGGTTCTGGTTCAGCGGATCAAGTATCCATTGTCCATCCACCACAAATTTGTAACTATAATTGCCTGCCGAAAGTTTAACTATGGCTATCCATCCATCACCCGATTTATTAAGCCGGATCTTGTTTGGTTTCCAATTGGTAAAATCACCGGCTACAAATACATTTTTGGCACTTGGGTAGCCATTGAGTTTAAAACTAACAGTTTCGCCAACATTTAAAACCGAACTGATGTTACCATCTTCATCTACGTGTTTATCGGGGTTAGCAGGGTCGGTCATCCATTTGCCGTCTACTTTAAAACGGTATTCATGGGTACCTTCGCATAAATAAACGGGTATTTCCCATTCACCATCATTTTTCTGCATTTGCAGTTCAGTCGCATTCCAGTTATTAAAACTGCCTGATAAAATGACACTATTCGCATTCAGGAAACTTTTTAGTTTGAAAGTATAATTGCACTTGTAATAAATAGAGTTGGTATTTCCCGCTCCGTCATTCATCTTTAAAACATTATATGGGTCGGTTATCCAACGACTGTCAACTATATATTTATATTCATAACCACCGGGTTTTAATTTCAGGTCGATGATCCAGCCTTGCGGGGTTTTTGTCATCGCGCCTTTCAATGTGCTCCAGTCGTTAAAGCTTCCCGATAAAAATACTCTTCTGGCGTTTAAATTTCCCGGCAAAAAGAATCGGGTGAAACCTGATGATACATCGGTAACCGTGGCGACCGCAAAATTATTCACGCCGTAAACCGCATCAAGATAACCTGGTCGTGGATTAGTCTTTATAACACTTGCAGTGATAATGTAAGGGCTTTCCTGCGGGTTGCCTTTCATATCTGTAAGTGAGCGGTTAAACTGTACCACGTTATTTTGCTTCTTGGCCATTACCCAACCGTCTTTTATGATTGCCGAATAATCGCCAGCTAAAAATGCGCGTTTATCAACGCCTGCAATAGCTGCTTTTTTAAATATGCTATCTAGTTCAGCGGGAGAGGAATGAAGGTCGATCAGCAATATAATTTTGCCTTTACCGGCTATTAGATTATTACGGCTTTGGGCAATAACATTCACCATGCCGCTTAAAAGCAACATCAATGTGAATATATAAGGCCAGCACCGTTTCATATTATTGGTTGTTGTAAATGTACATTTCAAATTCCTTTTTAACGAAATTGATACGGAATACACCTCTTACAAAAAAGTCGTAACCTAGTATCCCGTCAATGGTATGGTCGTAAGCTTTGCCCATCTTTTCAAGGTTTGTTATCAGTATGCGGTTGTGCATAAAATACTGATCTCCAACAGTTAGTTTATCAAATCGTGCATATAAAACCTCAAAACTTGAACCTCCTACGCCGATTAGTTTAGACCTGTTGAGGATCTGCATATTTTTTATGATCTTTTTTGATTTGCCGTAATCCAGCAGGTTAGTTTCGGCTCCGCTATCAAAAACAAACCACATACCCTTATCGTTAATACTGCCTTTTAAAAATATAATATCATCCAGGAACTTGAACGGGGTTTTTAATACAGGGTTATGAAATACTTCTTCTTCGGCAGGAATATTACCTTCATCATCCAGCTTATGAATATAAAGCAGGTTGTTTTGCAGGTCGACAGTAACGGCAAGCTTGGAGAACAAACGTGTGCCCAGCAAGCCCAGTATCTTAATTCCCCGGCCATTTTCAATGCCCGACAGGTCGGTAACATCGGCGGTAAGCCTGCTGTAATGCAGATCGAGTATAGTAAAATTGTGAACTACGGTTGTAAAAGTAGTCCCCGCTTCGCCGTTTATGCCTGCCGCATGTTGCTCGGTTATTTGTGGCGCATCCCTGAAATAAGTAGCATTTAAAACCAGATATGGGGCACCTGTATCAAACACAAAATTACCTTCGAGGGAGTCGACCTGCGCTTCCACAATGATTAAGTTACCGGATCTTTTTATAGGGACGATAAGCGTTTTAAAATCGCCATAAGGAGCGGGGTCTATATCAATTAAAGCGTGTTTAAAGGTTACACCACTAATGGTTACTTTACCCGCGCATTTACCCTTAAGTGCCAGTGAAAGCGCTAACAAGGTAAGCATATAGGGTAAAAGTTTGCGCATCAGGTTGTGTATATGTTAATAATAAGACAAGACGAACGCTGTATTAGTTACATTTTTAGTCATTATTCGGTAGTTTATTCAGGTAGTTATAAGTAACAAGTTCATTATCATTGGTTATATGTTTTGTGGCTCCGTTATGAAGTAATATTACCCGGTTGCTTACTTCCAATATGTTATAATATTGATGGTCGGTAAGTATTATACCTTTTGTTTTTCCGCACCTGCGGATAGCCTCCTTAAAGTCATCAGCCTGTATAGGCGAAATGTGAGTGAAAGGCTCATCCAGCAAAATAAAGTCAGCTTTGTTATACAATATCATCAGTGTTTCCAGTTGCCTCAATTCACCGCCGGATAATTGGTTTACTGTTTTATGGTGATGATCTTTGTATACCGGGTAACTGATAAATTCATCCCAGAGGTTAGTGTCAATCATCATTTTAGCCAACTGACTGATCTTGATGCCATTTGGCAGATAATTGTGTTGCGGTAAATAAGCTATTTTTTGCTGATGATAACCTTTGTTAATAAACTGATCATTAATACTCACATACTTATAAGCCGGATTTAGTGTTCCGAAAATAATGCGGAGCAACGATGATTTACCAGAACCATTTCTGCCCAGTAAACCCACCACTTCGCCCTGTGTACACGATAGCCATACATCCTGCAATATTTTGCGGTCGCCAAATTGCAGTTGTACACTATCAACCTTTAGCGTGTTTAATAGCATAATGGGGAAGATAAATGAGCGAAGAATAGCGTTTTTGAACGATAACTATACGGAAGATAAAATTGTAAAACGATGGTTTTGGTATTTGACATTTATTAACGGTTTACTGGTTGAAAAAGATCAAAACTGTTTGCTGTTCCCCGTTTCCTAAATGCTTCGTTTTATACAGTTTACCACAGAACGGAGGGAATAATTTAATATTGCAAAGGGAAATGTTAAATAAAGTGTTAAAAAAGAAAACCCTCTGACTTTAACAAAGGGTTTTCTTTTTTTCCTCACCCTCTTTGTCGCTTGCGACAGAGAGGGTCGACGAGTGAAACGAAGTCGGGGTGAGTTAAAGGAGCGCGTTTAATAAGCACATGAATAGATGACTCCCCCGATTCTCGCTAAGCCGCTTGAACCACGCTCTATTTCGCAAGCGACAAAGAGGGTATGGGAAAAGAAAAATACTCTTGACTCAAAACTCCTGACTCTGAACTTACGCCAATTCCCTGTCGCCCGATTGTCTTTCAATCATCCATCCCGGGTACTCTTTTGGCAGGGCGCTTACTTCGTCTATCTTTTTAAGGTCATCTTCGGTTAAGGTAATCTCAGTTGACTTGATGTTATCATTCAGCTGGTCGATATTTTTGGCGCCGATAATGGTACTGGTTACGCCTTTTTGCTGCCTTACCCAAGCCAAGGCTACTGCTGCCGTTGATACTCCCTGCTGCTGGCCGATCTCGCTTATGACATCAAGGATGTCAAAGGTTTTGTCTTTATTAATGGGAGGGAAGTCGAAGGTGTCGCGCCTGGAGTTGCCTGTTTTATCCTTATCACGGGTAAATTTGCCGGATAAAAATCCGCCCGCCAAGGGGCTCCACGGCATCATGGCCAGGTTTTGATCTGCTGCTAAAGGCAAAATCTCACGCTCAATATCACGCCCTGCTAATGAATAAAAGTATTGCATACCCACAAACTTATTCCAGCCATGCAGCTGGCATATGCCCTGCGCTTTCATTACCACCCATGCAGGCCAGTTACAAATAGCTATATAACGTACCTTGCCGGTTAATACAATATCATTTAAAGCACGCATGGTTTCTTCAATCGGTGTTTTTGGGTCGAAGCCGTGTACGTATAAAATATCAATATGATCCAGCTGTAAACGCTGCAGGCTTTCATCAACCGAACTGAAAATGTGGTATCGGGATAAGCCAACGTTGTTTTTACCTTCGCCCATGCGGCCGCGTACTTTGGTAGCTATAACCAGGTCGTTACGGTGTAAGCCCAGGTCTTTTATAGATTGACCAAGTAATTTTTCCGATTCGCCAAATGAGTATATGTTGGCGGTATCAATAAAGTTAATTCCCGAGTCGACTACAACCTGCATCAAATCGTTTACTTCCTGCTGTTGTATTTTACCGATGGCTTCCCAATAGCCTTTACCGCCGAATGTCATGGTGCCAAAGCATAATTCAGATACCACCAGGCCGGTGTTGCCTAAAAAATTGTATTTCATAATGTGTAGTGATTGTGTGTTGTAAAATTAACTACATGGGTTGGCTTTTGTTTAATGTATTTGGTCAATAGATAGTAAAATAGCTGATACAGATACATGACACACGCGCGCATTCAGAGCGTCCCCGCTTGAACGCGCGTGATCAATATTTAATTTGAAGGACTGAAACTTAACTATTTCAACATTGTTATTCTGACAATGAACCGTCTCCTCAAAAAACTCGAAAAAATTGGCCGCGACCCGAAAAGCACCGCCAAAGCTGTCGGATTACGTTATGTGTCCGATTCAATACCCGGTTATACCCGTAAAAAAGCTGGTAAGGGCTGGAGTTATTATGATGCCGACGGTAACCTCATAAAAGATAAGGAACTTATTCAGCGCTTTAATAAACTGGTTATACCTCCTGCTTACACTAATGTGTGGATCTCACCTCATGAAAACGGGCATCTGCAATTTACAGGTACCGATGCCTCAGGCAGAAAGCAATACCGCTATCACCCCGATTGGAATAAGATCCGTAATCAATCCAAATACCATCGGCTGCAATTATTTGCGGAGCATTTGCCCGCTATTCGTGAGCAGATAGATAAGGATCTGGCCCGACACAAACTGGATCATGAAAAGGTGGTGGCATTGGTGGTTAGGTTAATGGAATTAACCAGTATCAGGGTAGGGAATGAGTCATACAAAAAGCTTTATGGTTCATTCGGTTTAACTACACTCATGAACAGGCATGTTAAGATAGATGGTTCAACCTTAAAGTTTGAATTTAAGGGTAAAAAGGGTGTTTTTCATAAGGTGTCGCTACAAAGCAAAAAACTGGCCCGATTGGTTAAACAATGCCGCGATATACCGGGTAAGGATCTTTTTCAATATTATAACGATGAGGGCAGCCATTGCAACATAGGTTCAGGTGATGTGAACGATTATTTAAAGAATATTACCGGCGAAGATTTTACCGCCAAGGATTTCCGCACCTGGGCTGGGAGCGTGAGTGCCCTGTATGCTTTTAAAACAGCCGGGGAGTTTGCCAATGTAACCGAATGCCGTAAAAAAATAGTGAGTGTATTGGATGAAGTGGCGGTGAACCTGGGAAATACCCGCACTGTTTGTAAAAAATATTATGTGCACCCAACGGTTATAAAAAGTTATGAAGAGGGTACCATTTTTAATTATATAAAAGAACTGGATGACGACCACGATATTAAGGCCGCTGAACTAAATTTGGCTGAAAAGGCCCTGCTGCAAATATTGGAGCACGAAAAGTTGGCAGAAGCCAGTTAGTAGCTATATTTACTGCATATTCATCATTATACCCAAATGGCTACAAAAACTACCGTAATTACCGGTGCAACTTCCGGAATAGGAAAAGAGACGGCTTTAGCGCTTGCAAAAAAAGATCATGCACTTTATCTGCTGGTTCGTAATGTTGTTAAAGGCGAAGAACTTAAACAGGAGATCATCACCAAAACTGGCAATAAGAACATTCATGTTGTAAAATGCGATCTGTCTGATCTGCAAAGTGTGCGTGAAGCCGCTGCCGAACTTAATAACGGTAAACTATTCGCCATAAATGTGCTGATCAATAACGCCGGCGGTATGTTCGATAAAAAAGAACTGAGTAAGGATGGTTTTGAAATGACCTTCGCCACTAATCACCTGGGGCATTTTTTATTGACCAATAGTATTTTGCCTTTGCTTGAGAAAGGTCATGCCCGTATTATTAACCTAAGTTCCGAAGGGCATAAAATGGGTAAAGTTAACTTTGACGATCTGCAATGGGAGCAGCGCACATACTCAGCAATAACAGCATATGGCACGGCAAAATTATTCAACATCTATTTTACCAGGTCACTGGCCGAAAAATATGCCGATAAGGGAATCTCATCATTCGCGGTACATCCCGGTGTGGTAAGAACGGCATTCGGGGCAGACTCAAGCGGGCTTTCAAAGTTCTTGTTATGGCTTGCCAAGCCATTTATGATATCACCGGAAGAAGGCGCTCAAATCAGTGTTTTCTTAGCCACAGAACCGGGTATCGACGCTAAAAGCAGCCAGTATTTTATTAAATGTAAAATGGCCAAGTCATCCGTATTAGCCTGGAGTGAGGATAACAGGAATAAATTGTGGGATATTAGTAAGAAGTTGGTAGGAAAGATTGTGGTTGCGGGAGAGGATACCGTCAAAAAGAGTTAACTTAATCTTTTACATTTTATCCCGATGTTTGTGTCCTAAGAAATATTAATGATTCATTATTTACTTATCAATTGTTCCATATTTTAACCCTGCACGCAAAAAAAACTCTCTTAATAGGTCGTATTTTTGATTGCAATAAGTCCCAATAGTTATTTTACCGGATTCTGACTGAAATCCCATACATTCAAAACATACTTCTAAATAATCAAAGACTTTTCCACTTTTATCATAAAAAATTAAAGCGTTTCTGGCGTAAAAGCATTTATACCCAGTGTTCATTATTTTCGAATTTCGTTTTGTATAGGTGCTGTTATATATAATTGTAGTTAATTCATTAATTTCCACACTATCAAGTATTTGGATCTCCTTAAGTGAAGTGTAGTTCAACTTTCCATTTATAACATGCAGATCTGATATGAAAACTGTATCAGGCCGCTTAATAGCACCTATTGTATCATCTTCAGCAATGTTCCAGGGATATGATACAGCTAAAATTTTTACAGCTTTTGAAAATGGGTATCTCTGTAGTCGCTTGGCAGCGGAATAAGTATTGGTTAACAAGCAATCATCATCAGGGTATTCCTGTTTCTTTTTCTTGAGATCTTTAAGTTTAACTGTAATCCACGTTTTATTATTCTGTTGAGGATGTTTAACGCTATCACGCTTAATACAAAGTTGATCAGAATGGCATTCGCGATTTTTTGAAAAAACAATAACTGTTGCCTGAAAAAATATGATCGTAATCAAAATGAGTTTAAGTAATTTCACGCGCTAATTGATAAGGCTTGATTAAATAGGTTTAAAGAACTAAAATAACATAAATATTAAACAATGCGCATTACAATAATAGGTTCCGGTAATATAGCTACACATTTGGGTGCCGCGCTTAAAAACGCCGGGCATCGTATAATACAAGTGTATAGCCGCAGCGCGCATAATTCGGCAATGCTAGCCTACCATATTGGTGCCGAAGCCATTAATAATATCGATAGCATAAAACCCGCGGTCGATATCTTTATTATAGCTGTAAGCGACGATGCCATACCCGGTATAGCCAGCGAACTGGCGAAGTACAATAAATTAATGGTGCATACTTCGGGTGTTACACACCTGCAAACCTTATTGAATTATACAGACTTGGCAGGCGTTTTTTATCCGCTGCAAACGTTTAGCAAAACCCGTGAGATTGATTTTTTAACCGTGCCCTTATGTATTGAGGCAGCTGATGAAAGTATTCATAAAACATTAAAGGAGCTTGCACAAAGCATCAGTAATAATGTATACGATATTGATTCCGCGCAGCGTAAAGTATTGCACCTAGCGGCTGTATTTGCCTGTAATTTCCCTAATTACCTGTATGGTGTGGCCCAGGGTCTGCTGGCGCAAAAAGATATTCAATTTGATTTACTGAGGCCCTTAATATTAGAAACTGCTCAAAAGGTACAGGAGCATTTCCCGGCTGATGTACAAACCGGACCCGCTATCCGTGAGGACTTTAAGACGATGGACACCCATCTGGAAATGCTGACTAATGAACCTGGTTTGGAACAGGTTTATAAAATATTAAGTCAGGGTATTATCAAAAAGGGTAAATCAAAACACGGAGCGTAAGTTATTTTGTTACTTTTGCCCAAATGAATATTTTTAAAGTTAAGATAAACTTTGAGGAACAGGGGCACGAATCTGTTGAATTGCCTATAGCCGAAGGCGAATCTGTTTTAGACGTATGCCTGGAGAATGGCATCGAACTGCAACATAATTGCGGTGGTGTTTGCGGATGCAGCACTTGCCACATATATGTAAACAAAGGCATGGATAACGTGCAGGAAATTTCTGACAAGGAAGAAGATTTTATTGATCGTGCCGTAAATCCGCGGATTAATTCGCGCCTGGGTTGCCAGTGCGTGATGATTGACGGCGATATTGAAGTAACTTTGCCCGATCAGTCGGATTTCATGGGGCACTAATACCAATATCCATATAGTATAAATTTACTCACAAAAAATAAAATGGCAGACGATAAATTCACCTTACCTATTCACTGGAATGATCATGAAGACATTGCCATTGAACTTTACGAAAAGTTTGGTGACGATTTTGACGAATCAAAAATATACCGCATCCGTTTCACCGATCTGTTGGAATGGATCCTTACTTTACCAAACTTTGCCGGTACACGCGAGCAATCAACCGAAGGCCATTTGGAGCAGATCCAGTCAGCCTGGGTTTACGAGTGGCGCGATAACCAATAGTTTCAGTTGGCAGTAACCGGTTTGCAGCAATCGGTGTAATCAATTACATCTAATCGGTGAAATCATAAAATAATCAGTGTAATCACAGCAATGGAATCATTCCTTAATAAACTTAAAGATATAACCACTTTTATTTTTGATGTGGATGGCGTACTTACCGATGGCTCTGTATTTGTAGCAGAGAATGGTGAGCAAAGCCGTGCCTTTAATATTAAGGATGGTTACGCTATACAACTGGCTGTAAAATGTGGTTACCAGGTTTGCGCTATTTCGGGCAGCCGGTCAAAAAGCGCGGTTTACCGTTTAAATAGCTTAGGGGTAACCGATGTTTACATGGGTACCCATACCAAAACCGAGCGTTTAAAAGTTTACCTCGAAGAAAAAGCTACTCACGCCTCTAATGTTTTATACATGGGCGATGACATTCCAGACCTGGGTGCAATGAACTTGGCAGGTTTGCCTACTTGCCCGGCAGATGCTGTGGAAGAGATCAAAGCAGCAAGTCTGTATGTCTCACCATATTCGGGTGGTAAAGGCTGCGCCCGTGATGTAATTGAAAAAGTGCTTAAGATACAGGGCAAATGGATGAGCGAACAAGCATATAGCTGGTAAACTAGTTAGTGGTTTTTAGTTGGCAGATAGCATATTTCTGTCCCAATTGCAAACTGCTTACCGCAAACTGAAAACTATGAATTACAAGATAATCCTCGCATCCAAATCACCACGCAGGCAGGAATTGCTGAGGTTGATGGATATTGATTTCAGGATAGTTTTAAAAGAGGTGGATGAATCATATCCCGATCATTTATTGCCAGAAGAGGTCGCACTTTATATCGCCAGCAAAAAAGCCGAAGCATTTGATGAAGTTGTAGGGGATGAGGTGGTACTTACAGCCGATACCATCGTTTGTATAGATGGACTGATACTCGGCAAGCCCGAAACGCCTGAACATGCTGTAGAGATGCTTAAAATGCTTTCGGGCAGGGTGCATAAGGTTATAACAGGAGTCTGTTTACTGCATAACCACAAAATCAATAAATTTTTTGATGTGTCAGAGGTTTTCTTCCGCAAATTAACTGATGAGGAGATCATTAGTTATGTCGAAAAATACCAACCCCTTGATAAGGCCGGCTCATATGGCATACAGGAAAGGATAGGGCTTATAGGCATTGAACGTATTAACGGTTCTTACACCAACGTGGTTGGTTTGCCTACTGAGAAGCTGTATCAGCAGTTAAAGAATCTGTAAATTTTCTTGTCATTCCGACCGGAGGGAGAAATCTTCTTCTGTCTGCATTGACGCTATGTATTGCCACAAAAGATTTCTCTCCCTCTGGTCGGAATGACAAGAATCAAAAAAGAGACACAATGTATTGTGTCTCTACGATATGTTTTTTTTGATGTAGAGACGTGATACTTCACGTCTCCCGATATTTCTTAGGTCGTGTAACCTAGTATTTTCAATACCTGTTTACTATTCTGCTCTTCACCAAACACCTCAAAGTTGAATGTTTCATCGCGGTTACGCCTGATGATCACATGCTTTGGAGATGGTAACAGGCAATGGTGTATACCACCATATCCGCTCAATACTTCCTGGTAAGCACCCGTGTTGAAGAAACCCAGATACTGCACCTTACGGGTCTTAGGCATAAACACGCTGTTCATGTGTGCCTCCTGGTTGTAATAATCCTGACCATCACAGGTAATACCGCCTAAATTCACACGTTCGTATTCGCTATCCCAATTGTTTATCGGTAACAGGATGTATTTTTGGTTCAGTGCCCAAACATCCGGCAGGTTAGTGATGAATGAACCATCCAGCATCAGCCATTTTTCCCGGTCGTTTTGTTGTTTACGACCTAATACTTTGTATAAAATACCTGAAGCTTCAGCAACAGTATATTTACCAAACTCGGTAATAATATCCGGTTCAATGGTGTCATTCTCGGCACAGATCTCTTTTATACGGCTCACTATTTCATTGATCATGTATTCATAATCAAAATCAAATACCAGTGAATCCTTGAAAGGTAAACCACCGCCGATATCAATAGTATCTAACGCAGGGTTTATCTTTTTAAACTTGCAATACAGTGTTACGTATTTTTCAAGTTCATTCCAGTAATACGGTGTATCCGAGATACCTGAATTAATGAAGAAATGCAGCAGCTTAACCTGGAAGTTAGGGTTGTTCTCTATCTTATTATAGTAGAAATCAATGATATCTTCCAATCTTACACCCAAGCGTGAGGTATAAAACTGCGAATCCGGTTGCTCTTCTGCCGCTATACGTATGCCGAGGTTACATGGAGTATCCATTTCAATCTCGTCATCATACAGGTTAAATTCTTCCTTATTATCTAGTACCGGAATGATGTTTTTAAAACCATCATGCAGCATATCAATAATATACTGTTTGTACTGAAAAGTTTTAAAGCCATTGCATATTACCGTAACATCCTTGTTAAGCGCGCCTTTTTTCTCAAGCGCATCAATCATTGGCATATCAAATGCCGAAGATGTTTCAAGGTGGATCTCGTTTTTAAGCGCTTCTTCAACAATGTGCTTAAAGTGCGAACTTTTTGTACAATAGCAATATTTATAGGTGCCGCGATAATTGTTTTTTATGATCGCCTGCTGAAACAACAGTTTCGCCTGTTGTATCTTTTTCGAGATGATAGGAATATAAGTGAAGCGCAGGGGAGTGCCATACGTTTCAATCATTTCCATCAAATTAAGATCATGAAAGTATAATTCATCATCTATTATCTCAAAACCTTCCTGCGGGAAACCTACACTTAGGTCAAGAAATTCCTGGTAACTCTGCATCTATTAAAATTTTGGCAAAAATGTAAAATTTAAACGGAAATTATGATGATTATTTTATAGATATAATGTAATTATTTTAGGAGCAAATGGTTTAAGGTTAACAGAATATTAATTTATGTTGTACTTTATAACTCAAACGGCAAATGCACCTCGGCTATCATACACCTGGCGCTACCGCCACCATTAGTTTCAATTGTATTTATATTGCTGAAAATCAGTCTTCCTTGTTTTTCAAGTGCAGTCTTTTGATCTTCAGTGAGTGACTTAAAAGCACTTTGCGACATTACGATCAGCACCTCACCATTTTTATTCTGAACTTCCAGCATATTACCGGCAAACTGGTTCATTTGCTCAAATGATATTTCAATAATTTCCTTACGGGTATTTTGCAACGATTCTGTAACCAAAATTCGCTCATGCGGATTAGGAATACTATCCAAACAAATTACGGCAAACTTGCTCCCAACACACATTAAAACATTGGTATGATAGATTGGCTTATTATGTTCATCAACCGCATCAAAACAAACAGCTTTATAACCGGTCTGCTCGCAAAATACATTGATAACATCCCGGTCGGTTCGTGGTGAAAGGCATGCATAAGCAATTTTGCCTATCCTGTCGAGCACCATACTGCCAGTCCCCTCTAAAAATTTATGCTCAAGTTCAAACCTACTCAGATCAACGATGTGATGTACCTTGAAACAATCCTTTAACTGGCTGATTATATCCTCCCTGCGTTCCAGCCGACGATTCTCAGCCTGCATAGGATATAGGAATATGTTGCCATCACTATGAAAAGATACCCAGTTATTAGGGAATATAGAATCGGGAGTATGTGGTTCAGGCGTATCGTCAATTACGGTAACATCTACGCCGTTGTTCCTCAAAACAGTTACCAGGTTATTAAACTCAGTCAGGGCTTTTTCCTGAACGTCGTTTTTTTCACCTGATTTAGTCTGAAAAGCATTGCTCCCGGCAGTTTGCTCGTTAAACCCGAAACTAACCGGGCGTATCATTAGTAGATGTGAGGTAGATTGCATAATAAAAGTTAAACCAGGATTTTCTGGATTGAACCGATTTTCCTGATTTGATTTTATAATTGGTTTATACTAAAACTAATATCCTGTAAATCTTTTAGTCCGTTTAATCCTTGTTCATGACTTTATCTCTAAACAAAGGCATACTCATACAATGAAAACCACCCCGTGCTCTTGAAAGTTCAGCCGAAGGCATCAAAATCAAAGTATCTTTCATCGTTTGCGGGTCAAGTTCGTTATTCTCAAATTTCTCTAACAGTTCTGCTACTTTAACCACTTTAAAGCCATTTTGTTTAAATGCCTCAACGGTTTTATCGTTACGATCATAGCCCAGTACAACGCCTTCTTTTACAGCCAGCAGGTTGCAGGAATCTGTCCATTGCTCACGTGCATCGTATGGGAAAGTATTATTACCCGAATAAATAAATTGTGTTTTCTCTTTACTCTCGAGGTCGTGCTCGCTGATGTTTGATAGCAGTTCTTCCAGGCATTCAAATCTTTTAGGCTTTTTACCTTTTCTAAACTGGATGATCTCTACCTTATCCTTCGATTTTTTATCAGCAAACCAGGCTATCGGCTCCTTGTCCTCAATCGGACTTTCAGCAATAGCCAGCGAACCGAGCAATACCCACATATTGCGTTTTACCTGTGTAAACACAGTATCAATGTGCATGTAGTCGCGCTTATGCGGTATTTTTACAACAGTAACTTTTTTCACTACGTCATTGTCAAACAATAACTTAATAGCTTCATTTGCACCACTTGTTGAGGTTCGCTCACTGCAACCGATAATCAAATGCTGCGGACTAACCATCATCACATCGCCGCCTTCAAGGGTTGTTTTATCTGTATTATCCTCACCGGGGCGAAGGAAATGTTGCATACTTTCCGGGATCTCCAAAATGTTTCCACGGTAATTAGCGAATAAAGGGTGATTAAAGAAAATGTATCGCGCCAGCAAAGTTTCACGTGCCCTTGCCTTTTTTGCAGGCTTATTCAGCAGCATAAAATTATTTATGGCGATGCCGATATCCCTCGAAAATATGAGATTAGGGATAGGCGCGAAGATCATTTCGTCGGTAGTTAATGAACCCGATATAAATATTTTGGCCAGTTCAACAGGGTTAGTATCTATCAGTTTTTGTTGCAGGCGGTAATTGCAGCTTTCGATAGCGCAAACAGATGCTACCAGTTTTTCACGGATATTTTTCTCTTCCAGTATATCGGCCAGTAGGGTTTGTATCTCAATTACCTTATCCGATGCGTGGAAGTTCTTGTTATCAGGTTTAAAGAAGGAGCGCTTATTCGCAGCGCTGTCAATTTGCTTAAGTTTTCCCTTTATCTTATCCGGATCAAGGAAATACATCAGCAGTTTTACATAATAATCATATTCATTTTTACGTACAGTATCCAGGTGCACAATATCTTCAAAAAGCCAGTCCTGCGCCTTTGAGGGCACCACTTTACCCAGCCCGCTATCCGGACTATGGATCAATAAACTACGCAGATTGCCAATTTCGGAAGTTACATCTATTTTAAAACTATCGTTTTTGAGTATCATAAAATGAATAAGAGGAAATACAAATCTATATTTTTTTTATTATCCCTTATCATGTTGAGGAACGAAGCATCTGTTATACAAGCGGTCGATTGAACGTGGATAGGTTCTTCGCTATCGATCAGAATGACATTGATTTATAAAATTATCATGAAAATATTAGCAATCCATTAAATCGTGCTAATTTTGCATAATATGGATTTTATTATTGCAGCCGTTATTCAAGCGGTTAAACACTTATACCAAACTGATATTACTGCCGACGCCATAAACTTACAGGAAACCCGTAAGGAATTTGAGGGCCAGGTTACTATAGTTACTTTCCCGTTCACTAAATTTTCACGTAAATCGCCTGAACAGACAGGGGCAGAGATAGGTGAATTCCTTAAGGCAAACCTGCCCGAGGTTGCCGCATTTAATATTATAAAAGGGTTTTTAAATATATCAATCGCTGACAGCTATTGGCTCGATCAGCTTTACACACAAATTTTGCCTGATACTTTTGCTGTTGCTAAGTCGAACGGTAAAAAGATAATGGTTGAATATTCATCACCGAACACCAATAAACCACTACACCTGGGCCACGTGCGTAACAACCTGTTAGGCTTTTCAGTTGCCGAAATTTTAACTGCAGCAGGATATGAGGTGGTAAAGACTAATTTAGTGAATGACAGGGGGATACATATTTGTAAATCAATGCTGGCATGGCAACTGTTTGGCAATGGCGAAACACCTGAGTCAACCGGAATGAAGGGTGACCATTTAGTGGGCAAGTACTATGTGATTTTTGATAAAGAATATAAAAAGGAAATAGAATTTCTGAAATCCGAAGGGCAAACCGAAGAGGAAGCCAAAAAGAATGCACCATTGATTAAGCAGGCACAAGAAATGCTGCTGAAATGGGAAGCAAATGATGAGGAAGTGATAAACCTTTGGAAAACCATGAATACCTGGGTTTACGATGGTTTTGGCAAAACTTATCATGCTTTAGGTGTTGCTTTCGATCAGTTTTATTACGAATCAAACACTTATTTATTGGGCAAGGATATTGTTGAAGAAGGATTGGCAAAAGGCGTTTTCTTTACCAAGGAAGATGGTTCTGTTTGGATAGACCTGACAACTGATGGCCTTGATGAAAAGCTGGTTCGCCGTGCAGATGGTACTTCTGTTTACATTACCCAGGATTTAGGTACTGCGCAGCTAAAATATGATGATTTCAAAATGAATGAATCTATTTATGTGGTAGGTAACGAGCAGGATTATCATTTTAAAGTATTGTTCCTGATACTGCAAAAGCTGGGCAAGACCTGGGCACAGGGCTTATATCATTTATCATATGGTATGGTTGATCTTCCATCCGGCAAAATGAAATCCCGCGAAGGAACTGTAGTTGACGCAGATGACCTGATCCGCGAAATGGAGCAGACTGCTAAGGAACAAACTGAAGCTTTGGGTAAAGTTGATGGCTTCAGCGAAGCAGATAAAGAACATTTATACCATACGATAGGTATGGGTGCGTTAAAGTACTTCCTGCTTAAAGTTGATCCAAAAAAGCGTTTGTTGTTTGATCCTAATGAGTCAGTAGATTTCCAGGGACATACCGGGCCATTCATTCAATATACACATGCCCGTATCAAATCAGTAATGAGTCGCGCAGGTATTGATTATGCTGATAAGATCAATATTCAGGAATTATCACCAGTTGAACGCGACCTGATCGTGATTTTAACACAATTCCCGGTTATTATAAGCGATGCAGCAAAAGGATACAGTCCAGCGGTGATTGCCAACTATATTTATGAACTCGCCAAAGTTTATAACAAATTTTACCACGAAAAATCGATATTACAGGCTGAGGACGACTCATTGAAGAAATTCAGGCTGCAACTTTCAGCAGCATCGGCTAAAGTGATCAGTAAAGGAATGGGGTTGTTGGGTATTGAAGTACCGGAAAGAATGTAATAATGTGCAGATATGCAAATGTGCGAATAATAGAATCCGCACATTTGTATATCTGCACATCAATGTCGTTTACTTAAGGATTAAAGTTGTTTGTAATTCATTGCAGGCGGCTTTTTTCTTCCTTGCTTTCGTGGCACCTTTCGACCGGGTCGGACTATTTCGACAGTTCGCCTTAAAATAC
>Ga0116227_10000082_pt1 | contig 156646 bp, 124 predicted proteins | sample S1TSphgellanicum_FD_89693 | JGI IMG/M metagenome (GOLD analysis project Ga0116227, IMG submission 89693) | Host-associated microbial communities from peat moss isolated from Minnesota, USA - S1T2_Fb - Sphagnum magellanicum MG | ecosystem: Host-associated > Plants > Peat moss > Unclassified...
TCTAAGCAATGATGCAACTTTAAGCAATTTGACTTTGAGTCAGGGAACATTAGCTCCTGTTTTTGCAAGCGGTACTACAGCTTACACCGCTACAGTATCCAATGCTGTTACAAGTCTTACAGTTACACCAACTACTACAAACACCAGTGCGACCGTAACAGTAAACGGTACAGCAGTTGCAAGCGGAAGTGCTTCAGCAGCGATTAATTTAGCAGTTGGCCCAAATGTGATTACGACTGTTGTAACTGCTCAGGATGGTACAACTTTAGAAACCTATACGATAACAGTAAACAGAGTAGTTGCACCACCTATTATAACCAGTTTTAATCCGGAAAGTGGTCCTGTAGGAACGACGGTAGTTATAAACGGAGCAAATTTTAGTACAACAGCTACTCAAAATATTGTGTTTTTTGGTGCCACTCATGCTACTGTAACCGCTGCAACAACAACCAGTTTAACAGTTACTGTTCCTGCTGGTGCAAGTTATCAGCCAATATCTGTATTAAATGGAGAAACTGTTTTAGCAGGATATTCTGCAGGACCGTTTATTACTACTTTTTCTCCAAACAAAGGGAGGATCACCATCGATGATTTTGACAGCAAAGTTGATTTTACGAGTCCTGGCTATCCCGGAGATATTGAAGTAGGTGATTTAGATGGAGACGGTAAGGCTGATTTGACTGTAATAAGTAGTAGCAATAATACAATATCAATTTTTCCGAATATATCAACCAATGGCACTATTAATACGGGGTCATTTGGCGCCAAATTGGATTTTAGTACCGGTAGGACACCATTATTTACAGTAATAAATGATTTTGATGGAGATGGTAAATTAGATGTTGCAACAGTAAATTATGATGATAGAACAATTTCTGTATTAAGGAATAATTCATCAGGAATTGGAAATTTTAGTTTTGCCGGTCATGTAACTTTTCCTTTAGGTAATGATCCGGAAGGGATAACAATGGGTGATTTGGATGGAGATGGAAAGGTCGATTTAATTGTGATGAATTACGCAGATAACAATTTGTCGGTTTTGCGTAATACATCGTCAGGAATTGGAAATATTAATTTCGCACCTAAGGCAGATTTCACAGTTAATTCAGGACCTACAAATGCAGCAATTGCTGATTTTGACGGAGATGGTATTAAGGACATTGTTGTTTGTAATTATGATGGCAGTTCGGTATCAATCCTAAGAAATATATCTACTAGTGGCACTATTGCTTTTGCAGCTAGAACAGATTTTACTACTGCCGCAATGCCTTATGATGTGGCTATTGGAGATTTTAATAAAGATAATAAGACAGATTTCGTTGTGACTAACAGAAATGCAAGTTCGGTATCTGTTTTTCGTAATTCATCTTCTGGAAGCGGAAGTATAAATTTTGATGGAGAAGTTACTTTTACAACAAGCACAACACCTTATCTTATTGCTGTAAATGATTTGGATGGAGATGGAAATCTCGATGTAGCCGTTTCTAGCCAAACCAAGTTTTTATCTATTTTGCGTAATACATCTTTAGCAGGAGGGGCAATTAATTTTGCTCCCAAAGTAGATTTCGGAACCACAAATAATACTAGTGCTATAGCTATAGGAGATCTGGATGGAGATGGTAAAAATGACCTGATGACTGCTAATAGTGGTAGTAATACGATATCAGTTTTTCGTAATAATCCTCTATTTGCTCCAACCGTTCAGGCAACAGATGTTGTTTTTACTAATACAACAGGAACAACAACTATTGCCAGCTGGACAAATGGTAATGGCTCGTCAAGAGCGGTATTTATGTATGCAGGAACAACTGGAAGTCCTGTACCTGTTGATTTAACAACTTATGCGGCAAATCCGGCTTTTGGAACAGGAGATCAAATAGGTACAAGTGGCTGGTATTGTATTTATTATGGTACCGGCACAACAGTAAATATAACAGGTTTAACGTCTGCAGCAAATTATAGAGTGATGATAGTAGAGCGAAATGGTTCCGCAGGCGACGAGATGTACTTAACTTCGGTGGGTACAGGAAATCCTGCGAATATAACTACATTAAATAATGTTGCTACATTAAATGATTTAAGTATAAATCAGGGTACACTAAATCCTGTTTTTGCGACTGCGACAACAAGTTATACCGCTACGGTTGCAAATGCTGTTACCAGTTTAACCGTAACACCAACCACAACAGATAGCAATGCCACGATAATGGTAAACGGCACATTAGTGGTAAGTGGCAATGCTTCAGGAGCTATAAATCTGGCAGTGGGGCAAAATATTATTACCACTGTAGTTACAGCTCAGGATGGCGTAACAACAGAAACGTATACAATAACGGTAACCAGAACCTCGCCGCCAACGATTGTTACTACAGGAACTTTATCTGCGCTCACTACTGTTTATGGGACAGCATCAGCATCGGGTAGTTTTAATGTTTCAGGAACTGATATGCTTGAAGGGGTTATCGTTGCACCACCTGCAGGATTTGAAGTAAGTAGTGATAATATTAATTTTGGTGAGACGATTGCCATTGGAGGATCAGCTGTTATTACAGATATACCGATTTATATTCGGTTAAAAGGAACCATTGCAGTAGGAAGTTATTCGGGCGATGTTGTGTTAACAAGTAATGGTGCAGCTACTGTAAATGTACCAACAGTTTTGAGTACAGTAACTCCGGCTCCATTAACAATAACAGCGGATAATAAAACTAAAGTTTATGGAGATTCAAACCCAGCCTTAACAGTAAGTTACAGCGGTTTTGTAAATGGTGATACAGCGGCAAGTCTAGCAACTCCGCCAACAATTACCACAACAGCGACCACAGCAAGTGCCGTCGGAAGTTATCCAATTACAGCCAGTGGTGCAGTAAATCCTAATTATACGATTGCGTATATTGCTGGAAATTTAAATGTAACTGTAGCTTCCTTAACACTTACAGCGGATGATAAGACCAGAATTTACGGATCAGCTAACCCTACTTTTACAGGAACTTATGTTGGATTTGTGAACGGTGAAACAGAGGCAAATCTAAGCACACAGCCAACATATACTACTTCAGCAACTGTAGGAAGTCCTGTTGGAGACTATCCAATAATACCAAGCGGCGCAGCAAGCCCTAATTATGTTATAAATTATGTTTATGGAAATTTAGAATTAACAGCCGCTACATTAACCATCACAGCAGAAAATAAATCAAAAGCATATGGAGATACCAATCCAACATTAACGGTTACTTACAGCGGTTTTGTAAACGGTGATGACGCAACAAGCTTAACCACTCCGCCAACAATTACAACCACAGCAGTAACAGGAAGCTCTGCTGGAAGTTATCCAATCACGGCAAGTGGCGCTCTAAATCCAAACTATACCATTAGTTATGTCGATGGAACATTAACGGTGACCCCGGTTGCCTTAACGATTACGGCGGACAATCAAACAAAAGCATATGGCGATGTCAATCCAGCATTAACGGTTACTTATTCAGGTTTTGTAAATGGTGATGACGCAACAAGTTTAACCACTCCGCCAACAATTACAACCACAGCAGATGCAACAAGTCCTGTTGGAAGTTATCCCATCACGGCAAGCGGGGCTGTAAATCCAAATTATACCATTAGTTATGTTGATGGAACGTTAACGATAACTCCGGTTGCCTTAACCATCACAGCAGAAAATAAAACAAAAGTATATGGAGATGTCAATCCTGTTTTAACAGCGAGTTATTCAGGTTTTGTAAACGGAGATGACGCAACAAGCTTGACAACTCCGCCAACAATAAGCACCACGGCAGTAACAGGAAGCGCAGTTGGTAATTACCCGATTACCGCAAGCGGCGCTGTGAATCCAAACTATACCATTGGTTATGTCGATGGAACATTAACGGTAACTCCGGTTGCTTTAACCATTACAGCAGACAATAAAACAAAATCGTATGGTGATGCCAATCCTGTTTTAACAGCGAGTTATTCAGGTTTTGTAAACGGTGATGACGTAACAAGTTTAACGACTCCGCCAACAATTACAACCACGGCAGTAACAGGAAGCGCAGTTGGCAATTATCCAATCACGGCAAGTGGCGCCGTGAATCCTAATTATATAATAGGTTATGTGGATGGAACGTTAACCGTGACCCCGGTTGTATTAACCATCACAGCAGAAAATAAAACAAAAGTATATGGAGATACAAATCCTGTTTTAACAGCGAGTTATTCAGGTTTTGTAAACGGTGATGACGCAACAAGCTTAATTACTCCGCCAACAATAAGCACCACAGCAGTAACAGGAAGCGCAGTTGGAAGCTATCCAATTACGGCAAGTGGCGCTGTGAATCCCAATTATACCATTAGTTACGTCGCGGGAACGTTAACGGTAACTCCGGTTGCTTTAACCATTACAGCAGAAAATAAAACAAAAGTATATGGAGATACAAATCCTGTTTTAACAGCGAGTTATTCAGGTTTTGTAAATGGTGATGACGCAACAAGCTTAACCACTCCGCCAACAATTGCAACCACAGCAGTAACAGGAAGCGCAGTTGGAAGCTATCCAATTACGGCAAGTGGAGCTGTAAATCCAAACTATACCTTTAGTTATGTGGATGGAACGTTAACGGTAACTCCGGTTGCCTTAACCATTACGGCGGACAATAAAACAAAAGCATATGGCGATGCCAATCCAGCATTAACGGTTACTTACAGCGGTTTTGTAAATGGTGATGACGCAACAAGCTTGACCACTCCACCCACAATTGCAACCACAGCAGTAACAGGAAGCGCAGTTGGAAGCTATCCAATTACGGCAAGTGGAGCTGTAAATCCAAACTATACCATTGGTTATGTGGATGGAACGTTAACCGTGACCCCGGTTGTCTTAACCATCACAGCAGAAAATAAATCAAAAGCATATGGAGATGCCAATCCAACATTAACGGTGACTTATTCAGGATTTGTAAATGGCGATGACGCAACAAGCTTGACCACTCCACCCACAATTGCAACCACAGCAGATGCAACAAGTTCTGTTGGAAGTTATCCAATCACGGCAAGTGGCGCTGTAAATCCTAATTATACCATTAGTTATGTTGATGGAACATTAACGGTAACTCCAGTTGCCTTAACCATCACAGCAGATAATAAATCAAAAGCGTATGGAGATACAAATCCTGCGCTAACGGTTACTTATTCGGGATTTGTAAACGGAGATACCGAAACCAGTTTGACCACTCCGCCAACAATTACAACCACGGCAGTAACAGGAAGCCCTGTTGGAAGCTATCCAATCACGGCAAGTGGCGCTGTAAATCTTAATTATACTATTAGTTATGTTGATGGAACATTAACGGTAACTCCGGTTGCCCTAACCATTACAGCAGACAATAAAACAAAATCGTATGGAGATACAAATCCTGCGCTAACGGTGACTTACAGCGGTTTTGTAAACGGAGATACCGAAACCAGTTTAACCACTCCGCCGACAATAAGCACCACGGCAGTAACAGGAAGTATAGTTGGAAGCTATTCAATCACGGCAAGTGGCGCTGTGAATCCTAATTATACCATTAGTTATGTCGATGGAACTTTAACCGTGACTCCGGTTATCTTAACCATCACAGCAGATAATAAAACAAAAGCGTATGGAGATACAAATCCTGTTTTAACAGCGAGTTATTCAGGTTTTGTAAACGGAGATGACGCAACAAGTTTAACTACCCCGCCGACAATAAGCACCACGGCAGATGCAACAAGTCTTGTTGGCAATTACCCGATTACCGCAAGCGGGGCTGTAAATCCTAATTATACCATTAGTTATGTCGATGGAACATTAACGGTAACTCCGGTTGCCCTAACCATCACAGCAGAAAATAAATCAAAAGCATATGGTGATGCCAATCCTGCGCTAACGGTTACTTACAGCGGTTTTGTAAACGGTGATACCGAATCAAGTTTTACCACTCCGCCAACAATAAGCACCACGGCAGTAACAGGAAGCCCTGTTGGAAGTTATCCAATCACGGCAAGCGGGGCTGTAAATCCAAATTATACCATTAGTTATGTCGATGGAACATTAACGATAACTCCGGTTGCCTTAACCATCACAGCAGAAAATAAATCAAAATCGTATGGTGATGCCAATCCAGTATTAACGGTGACTTATAGCGGTTTTGTAAATGGTGATGACGCAACAAGCTTGACCACTCCGCCAACAATTGCAACCACAGCAGATGCAACAAGTCCTGTTGGAAGCTATCCAATTACCGCAAGTGGCGCTGTGAATCCTAATTATACCATTAGTTATGTCGATGGAACTTTAACCGTGACTCCGGTTATCTTAACCATCACAGCAGAAAATAAATCAAAATCGTATGGTGATGCCAATCCAACATTAACTGTTACTTATTCAGGTTTTGTAAACGGTGATGACGCAACAAGTTTAACCACTCCGCCAACAATTGCAACCACAGCAGTAACAGGAAGCGCAGTTGGAAGTTATCCAATCACGGCAAGCGGGGCTGTAAATCCAAATTATACCATTAGTTATGTCGATGGAACATTAACGGTAACTCCGGTTGCCTTAACCATCACAGCAGAAAATAAATCAAAATCGTATGGTGATGCCAATCCAACATTAACGGTTACTTACAGCGGTTTTGTAAATGGTGATGACGCAACAAGCCTGACAACTCCGCCAACAATAAGTACCACGGCAGTAACAGGAAGCGCAGTTGGAAGTTATCCAATCACGGCAAGCGGGGCTGTAAATCCTAATTATACGATTAGTTATGTCGATGGAACGTTAACGATAACTCCGGTTGCCCTAACCATTACAGCAGAAAATAAATCAAAAGCGTATGGAGATACAAATCCTGTTTTAACAGCGAGTTATTCAGGTTTTGTAAACGGTGATGACGCAACAAGCTTAACCACTCCGCCAACAATTACAACCACAGCAGTAACAGGAAGCTCTGCTGGAAGTTATCCAATTACCGCAAGTGGTGCTCTAAATCCAAACTATACCATTGGTTATCTCGATGGAACATTAACGGTAACTCCGGTTACCTTAACCATCACAGCAGACAATAAAACAAAAGCATATGGAGATACCAATCCAACATTAACGGTGACTTATTCAGGTTTTGTAAACGGAGATGACGCAACAAGTTTAACCACTCCGCCAACAATTGTAACCACAGCAGGAACAGGAAGCCCTGTTGGAAGCTATCCAATCACGACAAGTGGGGCTGTAAATCTTAATTATACCATTAGTTATGTTGATGGAACATTAACGGTAACTCCGGTTGCCCTAACCATCACAGCAGATAATAAATCAAAAGCGTATGGAAATACAAATCCTGTTTTAACGGCGACTTATTCAGGATTTGTAAACGGAGATACCGAATCAAGTTTTACTACGCCGCCCACAATAAGCACCACAGCAGTAACAGGAAGCGCAGTTGGAAATTATCCAATCACGGCAAGTGGTGCCGTGAATCCTAATTATACAATAGTTTATGTAGATGGAAACTTAACGGTAACAGCAGCGATATTAACCATTATAGCAGATGATAAAACCAGAGTTTTTGGCGCGCCTAATCCTCCACTGACAGCCAGTTACAGTGGTTTTGTAAATGGAGATACGGCGGCGAGCTTAACAACTCTGCCAATACTTGCAACAATTGCAAATGCAACAAGTCCTGTTGGTGTTTATGCTATTACGGTAAATGGTGCAGCAGATCCTAATTATAACATTACGTATGTTACCGGAGTTTTGACTGTAACATCGCCTGCTGATGTAAGCTTAACAAGTCTGACTGTTAATAATGGTACTCTAAATCCTGCTTTTTCACCAAATGTTCTTTCATACAATGTAAGTGTATCCAGTAACATCACTACAGAAACAATAACAGCAGTTGCTGATGATCCTTTGGCAACCATAACGATTAACGGAGTTGCAGTTGCAGGCGGAACTCCTGACACAGTTGCTTTAGGACCTGGTCAAAATACTGTAATAGTTAAAGTTGTGGGACAAGATGGAGTAACAACCAAAAGTTATACGCTGAATATTACTAGGGCGAGTGCTAATATTGCGACTTTATCGAATTTAACGATTAGTAGCGGAACATTAAATCCTGCATTTGCCTCAAATGTAACCCAATATGATGCGGTGGTCAAGTATGATGTAAGTTCAGTAACAGTGGTGCCAACTGTAACAGATCCTACAGCGACAGTAACCGTAAACGGAGCACCTGTTTCCAGTGGTACGGCAAGTGCTTCAATAATGTTGAGTCCGGGTGAGAATACCATCGAAACCGTTGTAACCGCTCAGGATGGTATTACAAAACAAACCTATACAATTGTAGTTTACAAAGGAGTTTCGCCAAATCAGTTAGTGGTCAATAATATTCTTTCTCCAAACGGAGACGGAAAAAATGACTTTTGGCTCATTGAGGATATAGAATTATTCCCTAACAATATAGTAACTGTATACGACAGGGCAGGCCGAATTGTATATTCTAAAAAATCCTATAGTAATGAATGGGACGGATCCTACAGCGGATCTCCATTAAATAATGATACTTATTATTATCTAATTGATTTGGGTGATAATCTACCTAAAATTAAAGGGTTTATTACGATTATTAGAGATTAGCAGCTAAAGTTATAAAAGTTAAACAGGACAATTGTTATATCATAATACTATCGATATGAGCACAAACAAAAAAATAATAATGAAATTATCTGCCATCAGGTCAATTCTTTTTTTTGCAATAGCTGTATTGTTTAGCCATACGGCCAATGCGCAATTGAATAAATTCGAAGCCATGTACTTTCAAAATCAGTATTTAGGCAATCCGGCAATGGCAGGACTGAATAAAGGTCTCAGTGCCAATATCGGATATCAAAGACCTTGGGATCAGGTACCGGGAAATCCGGTCATGATGTATGCTACAGGAGAATACAACCCCAATAGCAGGGCTGCGTATGGCCTTAATTTTAGCAGCGATAGGGCAGGTCTGATTACCAATACAAGAATATTGGGAACTTTTGCCTATCATTTGCCTCTTGATGATGCTGACCGTAAACTGAATTTTGGACTTTCACTAGGGGCAAGATTTCTCTCACTGGATAAAAGTAAAATTACCGGAGATATAAATGATCCTTCGATTCAGAATTTTGATGAAGGCGGAGCTTTAGATGGTGATTTTGGTATTTCCTATACTACAAAACTACTGACTATCCAGGCCGCGGTACCTAATTTAAATAATACTTTTTTTGAAAATGACAATGGAGAAAGACGATACGTCGACAGTCAGATTTTTTATTCTGCTATTAGTTATAAAATCTATGTGTCAAGCCGGATAAATGATTTTAATATAGAACCTCTTTTTGCTTATAGAGGTATTCGGGGATATAAAGATATTGCAGATATTGGGGCCAATTTTAGTATGCCGGAATATAATATGAATATATCGGCGATGTATCATACCAATGAAGTTATTTCGGCTTCTTTTGGAATTACATTACAGAAACTTGGTATCTTTTTATCGTATTCGGACTTTGTTGGCAATACGGGAGCTTTTGCAAATAATGCTTTCGAATTAGGATTGCGGTATCAGTTTTTAGAATAGACAAAAGTTTGTTTTACTTTTTGATATAAACAACAGTCTCTTCAAAATAATGGTACTTCTCGCTAGGCACTATTTTTTATGGGAGGTTTTATAATAATTGTTTTCCAATAGAATAAAATTTAAACACATTATTCTGTCTAAAAATATTTTTATCTTGATTTTAATGTGTCTAAAATTTTTGAATTTACAGGTGGTGTCTTTAATGTATCTTTTTGTCTGGATCGTCGAGATTCAGGAGCTTGTAGATTATCCAATTCGCTTAGTTCTGAGAATGTGGTATCTTCTTTAAATTTACCGGTAGAGATTTTAAAATCGTCTGCCGTACCAGTAATTTTCATAGGAATATTAATAAGTCCCATTGGTGGAAGCCCTAATCGAAACCCTATATTTAGCTTACCATCCATAGTGACCTGACCTTCAAGTTTACCTCTAAAAGTAGCCATTTTCATGGTTGTTGGGGTAATGGTCATTACATTATTTTTGATGGTGGAGTGAATCGCAATTTTATTAAATGACGCTTTTTCAAGGTCAGCTGCATCAGCTTTTTTGGCTACATGGTTTAAAAGTTTGAAGTTTTTGAATTTAATATCTTCCAGAGTTAATGTTCCTTCTCCGTCTATAGATTTAAAATCAATATCCATATTCTGATCAATACTTCCGGCAAGTTGGTAGTCAACAGATACTAAACCGTAGGCATCTTTAGCCATGCTAACCATTTCTGCAAAGATAGGAATCTCTGCATAGGCACGCTGAATGTCAAAATTACTGGCTTTAAAATGGGCATTATATTTTGCTAACAACCTGTGCTGTGCTTTATAATCTCCGGTCATTTCTATTTGGGTACCGGCCATATCAAAAGTGGCCTGAGTTACCTGAACCTTGCGGTCGTTAATATCCAGCTTTCCCACAAAATCATTGATTTTATAGGTATCAAACTGAAGGTTTTTAACTTTTGCTGTAATCTTTAAATCTGCTGTTTTAGGAATTCTGATTACGTAGTTTTTATTTTTGGCAGTACCATTTTTAGTACTCATGTTTGCTGGTACAGAATCTGTTTTTTGGGCTGTTTCTTCTTCGGCTTTTTTGTCTGTATATTTTGCAATCATATCAAAAAACTCGTTTGCATTAATATGATTACTAGAAAGATCAATCTCGGCTTTAAGCTTTTCGTTAGTGTCACGCAGGTATTTACGATTAAACAGATATCTTAAAAAATTATGGATATAACCATTTAGTACAACATCAGATTTACCGTATGTCGCATTAAATTCCTCGAAACGCATCTTATCTTTAAAAAACTTAAATGTTCCCTTAGAAATTTGAAATGTTTCCGGAAATAAAGCACTATTAATTATTATATCCTTAGCTACGAGCTTTCCGCCATTTTTGATATTCTCGTAATTTTTGGCATCTAAATCTTTTTTAGAACCTTTGGCTATAAGATTGGTCTGGATAATTCCTGATATATTAACATCTTTGACAGGGAATATTTGGGTCAGTTTACCAATATCTAAAGTTCCCTGGGTTTTTATATTGTAAACCAGATCGTAGAGATTATGAACTTCTCCTTCTATTTTAAAAGGAGATCCTGCTAAAACAAATTCGACAGGTTGTAATTTTATATTTAAATCTTGTGCAGTACCTTTTTCACTAATTACGGTTGCATTCAGGTTTATATTTTTTATAGGGATATTAGGAAATTTAAGTGATTTTAGATATCCGTTTTTAATATTTACAATGGTTTTAGATGACGGATATTTTTTCTCTTTACGATTTAAAACTCCGTGCATACTAACTTTTAAATTCAAATCTCCGTTAACTTCTAAACTGTCTAAAGGATAAAATTGATGTACCTCTGCTAAATTAATTTTAGATTCTAATTCTGTATCTACTGTAAAAGGATATAATTTATGAAGGGCAAAGTTGCCACGAATGAAATTATCCAGTGCTTCTATATTTAAGTTGGTCATTTTGCCCGAAACGTTACGTAAAATACTGTCTTTGGCCGTTAAGCTTAAATTCAGATTCACATTTTTTATAGCATCTTTTTTCTTTATATTTTTTAAATATCCATCTTTTAAACTTACGTCTAACTGAAATTTAGGAATACTTTTAATGATAGTATCGGTTTTATTCAAACGCGGGCTAAAACCTAAATCACGCAAAAATATACCATCGGCTTTTAAATTGAGAGCAATGTTCCCTCGAATGTCATGCTGGTTTAGGTTTAGAGTTTCTTTAAATTTTGCTAAATCCAGATGGGCTGAAATAGCGGTTTTAAGTTTTAGCTTTTTAAAACCTTCTGAATGAAAACTAGCTACTGTCTTTTTTCCATCCAGATTAAAGGACAGGTTTTCTAAATCAAATTTTAATTTATTAATATCTAAATCTCTTATCAGAGCCTTTGCATTGATATTAATATCTTTTACCGGCTGCTTAATTTTTTTATAAGCAATCGTACCGCTATTAATTTGTAAATCTGCTGAAACACTTGGTTTTTCTGAGTGATCCTGCATATATTTTCCACGTGCGAAGATTCTAAAATCGATATTACCTGTAATAGACATTTCTTCTCTCCAGTTGTCGTAAGCAGGCGGAACAAGTGATAGCATTTCTTCCAGTGTCGAATTTTTAGATTGCATACGCAAATCAAAATCATATCCTCCTTTGATGAAAGCAAAAGAGCCATTAAAAGAAAAAGGAAAATTTTTGATCCTAATATTATTGCGCTCAAACCTAAATTTAAGTTCTTTAGCATCTATATGGGTAATAATTTCGGCATTTACCGGTTTATTACGAACGTAATCAACACCGTCTGCACTAAAATCAAACGACTTTATTTTTATATTAGAATTAAGATCAAAAATAGCAGCACTCAGATCGCCTTTACCCTCATAATTAAGGTCCTGAATTTTAAAATTTAAGGGAGTACTTTTATCGTTGTAGGTTATGTTTGTTTTATTAATAATAATGCGTTTAATTTTAAACTGGGTAGTGGTTGTATCTGTAGATGCACTGGAAGGTTTTACGATATTAAAATTTGCATTTCCGGCAGCGTCTATTTCAAAATTCAAATTTGATGTATCTAAATAAATAGCATCTAAAACTATTTTGCCTTTAAGTAAACTATAAAAATTAACCCCGACCGCAGCTGTTTTTGCCTGTACAACATGTGATGATGCAAATTGAGTTTTTTTGTTATCTATATTAACATTTTTGGCATAAACAATCAACGCAGGAAAATGCTTAAAAACAGAAAGTCCAATTTCATCAAAAGTTATCTGAGCATCCAATTTTTCGTTGGCTATACTTTCTATTTTATCTGTTATTTCATCTTTAAAAACATAAGGAACAATTGTTAGGGTTATCAACAAAATTACAAGTACAGATACTATAAAAATTGCAGTAATTTTTAAAATCTTTTTAATCATTTTTTTTTTAGCGTATTTTATGGAATCAAAATTAGATATAACAAATAGAGGGAAGGATATGTATAGTGTATAAAAATAGTAAAAAATAGATAATCTAACCTGAATTTGTTTTTAAATCAAAGAACAAAATAGGAATGAACGGTATACATTTCTTACGGTTCTTTTCTTTTTTTATTGCTTTATGAATTATGGATAAGCTGCAAATAAAAGATTTTTGTTTTTTGGAAAAAGATACAACTCCACAAGTTTATAGCGATAAAAATGGTGCAGCTAACTACTATTACATAATTTTGCAATGCATGAAGTCAAAGGCTTCTTAAATAATATACGATGAACAATTCATTTTCTGAAAGCAGTCAAATAAAAATAGTTTCTACTTTCTCTGAGCTTGTACATACCGATTTCAGGGGAGAAATGAATGCGCTATGCTGGTACCGAAATCTGGATGGCGATTTTAACGATATCGTCGCCCGGTTATGTTTAAAAGAAAATATAACAGAAGTGTATCCCGAAGACCTAATGGCATTGCAACTATCAGAAAAGGGGAATATGGCAAGGGAAATTATCTTAAATGATTTACAATTATTGACTGATTTTGGAGCTTCGCCTTCACTTAATTTACTAAAGTGTTACGAACGTGATGATGAGTTTGATTTCATATCGACTGATGTGTATTCGTTTCATGTTGATCGTTCGCCCATTGCAACAGATACTTTTTTATGTACTTATCACGGAGCATCAAGCGATATTGTTTCTAATTCGCAGGCAAAGCAAAAAATCCTAATTCCGGAAATCCGATCAAAACTAAAAGAGCTGTATGATGGACCATCAGAAGGATTTGAAGACTTTTTGAAGGAAAATTATTTTGATTTGCATTATCAGTTAGATCAGAATGCAGAACCTGTCAATTTAGGATCAGGACATCTTTGGCGGCTGGCTGTAGATCATCCAAAGCAACAAGTGCTGCCTTGTATTCACAGAGCACCAATAGAAAATGAAGGCGAATATCGGTTGTTGCTGATTTGCTAACGAAATTATTGGCGCATACAGTTATAGCCATGAAATCAGGTATTGTTTTTTATGTCCGACATTAGTAAATTTGTTCTTTATCAAAAAAATATATAATGAAGGGTAAGAGTATAGAAAGTTCTTTAGTAGTGAAATTAACATTTTTAAAAAATAAAACAGCAAGTCCGGTAAAGCAGCTTTTTTATATAATGCTTTTTCTTCCATTTGCAGCATTCTGCCAAAAAACGGTGGCACCCGGAAGCAAGGATATCAATACCAAATATATTAAACCCGAAAAGTCTCTTTATACGGTATATTATGTTAAGGATACAAGCTGGATAAAGCAGGGAACATTGATTTATGATATTGTTTTGGCAAATAATCAGCTGAGTCTGACCAGTTCCTATACTCCAAAAGACAATTCAAGAACTACAGTTCGTACCAGTGTAGCAGATCCGCAAACACTAAAAGCCATCAGTTATACCAGCGACGGTAAGGATTCAAAATTAAATCTTGACTTTGGTGAAACGGTTACGGGGAATTACTATTCTAAGAAAACCAAAAAAGATAAAAAGCTGAAATTACATCCTAAAGAAGCTTATATAGACTGGAACTGGACCGATAATCTAATAGGAGCATTGCCATTAGATGTTGGTTATAAAGCCCGAATTCCACAATTTTATTATAACGATGAGTCTGATGTTCTTGTCGAATACTATAGCATCAAGGAGGTAAAGAGCTTTATCTACAACTCTCCAAGAACCGGTAAGCACGAAACATGGCTTGTTACGGTTTCTGAAGAAAGTACCGGTGCCATTTATAATTATATTGTAGACAAAAAAGACCATCGCCTGTGGCAGAGAGAAATGTCGATGGGCAAAGGGATGTGGGAAATTACAGTTAATGAGGAGTTGGACTATCAGCCTATTAAAAACAAATTCAATAAAGAACAAGCTGCCCAGCAGATTTCTAAAGGCAACAGTGTCATTATTGGTACAGCCTATGCAAGATCAGATTCTGGTAAGAAATTGGGTGGTTTGGTCAATACGGCGAAGAAGCAATATGCCCCAAAGGGTACCGAGATTACACTTTTTCCAAATTCGGCCTATTATGAGGAGTGGGTAGAAGTCAACAAGAAAATTCGTAAACAGAAAAAAATGCCTGAAGTTCCTTTGAATGCTGATTTTGGTTATTCTGTCAAAAAAGCCAAAGTCTATGATGATCAGGGACATTTTGAATTCGCAGATCTTATGCCGGGTAACTATATCGTTATGGCCAGCTTTGATTTTTCTAACTCTTATAATTATTCGTATGTATCTGGTTATACCAATTATTATAACTATTGGGGTTATACAGGTTCTTCTACAAATTATGGTACTGCCAGACAATCCTATATTGACAAGGCCAATGTTGAGAAGCGTGTAACGATAGATAAAGATGGCGATAAAAAAGAAGTGAACTTAAGAGAATAAGAATAGAAAGAGTGTAAGTGCTCGCTCGGATATGCGCACCATAGTGCGGAAATTCTTTCCGTGCCCATTTCTATAAATTTTGTTTTTTATATATAAACTTTCCACTAAAGAAAAACCTATGATAAGAAATTTTTTAGTAGCCATTAGTTTTTTATTCTTATTGAGTTGTCAAAATACTACTGCTCCGGCAATGGCGAAACCGGCTTCTAAAAATATAGAAAAGACTTTGCCAGATCAACCAATAAAATTGGAAAAGCTTCACGACAGCAAGCCAGAAGATAATGAAGTTTATAGTACATCTGTGGTAGAAATTTTTCCAAAATATCCAGGTGGTATTAACAAGTTTTATGCTTTTATAAAGAAAAATTATGTTATCCCACAAGAATTAATGGATGATGAAGCTTCTGGAGGAGGGGTTTTTGTAAACATGATAATTGAAAAGGATGGAAGCTTATCTACAATAAAAGTTCTCCGTGATTTTGGTTATGGTTCAGGTAAAGAATTAGAAAGAGTTATAAAATTATCCCCAAACTGGATTCCGGCAATCAAAGATGGAAATCCAGTACGATGTTTATATAGTATTCCATATTATGTTCAGTAATCAATAATTAATAATAACTGTTGTTGTTGCTTTGTTAAGCAAATTCTATTTATACTTACTCAAACTCGCTATGCCAAGTCTCCTGACTTCGTACATAATCCAATAGCCCGCTCACGAATGAGTTCTTATGAAAAGCTGGCGAATATCTTCTGACTTTGCAAATACAATCCTGATCAGAAATTTATAGGAAACTGTAATAGCTCTCTGTTTTTTTTGTAGTATTGCAACCTTACTGCTCGGGAACGTTATGTGCTATTTAACCATCTGAACAGAAAGTTAAACTATAAATTATGACAATGAAATATTTAACCACTATTTTATTTTTTGCCTTGCTTGGGTGTAAAGGTACTCAGCAAATTAATAAACAAAATGTTGAAAATGCGATTACAAAAAATGCGCTTCAGTTATTAGAGGACAAAAGATTTCATTCTGTTTCGGTTGTAGTGTTTAAAGATGGAGAATCCACAATAAAACATTTTGGAGAATTAACTATTGGAAAAGGAAACAAACCAAATGATTCTACACTTTATGAATTAGCTTCTGTAACTAAAACTTTTACAGGTTATGTAGCCGCTAAAGCTGTACTTGATAAAAAAATAAATTTAGATGATGACATTAGAATCTATCTTGACGAACCTTATCCCAATTTAGAATTTAAGGGTGAACCTATAACAATCAAGCATCTCATCACACATACAAGTGGATTTCCTAATTTTCCAATAAAAAGCGAAAATAAAGAGGCTTTTTTTGAAGGATTAAAACTAATCAAAATTGAAACTAAACCTGGGGAAATATATTACTATTCAAATACAGCTCCAGAGTTGACAGCATATATACTTGAAAAAGTGTATCAAAAAACTTTTGAGGAATTGGTAAGTGAATTTGTTTTGAAACCAAATAAAATGGACCAAACTAAGTATACACTAAATGAAAATGATAGAATAAGACTGGTAAAGGGCTATAATGATAAAAACGAGTTAATGCCTAACTTCAATAGAACTTTATGGGGTGGAATTTCAGGATTGCACTCTACGACTAAAGATTTAGTGAAATATATGAAATTGCAACTTGACAAGTCAAATCTTGTTGTAAACGAATCTCATAAAAAATTATATAAAGAAGGCTCTGATTTTTGGGAAGGCTATCATTGGTACATAATAGAAAATGATAATAAATTGATCTACAGACATCACGGAGGTATATACGGAATGCAGAATTGGTTTGTGATTTATCCTAAACAAAATATAGGAATATCCATACTGACAAACACCAGCTTTAATGAAACAGGAGAAATTTTAGAAAAAGTAGTCGATAACTTGTATGATGACATAAATGTAAAGTAAAAAATAAATAGCACATAGCTTTTAGTTCACGAGCGGGACGCTTGAGCCAAGTGAATATCAGTTGTTTTTGATTTGTTAAGCAAATTCTATTTATATTCAAACCTCGCTGTACGAAGCCTACTGACTTCAATCAGATTATTGCTGTAACGGAATAAAATACGCCTTTAGGATAACGCAGGCTTTGTACGATTCCTTTTTTAACTTATCTTCGCCACTTATACATTTGCGAGTACATTTTACTCACTTAAAAATTTAATTTGTGAAAAAAAACCACGAAGACGTAGAAGGGAATCAGCTTAAACGCGGGCTGACTAACCGTCACATTCAGTTAATTGCCTTAGGCGGATCAATAGGAACAGGTCTTTTTCTTGGTATTGGTCCGGCAGCTGTTTTAGCAGGGCCATCTGTTATTTTAGGATATGCTGTTGCCGGAATTATCGCTTTTTTTATTATGAGACAACTTGGCGAGATGGTGGTCGAGGAACCTGTTTCAGGAAGCTTTAGTCACTTTGCCTATAAATATTGCGGTTCTTTTGCAGGTTTTGCATCCGGTTGGAATTATTGGATTTTATATATTCTGGTTAGTATGGCTGAGCTTACCGCCATTGGTGTTTATGTACAGTTTTGGTGGCCCGAAATTCCGCTATGGGCATCCAGTTTATTTTTCTTCCTGGTAATTAATGCTTTGAATTTTGCTTCGGTAAAAGTGTACGGAGAAACTGAATTTTGGTTTTCGATCATAAAAGTTGCCGCCATTATTGCCATGATCCTTTTTGGTACTTACTTGCTAATAAGTGGTACAGGAGGAGAACACGCGACCATTCATAATTTATATAACGATGGAGGTTTTTTTCCAAAAGGTTTATTTGAAAAAAGCAGTACGGGTAGTTTTCAGGGTTTATTAGCTGCAATGGCGCTCATTATGTTCTCTTTTGGTGGTTTAGAGCTAATTGGAATTACTGCTGCCGAAGCAGAAAATCCAGAAAAAAATATTCCAAAAGCAACCAATCAGGTCATCTATAGAATCCTTATATTTTATGTAGGTGCATTGGTCATTTTATTTGCTTTGTCTCCGTGGCAACAAATTACGACAGATAGTAGTCCGTTTGTAATGGTTTTTCAAAATCTAAACGGAATGGAATTTGAGTTGTTTGGCAACAAAATATTTTTTACACGCCTTATAGCGAATGTGTTGAATTTAATTGTACTCACCGCAGCTCTATCAGTATATAATAGTTGTGTGTATAGCAACTCACGTATGTTGTATGGTTTAGCAGACCAGGGCAGCGCGCCTAAGTTTTTAATGAAGCTAAACAAACACTCGGTGCCCATTAACGCCATTTTAATTTCTTCATGCTTTGCGGCTATTTGTGTTTTGATAAATAAAGTAATTCCAAAAGAGGCTTTTAGTATTTTAATGTCTTTAGTGGTATCTTGCCTAGTTATTAACTGGGTTATGATTTCGTATACGCATCTGCAATTTAGACGTTCTAAAGACAGCGAAAACACAAAAACAAAGTTTCCTTCGTTATTCTATCCGCTAAGTAATTATATCTGTTTTGTGTTTTTACTGGGTATTTTATGCATCATGTGGATTACTGATATGAAGTTACCTGTAGAATTAATTCCGATTTGGCTGGGTATTCTTTTTGTATGTTATAAAGTTTTTAAAACAAAAAAATAAGTAATCTTTATTATAGTACTCATTACGAGGCATTGATTTTCAGTATGTAGCTGATTTCAATGCCTTTTTTAATACTATATTTTTTAACTAATTATGACAAGTAATCATTGATCTGTGTGGGTTGTATTCAATTATGAACACTAAATGATAATAATAGAAGTATTTAAAAAAGTGTACTAAAAAAACATTTATTTTTGTTAGTAAGAATTATACCAAAAATAGTTTAATTAAAAGATGAAAAAAATTACGCACCATTACGGAGTAGAATTAGATTGGGTTGAACCATTAACTTTAGAACTTGAAGGAAAGGTTGAAGGCAATTTTATTTTAGTACCGGATCATATTCATACCGGAGACCGGTATTTTTTAAGTCTGGGCCCGCGTATTTCGGTTATGTATATAGATGTTCTGTACAATTCAGAAATTCATTTAAGACAACAAAACAAAACAGATGATTTTATAGGTCTTTATTATAATCTTACAGAAGGAGAAGCCGTTCTGTTATCAGACGATGTTGCGAATCCTATTGGAAGATGGAATTATAATTTAGCCATTTTAGACAGCACTTTATCTTCGGATTATATTGTTAAAGCCGGCAGTAAAACTTTTGCTCTTTGTATTTTTATAAAAAAGGATTTAATAAAAGAGTATTTTCAGAACAATCCCTCTTTAAAAGAACATGCTGACGAAATTCTAAACCCTGAGCTAAATACTATAGTTAAGTTTACGAGAATGAGCAATGATAGTTATAATCTGTTAACAAATTTGCGAAACCACGAAGTTGGGGGAACCGTTTTTGATCTTTATTTAAGAGGAACGGTTCAAAATTTATTAGCAGAGTATATCGAAAAAATGACCTTTGAAGAGATTGTGATTGATAAGATTAATGAAGATGATTTATCACTTATTATAAAGTCTCAATCGTACTTAGTAGAAAATCTGAATCAGATATTTCCGAGTATTGAATTTCTGGCACAGCAGGCCAATATGTCAGAGTCTAAATATAAAAGTCTGTTTAAAAAGATTACAGGCATGACGCCCAATTCATTCTTTTTAAATAATAAACTTGTAGAAGCAAAACGACTTTTGCAAGAGAGACAACTTAATATTGCAGAGGTTTCTGATAGCTTAAGTTTTACTAATAGTTCTTACTTTGCTGTAAAGTTCAGAGAATTTTTCGGGATGTCGCCAAAAGATTTTGTTAAACAACTCGAATAATGAAAGAAATTCGTCATATATATTCTCTCACTTCTGAATGGCTCTATGATATTGTAGAGCAGCTTGGAAAAGGTGCAGAGGTAATTGACGGAAGATTAACAGTTATGCCCGAGTTGGCAGAGGGTGGTTTTTTCTTTACACAAGTTTCTCCAGGGCTTTCTGTTGTACTGTTAGACTTAATTATTAAGGAACCTATCAGAATTAGAAGGCTTCGATCAGATAATGATTTGTATATTATACATTATGATTTTAGCGATGAAATAAATCTAATTCATATTGACGGAATAAAACATATAATAGGATATAAGGCCAATCTGGGACTAGGAGTGATTGATAATGCTATAGAGAATATTTTTATACCAGCCGTTGGAGAGCGTGTTTTTGCGTTACGATTACTGGTTACTAAAGATTTGTTGAGTGTTTCGATCAACGATAAAAATAAAAAAGACAATAGTAAACGAAAAATAAAGAGTGATAAAAACACACTATATTTTTATGATCATATTGATAGTAAAAGCAAACTAATAATGCATGCTATAAAAAATAAGTCTTTTCGGGATCCTGCATTCGAAATTTATTTACAGGGAGTTAGTTTAAGATTATTAGCAAAGTTTATCAATAGGTATTCTAATCTTGCTCAAATGCTTCATCATATACCGGAAAAAGAAGTTACAGCATTAGACCTTACAAAAGATCATCTGCTGAACAGTTTATTTGACGGGTTTCCCGGAGTAGATATACTGGCAGAGATGGCAGGAATGTCTGTTACAAAGTATAAGTCCTTATTTAGAAAAATGTTTACTACTACTCCAAATCATTTTTTTATAAGACAAAAAATGATTTTGGCCAATGAGCTTCTTAAAAGCGAAAATTTTAATGACATATCAGAGATTGCCCGCAAATTAAATTATGCCAAGGTAAGCAAGTTCTCTTTGGCATACTCCCAACAATTTGGAAGGAAACCAACTGAAGATTTTTTAAAATCAGAATTTTAAAATTACAATTAAACTTAATTTGTAATTCTTTACTTTTTATTATCACCTTTATTTCACCTTTTATTCTTCTTTACGAAAGGATTCGTGCTGTTATTAATTTAGCGATCAAATCTTTCGCATTCATTTCATAATCTTAAAAATGTCTTATTCTGATATTTATATGACGTATTCAGGCTTAAAGAATGCGTCTATTTGCATCATAATTATTTAGTAAGATTAAGCTTGAAATACCTTCTTAGAATTTATTTACAATTGAGTTACAGAATGTTTTTTATTGAAATTGCTTTGCTCTGGTAATTTTGATAGAATTTCAAGATTGAAAATGGATTTATGTCCCCATCAATAATATCATTTTCATACGTGAGCTCTCATTTTTCCTTCTGAATAATTTACCCCATAAAAGCTGAACAATAAATCATTGCGACGCTTTCTCATACTTTAATTTATAGCAATGGCTTTCTGTTTTTATCAGGAGGCCGAAAGATTCTTGAAATGTATTCAAAAGTCTTATTAAACATTTAGAATGATGATTGAAATTAAACACAAATACTCTTTGTCCTCAGAATGGCTGAAGGAGCTTGCTGAGCAATTTGGAGTAGAATTAATTGACGAAAAATTACTGATGATACCAAAAGAACTGGCTGATGGCGGATTTTTTTTTACAACAATAACGCCCGGGCTTTCGGTTGTGCTTTTAGATATGACATTCAGTCAAAGCATACATTTAAGAAGACTCAGATCAGATAATAATTTGTTTATCATACATTATGATTTTAGCGATGAAATGAATCTAATTTATGTTGATGGGGTAAAACACACTATAGGATATAAAGCCAATCTGGGATTAGGAGTTTTTGATAATGCAATCGAAAATGTTTTTCAGCCGGTTATAGGTGAGCGCGTTTTTGCAATGCGGCTAATGGTCAGTAAAGAATTAATAAGTACCTCGATTGCCAGGTCGGATATAGAAAATACGGCTAAACGAAAAATAAAGAGTGACAAAAATACGCTGTTTTTTTACGATCATATAGATAGCAAAAGCAAGTTGATTATGCATGCCATAAAAAACAAATCGTTTCTGGATCCTGCATTCGAGATTTATTTAAAAGGAGTAAGCCTAAGATTGCTGGCAAAGTTTATTGATCGGTATTCGAATCTTGCCCCAATGCTTCATCATATATCAGATAAAGAAGTTGATGCCTTAAATCTGGCTAAGGATTATTTGTTAAACAATTTATTCAGTGCATTTCCGGGTGTTATATTTTTGGCTGAAGTTGCAGGAATGTCAGTTACCAAATTTAAGTTTTTATTTAAAAAAATGTTTGTAAGTACTCCTAAAAACTTTTTTTTGAGAGAAAAAATGATTTTGGCCAATGAGCTTCTTAAGAGCGAGAATTTTGTAAAATTATCAGACATATCCAGGGAGCTGGGATATTCTAAGGTAAGTTTGTTTGCTGTGGTATATTTTCAGCATTACGGAAGAAAACCTTCTGAAGATTTTGTTAGAGCAAATTATTAAAGTTGGTGTCAACACATTATTTCTAATTAAAAAATAGAATAATAATATGTCTTAATATGGTATTTATCTGACCTCGATAGAGGAATAAATCACCTTACTTTGAAAAATATTTAATCGAAATTATAACCCTAAAACGTTACCTGCAAATATGAATTGAAAAAAGAGTCACTATTATTGTTCTTAAGATTTTTGGAGAAATCAACAAAACCTAATAACTAAATTATATTTAATTATTAGGTTTTTTTTATTAGATGGAAGAAGATTTTACACCATAGCAATTAGTTTGTTTAATGGCTGTACAACAATTGTTATCTAAAAAAATAAAGAAATTTAAGTACAGTGTTTTAAGAAAGACTGTACTTAAATCATTATCAAAAAAAAGCTTCAGTATATCATTGCTCTTATAAGGCTTTGTTTTTCTTACGATAAATAACTACACCAGGTTAGCAGGCAAGTGTCAAAAAAAAATGTCTTATTCTAGTATTTTTTTGACGTTTTGTGGACAATCCATTTTGTCTCTTTGCATTGTAAATAATGCTATTCAATTAATCATCAAAGTCATCGTGTTTTCAGAGGATTTTCAGACAGAAGTGCCACTATTAACAGAGGAAATTGGTTTGCCAACAGGAACTTACTTCTATATTTTAAAATACAAAACAGCCACTAAAGTCAAAGAGAAGACGGGTTATTTGTATAGCAATCAAGATAATTAAAAACGAATTTATCAGTAGTGCTTTTCAATTCATAAGATAAAACAAACGCTATACACTTTAAGCCATTATTCTTCAAAAAACAATTAAAATGAATATAAAAAACATAAAGTTATTGATCATTATGGTGCTCACCAGTAATTATATGAGCGCGCAACAAGATGCACAATATACGCAGTACATGTACAATCCCACGATTGTAAATCCCGCATATGCCGGTTCTCGTGATGTAATGAGTATTTTTGGGCTTTATCGTACCCAATGGGTCGGGCTGGAAGGAGCTCCTAAAACAGGAACACTTTCGATGCATACCCCCATAGAAAACTCAAGAGTAGGGTTGGGTTTTTCGCTTGTCAACGATCGCATAGGACCATCTGACGAAACAAATTTAGGAGTAGACATATCGTATACAATTGATGTTTCTTACCAATACAAATTAGCATTTGGTATAAAAGGAAGCGCTAATCTAATAAACATTGACTATACCAAATTAGATATCTACGATCCGTCTGATTCCAGATTTCAGCAGAATATTGATAATAAATTTTCTCCCAATGTTGGCGCAGGAGTTTACTTGTACTCAGACAATACTTATATAGGACTTTCGGCTCCGGCGTTATTGCAGACCAAACATTTTGATGGATCTGTAAACTACAATGATTCTTCGACATTTTTTGCAGGAGAACAAGTTCATTATTACCTAATGGCAGGACACATTTTTGATTTAGATTATAATCTGAAATTTAAACCCTCAGCATTAGTAAAAATGACCGAAGGAGCTCCGCTGCAGGTCGATTTATCTGCTAACTTTTTGTTTAACGAAAAATTTACTGCCGGAGTTGCCTATCGTTGGAGTGCAGCTTTAAGCGCATTAGTAGGTTTTCAGGTCAGCGACGGATTGTTTATAGGATATGCCTATGATGCCGAAACCACCAAATTAGCGAACTATAATTCAGGATCCCACGAGATCTTTCTGCGATTTGAGTTATTCAAAAAATACGATAAGATTGTTTCACCAAGATTCTTCTAAACAGCCGTTAATATGAAATCAAAAATACTATTGAGTGTGTTAATTTTAATCTTTGGGTTAGAAAATTATGCCCAAAATAATAAAATTAAGAAAGCAGAAAAAGAGTATGAACAACTCGCTTATATTGATGCTATAAAAATTTACGAAAATGTAGCAGATAAAGGATATAAATCAGTCGATTTGTTTCAGAAATTAGGAAATGCTTATTATTTCAACGCCCAGTTGCAACAGGCAAATAAATGGTATACAGAACTTTTTTTGCTCAATCAAACTGTTGATCCGGAGTATTATTATCGTTATTCTCAAACGCTTAAGTCTATAGGAGATTACGATAATGCCAATAAAATGCTGGAATGCTTTAATAAAATAAATGGTACTGATTCGAGAGCTAAATTGTATGAATCAAACAAGGATTATTATGCTCTAATCCAACAAAATTCAGGGCGTTATGTTATAGAAAGTATCGACATAAATTCTGATTTATCTGATTACGGAACTTCGTTTTTAGGAGATAAAATTGTTTTTGCAAGTACCCGCGACCAAAAAGGTATTTCAAAAAACATACAAAAATGGACGAATCAGGCTTTTTCGACTTTGTACACAGCCAGAGTAAATGAAAATGGCACTTTAGAAAAAGTACAGCCTTTTTCGACTATCACAGATTCTAAATTTAATGAAGCTACACCTGTTTTTACCAAAGACGGACAAACGATGTATTTTACCCGTAACAATTATAAGGACGGAAAAAAAGGGAAAGACACAAACGGTACTACTTTATTAAAATTATATAAAGCAACTTTTGAGAAGGGAAAATGGACGAATGTAAAAGAACTTCCTTTTAATAGTGATGTATACAGTACGGCACATCCCGCATTAAGCCCTGATGAAAAAACATTATACTTTGCATCTAACAGGCCCGGAACTTTGGGAGAATCAGATATTTATAAAGTAGCCATTTATGACAATGATCTTTATGGAGTGCCTGAAAATCTGGGAAGCACTATTAATACAGAGGGGAAAGAAACTTTTCCGTTTGTATCTGCTGAAAATGAGCTTTATTTTTCTTCAAACGGACATCCGGGATTAGGAGGCTTAGATGTTTTTGTCAGCAAAATGAATTCAAACGGCAGTTTTAATACAGTTTCTAACGTGGGAACTCCAATAAACGGACCAATGGATGATTTTGCTTTTGTAATCAACACCATCACTAATACAGGATATTTTTCTTCTAATCGTGAAGGAGGAAAAGGCTATGATGATATCTACCGATTTACTGAAACCAGAAAATTGTCTTGCGAACAATTCATTTCAGGAACAGTGAGAGACAAAAAAACACAATCTGTTCTGGCTGGAGCCAAAGTACTGATACTAGATGAACATATGAATGCCATAAAAGAACTTTTTACTGATGATAAAGGCAATTTTCGATATGATGGTGCAGAATGCGGAAAAATATATTACATACGCGTATTAAAAGAAGAATATCTAACGGCTGAAGAAAAGCTGACATTGCCAGTTGAAACAGCAAAAACAGAAGTAAATATCGCTTTAGAAAAAAATATTGAAAAAATTACAACCGGAACAGATCTGGCCAAAATATTTGGAATTGAGATGATTTATTTTGATTTGGATAAATCAAATATTCGTCCTGATGACGCTTTAGAAATTAGCAAAGTTGTTGAGGTAATGAAGCAATATCCTACTATGAAAATTGAGGTTGCATCGCACACTGATAGTCGTGCCTCTAAATCATACAATCTTATACTATCACAAAAAAGAGCACAATCTACTTTAGATTTTATGGTAAAATCCGGTATTGACAAAAGCAGATTAATTGCGAAAGGATATGGAGAAAACCAGTTAGTAAATAAATGTGCTGATGGTGTAGAATGTTCAGAAGAAGAACACCAGCAAAACAGAAGAAGCCAGTTTATAATTACAGCAATGTAAGATCCGGAAACAAATTTATCAGAAGTCATTTATTGGTCAACAATAAAGCTCATCCTTTTAGGATTGGGGGAAAAGGATGAGCAGGCTTCTCTGAAATAAAAATGCAAATTAGATTATTTATGAAAAAGGAAAAAGCACTTGTATACGACAGTCAACACTGTTTTTCGAGATTTTTGAAGTACGAGTTTAAAAAAGATTTTGCATTTGATGTCTACAAAAATTTTAAAAAATTCGATAATGTAATTGAGCATTATGTCATTATGTTGTTTGTCATTAATTCAGAAAAAGAATTGTATGATCTCCTCAGGATTTATAAAAGAGGAATTCCATTGATTGTATGTGCATTTGATAAAGAAGTAAAAGCAAAGCTGGAAATGATAGAAGACATTTTGCTATTGGATCTTTCTAAAGTAAAATCAGAAATGAGATCAGAGCTAAAGTTCTTTCTCAATGTCACTTCAAATTAATAGAAAAATCACGAATCATACGATACCATAATTCTTTGTTACAATAAGCTTCCGTCAATGAATTTGTAGTTGGAAAAAAAAAGATATCACAAGGAGTCATATTTACCAAAAATAAATAAATCTAAACTATGAAAAATATAAAATTACTATTACTTTTTTTAAACTTACTTCCCTTCACGATGATAGCACAGGGGCTCGATTTTACCACAGTCGTTACTCCGGCCTTTTGTGTAAACGACGGTTCGATTACCGTAACAGTTACTAATCAGGTGGGACATGTACAATATGAATTGATAAATTATTCAGAAATTAGCCTAAGGTCAGTAATAGGTGTTCCTCAGGATGATCCTGTTTTTCTGAACTTAGCTCCCGGTACTTATACTGTAGGTGTTTATGATGACAATAACGCAGCAACTCCAATCACAAAACAGGTTATAGTACCTGATTACGGATCCGGAAGAACATTAACTATAAGTACTATTTATTCCAGTCGATTGGCTTATTGTGCAACTGATACAGATCCCGGATCATTGTTAAGTGTGGTTCCGGACGGAGGTAAAGCTCCCTATACTATTACTGTTATGGATACGAATGATGTTGTAGTAAGAGAAGAAACTTCGAATAGTTATTATAACTTTCTTAATATGCCTGCAGGAAGTTATAAAATAAGAGTAAAAGACAATTGCGGAACAATTGTAAACAGTAATAGTCCTCATGTCATAGCCAAAAATATAGTGTATGATTTTACTGTTTCTACACCCATATATTGGTATTGGGACAATAATGTTAAAGTCACTCATAGCGGAGGTGGGACTATTTGTGACCCCGTTACTGATGCTTATTATGATTTTAGTTATCCCGGAGGAATTCCTGAAATTAAGGGAAATGATATATATCCAATATCGCAGGCGCCAGGAATGACCAAAATGTATGCTGTAGAATATGATGGGGTAAAAACACCATATATGACCTATAGCGAGCTTCAGGCTTATAAACAACCTTTGCCATTAGATATAAACTCATGGAAACCCATGACGCTCTGGGTTTCTATTTGTGGTGTAGAAAAGTCTGCTATTTATCCCTTCCCTTCAAGAAAAAATGAGTTTTTGCCTAAGCTGATCTCAAATGCAGCAGTAACATTTTATGTAGCCGATGATTCGGCAAATACACTTTGCACACCAACAGGATTGGTAACATTATCAAGATTTTCATTGTTATCGGGTTTTTGTGATCCTCTTACGTTAACCATCACTGAAAAAAATGGAGTAGTACCGCCTCAGCAATATACGATAACAGGAGCAAATCAAAATGATTTTGAAGCACAATTAGCCATTGGAAATACTTATATTTTAAAGTTTACAGATGCAAACGGAAACGAATTAAATAGATTTTCTTATATAAATGTAACAAGAAACCAAAGAATAAATCTATACTCCAGAGATGAGATATTTATAGATCCTGTAAGTTTTCGACCTTCAAATCAGGATGAATTACAAGTTGAGTTGGGTAGCATGGCCGATTTTATAAACTTTGGTAAAAGTCAGATCGGTATAAGGGATTATGATTTACCTAAACCCTATACAGCCGTTATTACTGGTCCAAACGGATTTCATTTAGAAAAAACAGTCACGGTATCGGGTAGTTATGTTGGTACATTACTAAGTGATAATCTGGAGTTAGGAGATTATTCTGTTCGTGTAACTGCTGTGACAGAATGTTATGATAAAACATTTCCTATAACACTCGACAGGGTAATAGACAGCGTTTCTGTTACTTCTACCATTACTCCGGATCCTGTAGCCTGTGATCGTTACGTAAAAACATTTAATTATAAGATTAATAATAGAGGGACATTAAGACCCTACCCAACTAATAGTTTTGAATATATCTTTAATGCTCCTTCAATAGGATTTAAAGTAATGAATGGTCCTGCAGGTTATAACCAAACTAATGCAGTAGTTAATGGAGCTTATAGCTGGGGAATGGCAATTTCTCCATCCGTTACGGCAACTTTTAAAGGAGATATTAAAGGGCTTTATAACATAAGTCTGGTCGATTATTATGAACAAACAAAGGTGATTGAAGGATCATGGGAATTAGATGTAAAATCAGAATTTCCGGTATTTGATATGAATGGTTCAGGTGGGGCAATTTGTACCGGCTCTACAACGGGAACATTAAGTATTGTCGTTAAAAATGCAACATCGCCGGTTTATTATTTAAAGAAGGCAACCGATGCCAATTATCCGTCAACAGGACAAAGCTCACCTGATTTTCCTAATCTTACTGCAGGGGATTATATGGTAAAAGTAGAAACAGCCTGTTATCCTACTGCTTTAGAAACTTCTTTTAAGATGGATTATATCAGTAATATTGGAAGCGTGATTACAGGAGAGAATATTTTATGTGATACAGATGCATTAAACTTAAGTATTAAATCCCTGGGGCCGATAGTAAATGCAGAATGGAAACTGCCAGACGGAAGTACTCAGACAACAAATTCTTTGGTGCTTACCAATCCTCAGGCAGGGCAATATTCAGTAAAAGTAACGACGCGTTCCGGTTGTGTTGTTACAGATACAATAGAGGTAAAAGTAAAACGACGATCAGTAGCAGCAGATCAGATGCCTATACATCCTAAAACGTGTAATTTAGGAAATGAAATGTTATTATCGGCTTTTAAATATCCTAACCCAACTACAGGAAAAACATACAATTGGTACAGTTCGCCAGACTTAGGAGCAGAGAATTTGATTTATAGCGGAAATTCTTATTATAGACTGACTCCAACAGAAATTAAGACCTATACATTTTATGTTACCGTAACCGATGATGAAGCGTGCGAAAATTTACCGGGTACGGCTGCAGAAGTTACTTTAACAGTTATTCCGGAGCCAGCTGTACCGATAGGAGATTCAATTCAAAGTTTCTGTAGAGATGCTTCTCCAGTTGTTTCTGATCTGGTAACAGATGCACTTGTAGATATTGCGTGGTATGCCAATCCAACCAGAGGCGACAGACCAATTCCTATGAATACTCCGTTGGTCGATGGACAATCTTATTATGCGGGTACATTGTACGGTGAGGATTCTTATTATTGTGAAGGTAAAACACGATTACAAGTGACGGCAAAATTAAATGACAGAGCCACTGCAGCTGATATTACAGGAGTCAACCAGTCAATTTGTAAAGGGCAAGGAGCGGACATTCTTGTTATGTCGGATGTTATTAATCCCATCTTTACCTGGTATAGCGATGCTGCTTTGACAAACGTAATTGCTACGGGAGAAAATTACGGTGCAACTCCAGCTGAGACAACAGCATATTATGTTACCGTACAAGGAGATGATGCCTGCGAAAATTTACCGGGTAACGCCAAAGAAATAATTATAGCCGTAAATCCATCACCAGTGATACCAACAGGACCTGCCCATCAGGAATTTTGCGCAGATGCAACTGTAGGTGATTTAGTAACTAATGAAACGGGCGTTCTTTGGTTTACAACCCCTACAGGTGGAACAACTTTACCAGCTGCTACACCTTTGACCAGCAGAATATACTATGGTGAATTACAAAATGGTACATGTGTGAGTGATTCACGACTCGAAGTAACAGTCAGTATTAATCGAAATGCCACTGCAGCAGATATTACAGGTGTATTTGATGCAACGGTATGTTCGGGTATTTTTGTTGAAATGATAGCTCAAACTACAATAAGCAATCCGGTTTTTACATGGTATGATGATGCTGCTTTGACAAATGTTATAGGTACTTCCGATTATATTAGTTTAGAACCATTGGTTACAACAAGCTATTATGTTACAGTGAGTGGAGATGGTATTTGTGCTAATACACCAGCTACAGCCAAAAAAATTACAGTTACTGTAAATGCGCATCCGGAAACACCTACAGGAGATACCAATCAATCGTTTTGCGGAGCAGCTACTGTTGCTGATTTAGTGGCATACGGGACTAATATTCAATGGTATGATAGTGCAGAATTCGGAATGTCTATTTCGCCAGATACACCTTTGATTGATGGAACAACTTATTATGCAGCATCACATGTTTATCCGCTTTGCGAAAGTGAAATTCGTCTCGCTGTAACAGCTGGAATTTATCCTCCTTTGATTGTAACGCCGCCAGCTCCGCAAATAACAGGTAACCAATGTACTTTTCCGGGTATTAATTTTGATAGTAATAGCCCTGGAACTACATATGTCTGGAGTGTTGATGATTGGAGTATTGGTTTAACAGATAATTGGACTTCAAGCCCTAATTTACCTTCTTTTAAAGCAATTAATACAGGAACGACACCAGTAACAGCAACAATTACAGTATATCCAATAGGAACTGTATGCGGAGCAGGATCATTCACCTTTACGATTACGGTAAATCCGGATATCATTTTGACAAAGCCAGACGATAAAAAGGTTTGTACCAATGCTACAGTTTCAGAAATTATTTTTGACAGTAACATAACTGGAGCTACTTATAGCTGGACAAATGATAATCCCGGAATTGGTTTATCTGCTAATGGTACAGGAAATATACCTGCTTTTACAGTGATTAATAATGGTAATGTTACAGAAACGGCAACAATTACAGTAACACCTACAGCAGGTGGTTGTACAAGTATACCTGTTATATTTACTATTGAGGTAAATCCAGAAGGAGCAATGAATAAGATCGAAAATCAAACAATTTGTTTGGGAGAAACAGCTTTATTAAGTGCCAGTAGTTCGAATGTAATTAATCCTGTATTTACATGGTACAGTGATGCAGCCTTGACTGATATTTTGGCCATTGATACTAAATATAATGTCAAGCCTATAGTTACAACTACTTATTATGTTACAGTTAAAGGCGACAATGCATGTGAAGGAAATGTAGGTATTCCTGTAATGGTAATTGTTAATGAAACAGTATCTCCAACAGGAAATCCTTCACAAGAATTTTGTTCAGACGAAAATGCTACAATTGCCCATCTGGTTACCAATGAAAAGAATGTTATCTGGTACGATGCAGCAAACGGAGGAAATATAATTCCGTCAGGAACAGCTTTAGTAAATGGCTCCGTTTATTACGGATCTTTAAAAACAGGAACTTGTGAAAGCACAACACGTTTGGCAGTCACCGCAGTAATAAATGATGCAGGAACACCAACAGGAAATCCTTCACAAGAATTTTGTTCAGACGAAAATGCTACAATTGCCCATTTGGTTACCAATGAAAATAATGTTGTCTGGTACGATGCAGCAAACGGAGGAAATATAATTCCGTCAGGAACAGCTTTAGTAGATGGCTCCGTTTATTACGGATCTTTAAAAACAGGAACTTGTGAAAGCACAACACGTTTGGCAGTCACTGTAGTTATTAAGACCGATTTGCCAGGAGAAACCATTGGCTGGAATACTACGGCATGTGCGGGAGACGAGGTAACTTACAGAACTACTGCATCAATGTCCAATTATAATTGGATTGTTAACGGTGGTTCGATTAAATCAGGCGGACAATTAAATGATGATTTTGTAACCGTTACCTGGACAACAGCAGGAAATGGCTCAATAGGAGTAGAGTTTATTAATGTTTCTAATTGCAATCCAATGGTAACGATTCATTTTCCAATAGCAATAACAGTTTGTTCAGATGTAGCGATAGGTAAAATGGTAAATAATCCAACACCAACGATTGGCGAGCAGGTAATTTTTACTGTAACAGCGACTAATATTGGAACGAGTGATTTTCAAAATATAAGCATTGAAGAAATGTTGCCATCGGGATATAGTTATGTAATAGCAAATACAACGTCCGGTAATTATAATAATACGAATGGAGTTTGGAATCTTCCGGTTTTAACTTCAGGAAAAACAGAAACGCTAACACTAACAGCAAAAGTATTAGAAACAGGAGATTATCTTAATGTAGCCTTCCTAAGTTCTTCTACACCTGTCGATCCTAATCCCGACAACAATCGTGCAGAAGCAACAGTTGTTCCGACAGGGATAGTGATTTATAATGCAGTTTCTGCTAATGGAGACGGATTAAACGATTATTTTAAAATAGAAGGATTGCAACACTATCCGGACAATACCGTAGAGATTTATAATCGTTGGGGAGTTAAAATTTACGAAGCTAATGGATATGGATTAAATAATAATGTTTTTCGTGGTGTATCTGATGGAAGATCAACAATAAAAAAAGGAGAAGTAGTACCAGAAGGAACGTATTTTTATATTCTGCGTTATAAAACAAATACAGGATCAGGAATAGAAAAAAGCGGGTATCTTTATGTTAATTAAAAAATAATAGAGTAAGATTATAAAAAAAAACTGTCCGGAGATTATTCTCCGGACAGTTTTTATCTTTTAATTTGAAATTCTTTTTTACAAAACGATATAATCAAGAATTGTTTTAAATGTCTTAATTCAATACTTTTTAAACGTCTTTAAATAAAAAGAATGTGTTTATTTGTACAAAACAGTGATAATTAAATTTGATACAATGAAATTGAGGAGAAAACCAAAAATGACATTAAAATACTTTTTCGAAAGAAATTTTAATGACGAACAGTTATGGAAATCTAAGATAGAAAATATAGAGTTACTGGTAGAATTAGTCAATTTAATTCGTCCTAAAAAGCCAAAAAAAATAACTGAAGTAGATTTGTCTCAACTGATCTATCTGCTTCAGGAAAATGAAAATTATCGTCATGGTCTGATGGATTGTATCAGCACTAATTTAGAAAACAAAAAGTTCAACAAAATTCTTTCAGATGCCGGTATTCTTCAGGATGCCAATTTCTTTTTTGAAGTGCGCAAAAGAATTTTTGCCAAGTTAATTCCAGAGCAGCCGGAAAAAGACACCTTGCAATTTATTTTAAATCAGGTCTTTTTCGTCAATACAGATTTGCTATGGATCAGCAAAATACCTCAGAAACAAATCCTTGAATTGTTTTCGCTGTTAAAATTTCATTCTATTTACGGGATTAGAAATGAAAATTCATCGTTTAACGAACTGGTTTTTGCCATGGAAGTTATTACCTACCGTATCTGCGGATCTGCGATGGAAACTGATGTAATCAGGATGGTGCCTGAATATGAAAATCTGGAAAGTCCTTTTATCGCTTTTCAGCGCGAATTATTGGTAATGAATGAGAAACTGCTGGAATCGCCTGATAATGTTATCAATGCAGATGATTTAGGCTATAAGCAATTGATTATCCTGCACAAACAATGTACAGATTATATAGAAACTGCCTTTAAAAACAGTAATAAATTTGGTATTTCACTGCATGTAAATCAAAGCCTGTTACGAATTCGCCAGCAACTCGACCGGCTAAGGTCTTTATTACCACTTTTAATACAGGGTAATGAGGAAGATGCCAACAGAAATACGATTTATCTCTCTTATAAACTGATCAAATACAATTGTAATAAAAACAATATTCAAAAATTAGTCAACGAGAGTACACAGCTTTTATCTTATGAAATAACCCAACATACTGCCAATACAGGAGAACATTACATTACAAACAGCCGTAAAGAGTATTACAAAATGTTCTTTTCAGCAGCCGGAGGAGGTTTTATTGTTGGAATACTATGTATTATCAAACTTCTGTTAGGAAAAGTACATACCAGTGGTTTTGGTCATATGTTCTTATACAGCATGAATTACTCGATTGGATTTATTATAATTTACATTCTTGGATTTACGCTGGCCACGAAGCAACCTGCAATGACAGCTTCAGCATTGGTAAGGGCTTTGCAGGAAGGTTTTAAGCAGCAAGTGCAAGACAAAAAAGAATACAAGTACAAAGAGTTTGCTATATTTTTTGCCAGAGTATTCCGCTCGCAGTTTATTGCCTTTGTTGGTAACGTAATTATTGCTTTTCCGGTTTCACTACTCGGAATCTGGGGTATTGATCAAATATTTCACTATAATATTGCCGAACAAAAATGGCCCGTTTTACTCAATGATTTGAATCCTGTTTATTCTCCGGCAATTCTTCACGCCGCTATAGCCGGGGTTTTCCTGTTTTTATCCGGGATTATTGCAGGTAGTATTGCCAATCGCGATAAACACAACCATATTTACTATCGTATTCAGGAACATCCATTGCTTAAAATGAGTTTAGGAAAAAAGTGGACTAAGAAATTAGCTTCATTATATGAAAAAAAATGGGCAGGAATTATTTCCAACTTTTGGTTTGGTGTTTTTATGGGAAGTACTGTTTTTATTGGAATATTCTTTGGACTTAATATTGATATCAGACACATCACTTTTGCCAGCGGGAACTTTGCAATGGGTTTATACGGTGCCGATTTTGATGTTACCAGAGCGGTTTTTTTGTGGTCAGTTTTAGGCGTTGGACTTATTGGTTTAGTCAACTTTATGGTTAGTTTTAGTTTATCACTCGGACTTGCATTTCGCTCCAGAAATATTCCACTCTCAGAATTACGACAAGTGGCAAGAGCGATTTTCAGATATTTTAGGAGCAAACCTTTTCACTTCTTTTTTCCACCAAAAAATAATGCAGCATCAGAGTAGTATTTGAAATATCTTATAATAAAAAACAGAGGCACCCCGTTCAGGTTTGCCTCTGTTTATACTAAATGGACTTGTTATTTTTTGTTTGCCAGAAATTCATCGCTTGATAATACTGTAGCGTATAAGCCACCAAGAGCATTTAATCCGGCTAGGAAAGCAGTATTAATTTGACTTGCAGGAACTACTTTACCGTTTAATTCACGATCTTTTGTAGCAACGGCATCACTGATTAAAATATTGTGAAAACCATTATCCATCGAAGCTCTTACAGTCGCATCGATACAAACATCTGTCATCATACCGGCAAAAACAAGATTTGTAATATTATTTTCGTGCAGATAATCCAGTAATTTGGTATCTCTAAAACTATTAGGATAATTTTTGGTAATTACCTTTTCATTCGCAAGAGGAGCAACAATTGTATTAATTTCAGCACCTTTAGTATCTGGAAGAAAAAATGTAGCACCTTCTTGCAACGCAATATGCTGTACATGTATTACGGGCATTTTGTTTTCTCTAAAATAGGACAATAGTGCTTTTGCTTTTTGCGCTGCTTTTTCAGGTTCAGCCAGTTCCATTGTGCCGCCTGGGAAATAATCATTTTGGATATCAATAATAATTAGAGCCGTTTTTTCATTTTTTGTATTTTCCATTTCTTTTTTGTTTTGAGTAATGTTTTGTGTAGATAAATCATTTTTTTTATTGCAGGCTATTGTAGTAGCGATTATAAGCAATAGTGAAGCTAGTTTTTTCATGTCTTATATTTTTTTCAAAGGTATAGTGATACAAAAAATAGAGACATTGAACTAGTTCACCAAATATTTGAAAGGCAAGAAACCGGCATATGAATTAGAATATTGATTTGAAAAAGCAATATTTTTTTTAAATTAGAGTACTTCAATAAACTGATCTTATAAAGCAAATGACAGCACAAAACTTATTTTACGAAAACGTAAAGAAATATGTAGACCTTTCTGAAAGTGAGTTTACAAAACTAAGTTCATTTTATCATACCAAGGAAATACAAAGAAATGAAATGATCCTTTCTGAAGGGGAAATTTGTGATTTTGAAGGATACATATTAGAAGGCTGTTTTAAAATTTTCTATAATGAAGATAATGTCAAAGAGCATATCTTATACTTTGCAGTTGAAGACTGGTGGGTTTTGGATATTGGAAGTTTTGTATCCGGAAATCCCTCAAAACTGAATATTCAGGCTCTGGAAGATTCAAAGATTATCATGATTACCAAGGAACAGAAAGAAAAATTATATGACGAAATGCCCAAAACCGAAAGACTTTTTCGTCTCATGAATCAAAAAGCGTTAGAGTCAATTCAGTTACGCATGATTAGTATGCTCAATAAAACCGCAGATAAACGTTACTTAGAATTTAAGAACAAATACCCAACCCTTGAACAAAGAATTCCTCAACATCAAATTGCTGCATATCTGGGAATTTCGCATGAGTTTTTAAGTAAAATCAGAAGAAAATTACTGTAGGTATAAGTTACTAATTGGTTTTTGCCTTTTATTGTTTTATGAGTGTATAATTAGCGAGATAATTTATCAATGATTTCAAGTTTCACCCTTCTGTTTAGCGGTTTATTTTCGGCTGGAGTATTTGTAACCAAAGGCTCGCTTTCTCCTTTTGAGAATAGGTGCATACGGTTAGATTCTATTCCTTTATTCTTCAAATAATCGCCGACTGCCTGAGCGCGCTGCATTCCAATTTCAAGATTGCGGGCTTCAGTTCCTATATTACAAGTATATCCTGTAATATTCAATTCTGTATCTTTGTTCGAATCGAGAATCTTAGCAATTTGATCTAATCTTACAGCAAGCTCTGGAGTTACATTTGTATTTCCAATTTCCTGAAATGCAAGAGGCTGTTTTTCGATATAGTTGCGTTCTTCTATGGTCAGCTCTTTTTTCAGCGGTGCCGTTTCAACTACTTGTTTTTGAACCGGAGGTTCGGGAACGGATGCGGTAACTTGTGTCTCAGACAGGATTTCTGCTTTTTGCTGTACGGGCTGCTGTTTGTCTTTTGCCAAAGAAAACCCTAATTTCAACTGAAATCCTGCTGATAAATAACGGCTTTCCTGAACAATTTTTTTGTTTCCAATTGTTCCGTTTGACTGAATATTATCGAGTCCGTTTGGATTATAGGCAACGATATTATGATCTGGGGTATCCTTAGATAAATCAGACAAACCATAATCTACGTAAACTCCGGTATAAAGCTGTATTTTTTCTTTTATTTTAAAAGTTAAGCCAGTTTCGGCACTTAACAAAAATGAAGGTTCTAAACTTAGAGTTGTTTTGTCCTGCCAGTTTGATACTTGACCAAATCCATGAGAAGGAAGGTCATCAATTAACAGATTTAAATTTGGATAGTATCCGCTTAATTGTAATTCAGAAGCAGATGCTTTTACAGTTTGTTTTCCCGGAAAAAGGATTTTTCCTCCAAATCCAAAATACAATTGTGTTTTAGATGCAACTGCAGTTCTGTATTGCAGAAGCAGCGGAATTGCAGCAGAAATAAAGTGCTGGTCTTCTTTGTATTTTGAAGGCGTTACCTGATATTCAAATGCAGAAGTCTGGTCGTCGACTTCGTAATTTGTAATCGTATTTGCATCATTTAATTCAAAACTATTCTGATTATACATCATATCAATTCCGGTAGATATTCCCCAATGGCTGCTGAAGAAATAAGTATATCCGATACCTATTCCTCCGCCAAATTTTAGTTTACCATTTCCAATAGAACTATCATATAAAATTCCGGATGGTCCTCCGTTGATTTTTAAATTGAGTTCCTGTGCTTGTATCGCGACACTAAACAATATAAATATTGCTAAAGTGATTTTAATTTTCATTGTTGTTACTTTTAAATTAAATCTCATTTTTATTTAACTAATAAGTTGATTGTTTTTTTCTGATTGTTGTTCAGCGAAAGAACGACAACATAGATAGCTGACTGAGAAGGAGCGGTAATTTGATTTTGAGCTTTTACATTTGAAATAGTCTGAACTAATTTTCCTGTAATGTCAAAAATGGTAATCTCGGCTCCATTCAGTTGAGATTCGCTAAAATCACATTCTAAAGTAAATTGGTTTGATGGTTGAGCTGGATTAGGATAAATTTTCAGGTTTTTAGAAAATACAGTTCCGGTTGTTTCAATTGGACAAGATTTAATGGAGTTGCCATTTTTATCTTTTGCAATTACGTAATAAGTCCCATTTAAAGGCTGGTTTTCGCTATAGTACTGGCGGGTCGCTCCAGAAATAGCACTTCCGTCTTTGTACCATTGCCACGCAGCAAAGTTGTTTGATCTGTTATCAAAGGAAAGAACGTTTTCCCATTGCAGGAGAACAAGGCCGGGTTGACTGATTTCAATTGGCTTCACTACTGCTGTAGCAGCATTATGATTCTGGTCTCCGTTTTGCGCTGCTGTAATCGTACTGCTTCCAGAATTTAAAATTATAAGAGCTGCATCAGAAATAGTTCCAATTGAAGAATTTGCAATAGAATAAGAAACAGGTAATCCACTGTCTGCTGTTGCAGTTAATGTTACACTATTTGAATCCTCACAACCAAATTCTAAAGTCTGGTTCCAGGTAATGTTTTGATTTGCTTTTTCAATTTCAAATTCAGCTCCTGTAAAACCAATTGTATAATCTGCCCCAGCGTCAATACTACCTAATTTGATATTGTATTTTCCGGCATTTTCTCCGGGATCTCTCGAAAGTAGTCCTGTGATTATAGCATTTGTGTCTCCGTTTTCAAATCCTGAAGCGGTGTAATTAAATACAGGATCGGCAGAACCATAGACTTTTGTATGTCCGGAGTCAGCAGTTATAGTAAGAATATATTTTTCGGTTGTAAAACTTACTTCGTTTCCATAATTAATAAAACCATTGCTGTTTATGGCATAAGTTTTTACATAATACGTTCTGTTTCCTCTAAGTCCTGATAAAGAACTTGTAAATGTTCCTGGTGTTGTTGAAGCATTAATTTTTGTATCAGTTATGGTAGGATTTGCATGAGCAGCATACACAAAACCAACTTCTGTCAGACATTCGCCTTTATCTGTATTTATTCCATCAGAAGAGACTGTCCCTGATAATGTAGCGCCCGATACGGTTATACCAGAAACAACCGAAGTATTTAGATTCACAGGATTGATGGGTTGTGTGACTTCAATAGTAACAGTAGCAGTGCAGGAATTGGCATCAGTAATAGTTACAGTATAAGTTCCGGCTGTAAGGCCATCTATAGTAGGGGTAGTGGCACCCTTATGTGACCATAAGTAAGAATATGCACCAGTTCCTCCGGTGGGAGTTACGGAAGCTGAACCATTATTACCATTATGACAAGATACATTTGTTACAGTTGCTATTGCAGTCAAAGCAGATGGTTCTGTAATTGTTATAGTTTTTATGGCGGAGCAAGAATTTGCATCTTTTACTGTTACAGTATAGGTTCCGGCACTAAGTCCGGTTGCAGTTGCGGCAGTTCCGCCAGAAGGTGTCCATAAGTAGGTATACAAACCGGTTCCGCCTGTTGCGGTAACGCTTGCAGTTCCGTTTGCACCGCCATGACAGGTAACATTTGTTGAATTTGGCGTTAGTGTAATCGCTGTAGGCTCATTAATTGTAAAGTTTTTGACTATAGAACAGCCAGTAGCTGATGTAATAGTCACAGAATAATTACCGGCACTAAGATTATGTGCTGTATCGGCATTTCCTCCAGATGGCGACCATACATAACTATAAGGTCCGGGAGCTCCACCAGGGACTACTGAAGCAGATCCTGTTGATGTTCCATTACATAAAATATCAGTTTGTGAAGCGGTTGCAACCAATGTATTAGTTGTCGTAATTATATATGTTTTTGTTATTGTACATCCGTTGGCATCTTTAACCAAAACACTATGGTTTCCGGCTTTCAGTCCTGTTGCGACTGCAGTTGTTGCACCCGATGGTGACCATAAATAAGTATAAGGAATAGTGCCACCAGTAACAATTACCGCAGCCTGACCATCAGTTGAACAAGTAGCATTGATCTGACTTTGAGTAGCTGTTAAAACAGATGGCTCATTTATTGTAAAGTTTTCAGTTATTTGACATCCGTTAGCATCTTTTATTAAACAGCTGTAATTTCCGGCTCTTAATCCTGTTGCAGTAGCCGCAGTTCCTCCATAAGGAGCCCATGAATAAGAATATGTTCTGGTTCCTCCGGTAACATTTACTGTTGCTGTACCAGTAGAACCGCTATTACACAGCACATCCGTTTGAGATGTTGATGCTGTAAGAGCATCTGGCTGGGTAATAGTAAAACTCTCTGTAAGGCTGCATAAATTAGCATCTGTTATCGTAACCTTATAAGTTCCGGCAGTAAGTCCTGTTATTTCTTTTGTAGTAAAACCTCCATCCCAGTTGAATGTGTAAGGGGAGGTTCCGCCCGATGGGTTAATAATTATACTTCCGTTAGCCCCTCCATTGCAGCTCGCGTTATTCACAACTGCATTGCTGCTTAATGCAGAGATGTTCAAAACCGCTGTGTCTGAAGTGATGGAAGTACCGCATGTTCCTGTCACAATTAATCTATATTGATAACCATTAGCAGTTACAACGGTATTGGTGATGTTTAAAGTTGATGTGGATGCCCCTGAATAAGGCGCGGTATCTTGCACATCGACAAATCCGGAACCCGTATTAACCTGCCATTGATAAGAAGATGCATTGCTTACAATTGAAGAGAAAACAGTATTACCATTAGCACATACTCTTGTTGAGACAGGCTGAGATAGAATTGCGAGTGATGGATTTACGGTAATGGTAAAGTTTTTTGGGGTACCTTCACATGAAGCACCATTACCGATATATTTGGGAGTTACTGTAATGACAGCTGTAACAGGCTGACTGGAATTGTTTAAAGCTGCAAAGGAAGGTATGTTGCCCGTACCTGAAGAAGCGAGTCCTATTGATGGATTATTATTCGTCCAGGTATAGGTAACGGGAGCAGTATTGCTGCTAAAGGGTACTGCATTCGTCAAAGCACCATTACACAATGTCTGGCTGTTTACAGGGTTTAGATCGGGTATTGGATTTATCGTGACATTCTGCGTTTGTTTAGCTGTTACAGTTCCATTGTCTGCTGTGACGGTATAGATTCCTGCATTAGTCGCGGTGACATTGGTTATGCTGGGATTTTTTTGATTGGAAGTAAAACCATTTGGTCCAGTCCAATTGTAAGATACGCCGCTGGTTAATCCCGAAAAATTAGAGGTAAGGTTGAGAGTGCTCCCTGTACATGGACTATTGGCAGTGGTAACAAGAGGCAGAATTTCTACAACAAATATCCAATAATCGCTGCCATTATTCTGTACCTGAAGAGATGTAATTCCGGGCTGTGTTATGGTAATCATACCATTGCCGCCAACTAAATCTCCATTTGAAATAGAACCTTGTGAAGTAAAACCGCAGGCATTATAGGATGAAAGGTTTGACGAATTCAACGCGTAGGATGCTCCATTTAATCTTATGCCGATATTAATATTGGAATTAAATGTCTTACGGATTCCTCGTATTCTTACGCCCGAAATGGGAACATTAAAGCCAAAAGTAAAATAGCCTCCATTAATGCCATTATAACCCAAAACACTCGGACAGCTATTGTCAATATATACATTTCCGCCATTAGTGTTGTAATTAAACCCAACATTAACGCCTCCAACTAAATAAGTTCCAGCTGAAGCGACATAAGGAAAATCATAGTAGGGCTGGGCTTCCGCTTTATTTGAAATAAGCGCTGACAAAATTGTCAATAAAAGTATAATTCTTCTCATAATTTTCGCCTAAAAATTAGAATTTACAATATTGATTAAGAGCTCGTTTTCGACAGCATTATCATTTCCTCCATTATTATAAAAATCAAGTGGAATAATCCCTAAAGATCTTTTTCCGCTGTAAGATGTGTATCTCATTAACCAGGGATTCATTTTCGGATCAACACCTAAACCTCCCCAGGCATATTGGTAAGGAGTATGGCCGCCGATTCCAATAGTATTGAAGGTGAGAAAAAGGGGCCTCGAATTGTTGTTAGCGGTATTTGCGGCCAGTTTCAGATTTTTCTCGACTAAATCTGCTTTTTTATGGGTATCATGAGCTTTGTAGTTGTCTTCTATCTGAAATTTTTGACCTTGCGCGTTAGCGGATTCAAAAGTAGCATCGTCTTTCCAGGAGCGGCCAAACATTACGCCAACCTTATCATTTTCAAAACCTGCTATTGGCTCATATGTAAAACGATAGAGAAATAAGATTTTACCACGCAGCTTTTCCAGTACAGGAAAAACATCACCTTTATAATAAGAATTAGGATACTTTTGAAGATACTTGATAAAGTTATTTGATATCTTTTGGCCGCTCTGCTCGTTTTCTACAGACATTAAAATGACTTCAGAAGGGTGCTGGGCTAGAAAATCGATACATGATTTCATTATTTCTCCAAAACTTACTTTGCAGTTATATATGGAATGGTACAGTTGAAGCGGGTCAGATGGATTTCCGTCATTGTTTTTAAGTCTGATATCTAAAAAACGAATTCCATCTTCTAACTGTTGAAATATATCATAATTTTGGCATCGTGCTCCAAAATCGGCTGAAGAAAGACGATATGTTCCTGTATCGTGTGTACCTGGAATGCTTAGGTTTGTAATATGTGAATCTTGTGATAAGGAATGCATCCAATCTCCTAATGAAACTTTAAAATCAAATCCATTCACATTAAAACAATGGATATTGAGCTTAATGCGTTTATTATCTGAAAAAAGAAAATTTCCATTGCTTCGTTCTTGTAAATTAGCACTGCCAATCCACCAATTATTACTGCCATTATTTCCTTGAGCAATGATAATATTAGAAAACAAAACAGGTAATCCATGAAGTACAAACGAAAATGTACAGGAAAATGAAAAATTAAGCTCACTGGGTAAAGTTGCAGAAGTGTCACAGCCCAATGCGGAACCCCCTGTTATTTTGCTTTTAAACCAGTTTGCGACCTCTTTGGTTTTATGTCTTCCAGCTTCAACTGTTATTTTCCAATGTTTTGAAGATATTTTTTGAATAATGAGATTACTATTCCAGGGCTGTCCTTTGGAAATTTGAAAATCATTAATTTTAATCTGAAGGTTTTCTATGTCTTCAGATAAAGTAATCTCAAACTCATTTGGCCAGGATTTAACTAGTGCTGCCTGACTTAGATTTTCTGTAGTTTTCATAAAATTGGTTTACATTATCACTTGCAAAAATGATATTCGATTTAGTTTGTAGGTTTAAAACTAAATACTTGTAATTCAATTATTAAAAAAATGTTCTGAAACCTATTTTTTTTGTTCTGAAATACAATCAGAAATTTTTAGAGATTTTAAAAATCTTATTTTCGATGTATAATTTGTCGTTTATGATTTTTGAAATGTGGTAAGGATTTACTGCAGTGCTGCGGTTAATTCTTTTGAAATATTTAGCGGGAAAAACTTCCTCAAGATAAGTCATTGTGGTTCTTAAAATCTGATTTTTACCTGATTTGAGATGTATTTCAACATATACATGATCTGCTTCTGCAAACAGAAAATCCTTAGACTGGAAATAATAAATTTGTTTTCCAAGCTCAATTTTAAAAATAGAATCCTCATTGGCCAGCGCCAGATTTATGGCAGTAACCAAGTTGACTTTTTCTACAGGTTTAGAAAGATAAGCGGAAGGTCTGAGAGTCGTTACTTTCTCCAGAGTTATGGGATCGGTAAGGGCTGTAGTAAATATAAAAGGTATCGAAATATTGTCATTGATAAATTGGGCAAGGTCAAGCCCGGTTTTATCGCCGGAAAGAGAAATGTCGATTAAAACAAGGTCGAACAGTTTATGAGAAAGCATTATTCTGCCTTCTTCATAGCTGTGGGCTGTTTCAGTTTTAAAAACGGGTTCCAGCATTTTTTTTAACGAAAGTGCAATTAAAACTTCATCCTCGACGATTAGTATTCTGTTTTTATGTTCAGTCATTTTGAAATACGATTTTATAGTCTGCTTTTTCTCTGCTGTAATTTCCTTTTAGTTGTTTTACCATGCCTTCAATAATCACAAGTCCCAGAGAATCCTTGTTTTTTTCAAAATTAAAAACAGTTCCGTTATCAGAATAATAGACTTCTATTTGATTCTGATCTGTTTTTTTAAGTTCCAGATGCAAGACAAGTTCCTTTGAAAGTTGTGCATGTTTTATGGAATTTGTCACCAGCTCGTTAACAAGTAACCCAAGTGAGAGTATTTTATCTACAGTAAAATAAACCGTTTCAGCATCATTGATATATTTAAAGGTCCTCATGCTGCTGCTTTGATGGGTTTCAAAAATCTTATCCAGATAATTACGAACATCAACCAGAGCATGTTCATTATAATTAACGCTGTAAGTATAAAGCTCATGAGCAATCATGATCGTTTTAATCCGCTGATGAAGATCATCAAATCTGTTTTTATAAGATTCGTTTTTTTCCTGATCTTTCTGAAAGTCAATCAGGCTTAAAATTACAGCCAGATTATTTTTAACACGATGGTTGAGTTCCTGAACCAAAAACTGTTTTTCTTCCAGACCGGTTTTCAGGGCTGAGTTGTTTTCAGATATTTCTCTTTTCTGGTTTTCGATTTTTCTTTTGTTCTTTGTCAGCTGGCGGATAAATAAAGCCAGGACAATAATAGACACGATCAATGTAATATTTAAAAAACGGGTATTTTTGATATCTTTTTTAAGGGACTGTTTTTCGGCTTTTTCCTTCTCAAAATTATAATGTGTTTCAAGTTCTTTAATTTTAAGATCCCGCTGTTCACTATAATATTCTTTATAAAATTCCGAAGCAGTTTTATAATAATAAAGAGCAGAATCTGCCTTGTGCTGTTTTTCCAGTATCATGCTTTTAGTCTGGTAAACATCAGCCTTGTAATTCAGGACATTAGATTTAGATACCAAAGTCAGGGCAGAATCTATGTATATTTCTGCATTCTTATACTGTTTATTTTCCAGATAAAAGAAACTCATATTATTATACATGGAAATGACTGCTTCATAATGATGCTGTTTTTTGTATAAATAAAGTGCCCGCTGATAATGAAGTAATTCTTTCTCAGGATTTACCTTCCTGTTTCCCAATCCCAAAATCAGCTCTGCAACGGGCATATTTATGGTATCATGCACTGATGTAGCATACGCTTGTGCCTGCAATGCAAGCTGATATGCCATTTTTTTATGCCCGCTTACACGATAGCAGGAAGATTCACGGATTAGAAAATTGGTATAGTTTTTAAATTTCAATCCGGGATATCTAAAAAGTATTGCCCTGGCTTTCTCTAATTCTTTAAAACAGGAAGGATAGTTTTCGTTGATCTCAAAAATAAGTGCTCTTTCGACAAAAGTTTTAAGTTTTTGTTCGGCGTTCATTTCAGAATTAACCTCCAGAGTTTGAGAAAGTTTAAAGGCTTCATCATACAATCCCAATTCCGTAAGGATTTTCATTTTCATGATGTACAGCTCTATTTTTGCTGAGCCGTTATAAAATGCACTATTTTTATTAATCAGGCGGAGCGCTTCCTTAAAATCACAGTACACTATTTTCTTTTCAAGATCTTTTTTCAGATCTTCGAAGGAAGGGCGGGCTGAACAGTTTAAAGTTGTTAGGATTAAAAAAAAAGCGAAAGATATTCTCAAATTGCAAAAGATTAAATTAATCAACTATATTTTCTGAATACTCAAATATATAAATTACATTAAATTCTGCGGACTTTATTGTTCTGAATCCGTAAATATTTGTTCTGAATTCAGCATTAAAGATATTGGTATAAAAATGGAAAATGTAATTGTTAATTCCTTTTTGCGAAACTTTTGGTTTTTAAAACAGCTGCGCCGCTTACCTCTAAAAGTAGCCATTTTCATGGTGGTGGGCGTAATGGTCATTACGTTATTTTTGATGGTGGAGTGAATGCAATTTTATTAAAAGAAGCTTTTTCCAGGTCAGCTGCATCAGCCTTTTTGGCTACATGGTTTAAAAGTTTGAAGTTTTTGAATTTAATATCTTCCAGGGTTAGTGTTCCTTCTCCATCTATAGATTTAAAATAAATATTCATATTCTGATCGATACTTCCGGCAAGCTGATAGTCTACGGATACTAACCCGTACGCATCTTTAGCCATGCTAACCTAATTTATACATTGGGGCAATCTTATTTAAAAAATAATATTATCAATCATTTCAACTAAAACATTGCTGGGGAGGGTATTCGAAATGCCTTTTGGATAATGTAAATTAAGAGCGATTCATGCCTATTCAGACTCAAAACTTCTTCAAGTTAATTTATAAGAAATTACCCTTATTTCAATTTGTTTCCGAAGTTATTAGTTATAAAACATGATTTCTTTAGTCTTGAAATATTGTTAAATGTTAATTATTTTTGCAAAATATATACGGAATTATTTTTTTTTTAAGTTTATAATTATATTTTTGGTAAAAATAATCTCACTTAATTTACTTCATTAAACTAAGTGCACATAGTCGGGAAAATTAAGTTACTTGAGTTTTTATTATTATTTATTAATCATCTAAAAAAATAGCAAGATGAAAAAAATTAGTTTAAAAGGCATAAAAGATGGTCTTAAAAGAAGTGAAATGAGAGCAATTTCTGGCGGTAGTGGTGATTGGCCCTCAGGAGGTATACCCTGCGCTTTTGATGCAATGTGTTGGGGTAATCCTTCTTGGCCTTCGAAACGTTGCGTTAATGGGTTATGTGTATTAGGCTAACTATGGAAGATGTATATTGGGCTAAATATATATTTTTAGCTCAATATATTAAAAATAATAAAAAAACTAAATCCATTTCAACTATCCTCTTACTTCCTAAAGATAAAAAGTAATTAAATTAAAGATCAAGTCTAATTATACTCTTAATTTCGGATTAGAAATTACTTCCGAAACATTTATATATGTTAGAGCTTTTTTTATGTAAACTTAGCTTATAGTAGATATTCTTTAAAATAATAGTTTTTATTAATTTAATATTTTAAGCATTACTAACAGCTTAAATTTTATGCGAAAAATAAGTAAAAGAGCTATATGTAATCCAGTTGTAGCGACTTGATGAAATTAAATTGTAGATCTACGATTATTATTTATTTAAAAAATCTCTATGCCCGAAAATTATAATTATCTATTCCAATATTTGAAAAAGGAAGGAATTTCTATTGACAAAGATGAATTTGAATTTCAAGTTCAGTCCCACCCAGATTACCCATCGTTATTATCTATAAGTGATACTCTGAATTTTTTAAATATAAATAATGGTGCTATGCGAGTAGATAGCTCTGAAATTGAATTATTGCCAGAACGTTTTATTGCTTATTTAAGCGAAGAAAAAAATAAGCTACAACTTTGTTTTGTTGAAAAGAAAGGAAGTGAATATGTTTATATAAAAGACAAAAAAACTTTAATTCTATCTCAACAAGATCTAGAGGCCAGATGGGAAAACATAGTACTCTTGGCTGAAAAATCGGAAATCGAATTGACAAACTCGAATAATAAATTATCTTGGATCATATTTATATGGTTTTTAGCAATTTTCATATTAGTTTTGTATCAATCTGTCGATAATTTACAAACCGCATTATTTTCTTTATTTCCAATTTTTGGAATATTGTTTTCTGTTGCAGCTCTCAAAGATTTATTTGGAACAAAAAATAAATTGCTTAACAGTTTTTGTAATATAACAACTTCCACTAGTTGTACTAATATTGTAAATTCAACTAAATTGAAAATATTTAAATATTTAAATTTTAGTGATTTGAGTATTGTATTCTTTACCTCTCAATTCGTAGGTTTATTAGTATTCTTATTTATTGGAAATACAGTTGTTTTTTTCTCAATCCAGAAAGTATTGCTAGGTACAGCAGTACCCATTTTATTTCTCTCATTGTATTATCAAAAATTTGTAGAAAAAAAATGGTGTCCAATTTGTTTAGCCATCATTACTATTGTATTCCTTGAGTTGTGGTATGTTCTTCTCTTTCATAAAACTGTATTTGAAATTTTATTGCGGCCTTTAATTAATATGGGTTTAGTAATTGTATCAGTTGCTTTGGTTTGGTTGATAATCAAAAATTTTTTAACACAACATAAAGAACTGAAAGAATTTCAGCTAAAAGGTATTCGGTTTATGAGAAATTATGAGATTTTTAAAAATACTCTGTTAGCTTCAAATCGAGTCGGAAATGATCTAGCAAATGATGAAATTATTGTTTTAGGAAATGCAGAAGCACCGTTAAGAATTATTCTAGTCACAAGTCCTTTCTGTGGATATTGTAAAGAAGCACATTTTATTATTGAGGAAATTTTAAAAAAGCACCACAATACAGTATGTGTAGATATCCGTTTTAATTTTAATTGTGATTATGGTGACGAAAAATCAAGAGAAATCCACCAACAATTAGTCGCAATTTATTATGAAGCAGGTCAGGATGCTTTTTCTAAAGCATTGCACAACTGGTTTGAAAATAAGGACGAAAATAAGTTAGATAAAGTTATAATTGATGAAGGTAATATATTTAAAATCAATATGATATTGGAAAAACAATTTAACTGGAATAAAATAAACGGTATAAATTATACTCCTGCAATTATTATTAATCAATTTGTTTTTCCTGGACAATATGAAATAAATGAATTAATTCATTTTATTGCCGAGTTGGCTGAAGACGAGTGTTTTAACTGCTAGGAAATGAAAGGAATAGTTTTAGTTAATTGTTATTTCGGAGATTTTCCCTGGTACTTTACTTTTTTTATAAAGTCATGTGAAGCCAATCCTACTGTAAATTTTATAATCTTCTCGGATTCAAAATATGATAGCTACTTACCAGATAACGTAAAAATTATGCCATTTAATTTGATGGATTTTAATTTATTAGCTTCTAAAAAATTAGGTTTTGAGATCGCAGTAAAAAAAGCTTACAAATTATGTGATTTTAAACCAGCATATGGATTGCTTTTTTCAGAATATTTGTCTGGATATGATTTTTGGGGTATTTGTGACATCGATATTATTTTAGGCAGAATTAGGGAATTCATGACCGAAGAATTATTAGATGAATATGACATTATAAACACAAGACATGATTATTTAACAGGTTCATTTTTATTATTCAGAAACACATCTAATATTACTAATTTGTTTCTCGAAAGTAAGGATTATGAAAAAGTCTTTACTTCAGATAAGCATTATTGTTTTGATGAATGTAATTTTAAACATATAGAAATGCAACAAGGTATGAATATTTTTGATGTAAGCTGCGAAATTGAAAGTATGGAACATGTTGTCAGAAAAGAAATTGCGTTAGGCAACTGCAATGTTTTTTTTGATTTTTTAGTGGTCGATGGTTTATCAGGTATGCTGAAATGGGATAATGGGGTATTAGGGTATAATAATAAGTTTGAAATATTATTGTTTCATTTAATAATATACAAATCGAATATATTATCTACAAAATATTCTTGGACAAATATTCCTAATATTTTCTATATTGATAAATATACTTTCAGAAAGAAATCAAAGAAATCCATTCGTGGATTTTTAGACTTTTTTTATCACAACAAATTCAAAATTTCAAAATTTCAAATTAAATTCTTGATTGAATATATTGTGTCCATTTATTTCCTCCCAATACTAATTTCAGATATTGCAATTGGAAGTTATAAAAACAAGTTAGGAAGTTCAACTTTAAATATTCAAAAAGATAAAAAAGAAAATAATGTTATATTAAATTATTTTTCATTTCAATCAGAAAATAATTTAGTACAATCAAAATTCAATGAAAATGTTTTTTTTATAAAAGGTATTGCAAACGCGAAGTTCATATGGTTAAATATAGAAAATAGTAAAGAAATTCAAATAAACTATTTTAATGGAAATATTTCAAATTACGAAATGATGAATTAGGTAAAAATTTAATTAAAATTTGAAAAAGTTCCCTATTAATAAATTAACCGAATCAAATGATTGTAGCTCTGCTTGCTGCAAAACACTAAATATTCAAGATTTAAGAGATCAAAGCAAAACCTCGCTTGATGGTTAATCTTGGAGCTCTGATCCTCAACAATAGCCTCATTTTGTTCTGTTTCTATTGCTAGGTCTTTATGTGTCTGGATATTATTGTAGAGGTTGTAAACTTCTTTAAATACTTTGCTTTTGGTCTGAAACATGCGACTTGTGGCTTCGCCTAAGTTTTTCATAAGATGAAATCATTAATTTTTAAAGTTAGCGAATCCAAAAAGAAGTTTAGGGACTTTACATCTTCCTTTGAGTCGACTGCTCTTTCAGACCTTTGATACCATCTTGTATTATCCCATCTTCTCTTAGTTGAACTTTCCTTACGGATACCGTCAACAGTTATTCTGAAATACACAATCCATTCTCTACTTTCTATTTTGGGTCTTTTTAAAAAGAATCCCAAACCAAAACTGCTTTCCAACATAATCCTACTTTTTAAATTAATAAATGTAGAATAATATCACTGCCAAATCAAGTCGTTAATCTCGTTAACCCTTGTAATATAAGGGGTTTTAGCTGTTTCTGGTGCACTTTTCTGCGCGCCGGAAAGTGCACCGATTCTGCACCTTTAATTTTGTGAGCATTTATAAATATTGAAAACAGGCCATAAAGCAAAAAAGCCTGCGAATCTTACGATTTGCAGGCTTAACCACGTTTTTTTCGGGTTTTTGAAAAGATTGAAAAAGCTGCCTTTTTACTTCTTTTACCCTTTTAGTGGGGAGAGCAGGATTCGAACCTTAAGCTTGAAACCCGCATATTTCCTGCATTTTTTATTTTTTAAACCTGTGTTGCCACGATGTTGCCATGAAAATAAAACTGTTAATTTTTGATTGCAAAATTTTTATTTTCAGTTAGTTGATGTTGTTTGGTATGCTATTTTTCTTTTTGCTGTAAATATAAGATCTTTATATGATAAAATGATTGATTTGTTTTGCAACCAAGAAAAAATATTTTGATTATTACAAGTTTAAATATTAAGATTAAATACGTTTCAAAAGAAGAAGGAAAAAAAGCTGTCACATACTCTGATATACCGGACTCGATATAAGTTCTGAAGGTTAAGAGTTAGAGAAATAAGACCTAAATATAATGAAGACTACTGTCAATTTATAATAACTTTATTTGATTTTTGACTTTTTAATTTCTTTTCGGCAAAATAATCTTGTTATGAAGTTCATCTATTTTACAAAGACACGTTGTTTAACAAAAAAAAAATAATATTTTTGAAATGTTTGAAAATCAAATATCTGAATTAAAATTCAAACATGAATTTTTGTATATAAATTGATATAATTTAGGATAAATGGTAAAGGAGTTTTGGATAGAAAAAACTTGGAGCGAGTCAATAAATGATGCTTTGATTATTGATGCTAATAATGCTATTATAGAATTAATTAATACACATGATCCATCTGCTTCATTTTGGATCGGTCATGTTGATGAGGCGTATGTTCTTGGAATTCAGAAAGATTTAAAATTATTTCTTATTTATGGAGAAAATCTGGATAAACGCTTAAAAATGTCTGTAGCGGACTGGGAAAAGGTAGATTTATTAGTTAAGATCTTTTTTGATAAAGATTTTAGTCTCTTGAAAAATAAATTTACTATGGACCTTCTTAATAGTATTAGAAAGATTTATACTATCAATCAATTAAACCTCTATAGTCTTAACTAATACGAAAAAGCGGCTTGTTTAGCTACCGTTTATACATCTCTAAAGAGTATCCTGCCTTGCATAGTTAAAATGAATATTTCCGGCCAATCCAAAAGGTTATGATGGCAGATTTTCTTTCAGAATGATAACCTTCCCATGCTCCTAATGAATCAATAGTTCATTGTCTTAAATATATGATTATATACTTTTTTAGTTTTTTGCTTTTGACTTCTAATAGAATAATTGCAGTTCTAGAAATCTATTCTTGCCATGAAAAACAGATTCCGGATTCATTCGCCTCTTCACTGGTATGGACTTTACCTAATTTAATAAATAAGAAATTTTATGTCGTACAGAAAATAGGTGCGACTGGTTGATTAATCTATATCTGCTCTTTTATAGCTTTCTAATCATATTTGGATTAATGACAGATGTATAGTTAAAGTTTGTAAATGCACCTGTGATATTGCAACCCTTAATTTACATAGTTTATTATATAAAAATAAATTTTTTCTTGTCATTATCGAATAAGTGTTTTTTACATCTTTTATATTATTTTTCAAGCATTTTTTTTTTAAGTTATAGCTGGTTTAAATGCAAAAAATGCTTTTCCCATAAGCCTCATTGTTGCATTATACATATTATGGAGAATTTAAGTATAATGCTTATTAGAATTGGGAATTCATAGTTTATCTGTCAGTTGAATATTTAAGGAATACATCAAACCTTAGAGTTCGATTAGGATCTTGATTGTATTTGCCTATTTAAACTTTATTGGGTTCTGTTGCATCTGGCTAAGTTTTAACTTTGCCTTTTTTAAAATCTTAAACTCATGAATACAAAAGGGCATTGCTATCCGAAATCTATTATACTTCATACAGTATATTTTAAACTTAGGTTTCCATTAAGCTATCGGGATGTTGAAGAGATCATGAAATTGCGAGGAGATCATGTTGATCATGCTACCATTCAGTGCTGGTGTTGTATAAATTATACCTCTGCTTGAAGCAAAGATGAAGAAGAGAAAAGGTAAAATAGGTAAAAGTTGGAGATTGGATGAAACCTATATCATTTATATAAAGCAATAGATAAACTAGGCAATACAATAAACTTTCTTTTGACCAGAAAAAGACAAAGAATGAGCGCTCAGTCTTTCTAATTAAAGCAATTAGTAATAAATTGCATACCAAGAGTAATAAACATTGATAAAAGCAGTTCTAATACTGCAGTGATCAAGATCTATAACAAGAGTTCGTTCGCAAATATTAAAATTCGACAGTGTAAATATTTCAACAATATTGTAGAACAGGACCATCGATTTATAAAATAGAGGATACAAACGGGTTAGGCTTTAAAAGCTTTGAATCAGCAAGACGAACAGTGAGTGGAATTTAAGTTGTGCATATGCTGAGAAAGAATCAGATGATTGGACGTGGCATAACTGTGTTTAAATCATTCTGTAAATTAGCGGGCTAACTTTTAAATTACTTAAATTTTTATATTTGATTCTGACGTATGCGACACAACCACAATTAAAATACTTAATATATCTAAACTTTTGTTTAAAAAAAAGTATTTAAAAAAAACGCCTTAGCTTTTGTGGCAAAAAAGGTATCCTTTCCAAACAAGTTGTGCCAAGATTTTGCCCTAACTGAGACGGGTTAAATATATTTAAAAATACCTTAAATTTTTCTACCGTGAAATTATCCACCCTAAATATAATGTGCTTTGCTAGCGCCACAAAACTTAGACTGATAAAATTTCGCAAAAACAGCCTTAACTTTTTTCGACAAAAAAAGTATCCCTTGCAGATTTTAATCTTAAAACTGTCTGTTTTTTAACTTCGCTGTATAAATTCAATTCGCGCATATACCTACCTACTGTTGAACTTGATATTTTACATCCGGAATTTTGAAGTACTGCAGCAATTCTTCTTTTTCCATAACGTTGATGGTTAGCGAAGAATATGGAAGTGATTTCTTGTTTTACTAGTGCATTTCTTTTTTGTTCTTCGCCACTATGTTGATGTTTCCATTTGCGGTAAGTAGATCTATTAGTATTAAAAACTTTACTCATGAGTCTGATAGAATATGTTTTTTCATTGTTCGACATGAAATAAAAGATCATTGGCTTTCCATGATAAAGATGTTCGCCTGCGCTTTTTAAAATTTCCAATTCTAAATCTGATTTTTTAATTTTTCTTTCAATTTCTCGAATTTTTTGCTCTCCTATATTTATTTCTGTAAAACTTTCTTTGTCCAGTTTTTCATACGCTTTTTGCCATTTACGTAATGCACCGGCGTATAAACCCAGGTCTCTCTCTAGTTTTGCTAAATTTTTATTTTTGTAACTAAGCAGTACTGCTTTTTCTTTAAAGGAAGGGGTATGAACTTTTATACCTTTTTGCATATGTGCGACCTGATTAATTCTTTTTTCCGACATCTTGGTTATTTGTTTTAGGTTAATTAGAAGAATTTAAAAGTAATGGTTGCAATTATTATAATTTTATACATTGAAAAATTATTATTATTCACTTTTATTTAAAGTTACATTGTCATTAAATTGCTCGATAGTTTGATAATTTAGTACAGAATGGATTCTTTTTTTATTGTACCAGTTTTCTATATATTCAAATATTTCTTGTTCCATTTTTTCCTTGGTTAACAGCACATCTTTTCGGTGAATCAATTCTTTTTTAAATGAACTGAAAAAACTCTCCGAAACAGCATTATCTAAGTGATCTCCTTTACGATTCATGCTTCTTATGCATTTATAAGAATCAAGTTTTGCTGTAAAGGCTTTGTTAGCATATTGTACACCTCTGTCTGAATGAAAAATTAATCCATCTGAAACTTTTCGATTCTCAACAGCCATATCCCAGGCAGCTAACGTGGTTTTTTTTGTCGACATTACTGAACTCAAACTCCAGCCAATTATTTTTCGGTCATAGAGATCCATAATTATTGTAAGATATAAAAAACCTGTTTTGGTCTGAATATAGGTAATGTCTGAAACCCATGCCGTGGATGGTGAGTTTACTTTAAACTGTCGATTTAGAACGTTCGGAGAAGTATAATAGTTATGCTTCGAATCAGTTGTTACTTTAAATTTTTTCTTCACTCTACTGCGTAATCCCAATTCCTGCATATAATTAGACACCTGCCTTCCTGCTATTTTATATCCACGGTTATTGAGTTCTTTAGTTATCCTATCTCTACCATACTGTTTTTTAGAATTTAAAAATATAGAGGTTATCTCTTCTTTTAATAACGTGACCTCGCGATGTTTTTTGGGTATTCCGTGTTTTTTCCATTTAAAGTATATTCGGCTACATATTCCTAAAACTTCACACATTTGATCAATTGAATATTTGTTTTCATTACTTCTTATAAATTGATAAGTAACTAATTTTCCTTGAAAAAGGAAAGGAAATCCATTTTTAAAAATCTCAAGCTTAATTTCTGATTTTTTATTATTTTTTTCAAGCTCAAAAAAAATTTTATTATCTGGATGTACTTTTGGAGTACCAAAACCCTGAAAGCTTCCTATTCCATATTTTCTGTACTCCTCCCGCCATCTGCTTAATATGCTGGGCCATATTCCCAATTCTGCCGCGAAGTCTTTCTGACAGCTTTTTTCATAACTTAACTTAACGGCATTCTCTTTAAAAACACGGTCGAATCTTCTACGGTATAATGTCATAAAAAAGTGGATTAATGTGATATTTTAACTATTTGCTTTCTATGAATTCGCAAGGAAATAACGTAATCCTGAATGGGGATAAAAATGAATTTAAGTATAGACGACTTTTTTTGTAAATTTAATTTTCAAAATTCTATAATTATCAACACTGCAGAATCATAATTTCGTACCTAATAATTGTAAAATCTAATCTCAGGTCTATATGCTGTATTACTTAAAGAACGGGGAGTATAATAGTATTACTTTTCCTGTTTATCTAACAAATGTATTATAATTGTCTATATAATTTTATTAAGATCGAATAATAGTGAAATTAATGCTCGGACGATGCACGGGTGTACTTTTTAATAATAGTTATATTTGTAATATACTTTATTTGCAAATAAAAACTTTTAATGCGAATATGGACATTGCATTATCTCTGCTTACTTTGTATTTATATTTATATTTATATTTTTTTTTGTTTCTTTATTGACACTAAATTCTTTTACTAAAAAAAGTATTCATACCATTTTAAGGCATATTTTTAAAGAGAATTGATTTGAGAAGATAAAATTGTATTAGCAAGGTTTTTAAATGCGTTAAGATTAAAATAAAAGTATGCCAAATCTGCGGGAAAAATAAATATAGAGTTATGAGATTTATGTTGGGAGCAACGACCAATTTAAATTTACAAAAAAAAATGTCTCTGTGGGTTAAAAAAAGTGCCTGGCGAAAATAAATATATATAAATAATTTCATTAAAAAACACATAACACTATTATTATTTAGTATATGTTTTGCTGTAAATGCTCAAACACTTAGAAAAACTGGCCTGATATTATTCGTAAAAACGATGCTGGCGAGTTTGGCACGGGAGGAAATTAAAAAAATAGCAGCGAATGTTTTACTATGTCAAAGAGATATATGGCGGATGGCCAAAGAATATTCAGATGCAGCAAGAGTTAACTCCGAAGCAAAAAAAAAGGATTTACTAATATTTAAAAAGTAAACAAAAGAAATTAATAAAGACAGCAGTGCCACCTGTCAGGAAATGGCCTGTATGTCTTAAATGTATGCAGAGGAGAAGGATGAGCCTTTTAAAGAATCTTTTTTAAAAGTTTTAAACTACGTACTTTGAGGAATAATATAAACAATACAAAAATATAAAAATCGAATAAAATGAAATATTATCTGTTAATTATCTGCCTAATTACAGCAACATGTTTTGCCCAAAAAACGACAATTTATACCATTGGAGATTCTACAATGGCCAATAAAAAAGATCCGGATAAAAATCCTGAACATGGTTGGGCGCAGGTTTTACAGCCGTTTTTTAAGGACGGTATTGCGGTGGTCAATAAAGCGGTAAACGGACGAAGTACCAAAAGTTTCATCAATGAAAAACGCTGGGATTCGATTCATAAAAAGCTAAAAAAAGGAGATTATGTTTTTATTGAATTTGGACATAATGATGAAAAAATAGAAGATTCTGCGCGTTATACAAATCCGCATACGACTTATCGATATAATTTGATTCGGTTTGTAAAAGAAAGCCGTGAGAAAGGTGCAATTCCCATCTTATTGACTTCAATAGCACGACGTAGTTTTAATGAAAAAGGTGTATTAGTCCCTACTCATGGCGATTATCCTTTAGAAACGAGATTGGTAGCTCAGCAATATAAAGTACTTTTTATAGATTTGGAATATTACACAGAATTGCTGGAACAATCTTACGGACCGGAAAAATCGAAGCAATTGCATTTGCATTTTAAAGCAGGTGAAAATGTGTATTATGATAAAGATAAAAATGATGATACACATTTATCTTTAAAAGGAGCAACTGAAATAGCGCAAATTGTTGTCAATCAGATTAAAAGTTTGGAAGATCCTTCGATGGAAAAACTTAAAAAAGGAATTAAATAAAGATATTTTATCTAATGAAATGCGCTAAAATATGGTTATAAAAACTTTTAGAGGTAAGTTTTCTTTATAAGGATGAGGAAATTTGTAATTAATATTAAGAACTTTTATTAGAAGTAATTTTTTTTGGATTATAATTGTTGATTTTTTTAGTTTTTTGTTCTTTATAAATTTTTTAATGAAAATATTGAACATGAATATTTTTTGAATATAAAGGGAAGTTTAGGGTTGAATTCCAGATGTTTACTTCAGGCGTTTTCCAAATAACCATAAAATTGTATAGTAGCAGTATTCAGTCCTATGGCTCTTAATGTAGAAAGTATCGAAAAGCTGACAATTAGCTCCATCCTTGAAAACGATTTTTTTGGAATCGGAAACAGAGTAAGCAGTTATTTTAAATATTCAGAGCAAGAATTAAATAAAATGTGGGCTATTCATCCCGAAATAAAACCATATTCATTAGGAACTTACAGCCATATAAAATGGCAAAAAGATTTTATGAAATTCATTGAAAACTTTGAATTTATTGGAAGCTTAGAAATAGTTGACAACCTAGACAAAAATGGTGATGGATTTATAAATGTAAGTAGTTGGGAATTTTTAAAAAATTATTTTAATGAAAAATTTAAAACTCTTCTTGATCAGAACGGTCAGAAAAGATATAAAGTACAGGCGATTGTTAAAAATTGAAACAATAAGGAAAATTTGTTAAATAGATAAATGATTATATACACTTTTAAACAATCAGAATACATCATTACATTTTAACTACTGTTGTCTCAATTGTTAAAATGTAATATCCTATCGCGCACTTCACTATTCCCAGCTTATATCACTATATAAAACAGTTTGTGCTACGATTTTGCCACAAAACTTAGAAAGATGAAAAATATTTAATAACCGGCTTGCCTTTTTTTAAGTAAATAAGTATCGACTCCAAATAAATGCTAAAGAATTGAAACATAAACTTATATAGGATTTTCATAACTTAGCATATCTTATTGAATAATGTTAATTGTCTCTTATGGCAGAAAATATTAGACATTATCTACCTCTTTTCAAAGAGAACGCTGTTCTTCTATCTTATAGAAGAAATACCCTTGCAGAAACTGCAGGCGAATTGGGCATCTGTGCAAAACAGCTTTCTAAATGGCGTAAAGTTTATGAGAAATTTGGAAAGGGAAGTTTCCCCGGTCCAGGTCATAAAAGAATTTATTATGATAATAAAAAAATCTACGGATTAGAAAAGAAGCTTTCAGAATCCCAACTTCAGCTGGAAATACTGGAAAAAGGTTTGAAATACATGCATCAGGGCAAGCATGCACTTTGTAGTTTTATCCATGAGAACAGAGATAAATATCCTTTATATAAAATGTGCAAGGTACTAGGAGCATCTCATTCTACATATGATCTATGGACAAAACAGCCATTTTCAAAAAGAGAAACTCGTGTCTATCTGCTTAAAAAAGAAATAACTTCTATATTTTTCGAATTTAAGCGACATAAAGGGAGTATATTAATTACGAGAGAACTTCATAGACGTGGATTTCAAATTTCCGATACTCAGGTTTCATTTTATATGAAACAGCTTGGTTTGCGAAGTATAGTAAAAAAGAAATTTACAGCCACAACAGATTCCAAACACAATCTATGCATTGCTCCAAATGTGCTAAACAGGCAGTTTAAAGTCGATAAACCATGTAAAGTATGGGTTTCGGACATTACATATATCCGTATCGATAAAAGGTTTTCATATTTGACTGTTGTTATGGATTTATATGATAGAAAAATAATTGGCTGGCATTTGAGCAGCGGACTTTCTACCAAGGTTACTACCCTGTCTGCATTTGAGAAAGCCAGAATTAATCGACCTGTTTCGCACGGATTAATATTTCATTCTGATCGAGGAATACAATATGCTAACAAAATATTTACTAATAAATTGGAAGAATTAAACTGTACGCGAAGTATGAGCCGTAAAGGAGATAAATTTGATAATGCTGCAATTGAAAGTTTTTTTAATACACTAAAAAGAGAGCTAATTTATAAACAGACTAGATTGTTAACTGCGAAAGAAATGAAAAAAGAAGTATCTGAATATATTGAAAACTGGTACAATAAAAAAAGAATACATTCCAGTCTTAATTATAAAACAATTGATGAGTTCAACAATGCTGATTTATGAAAAATATAAGAATAAATTATGGCCGTGATTTCAAATTAAGAGCTGTTCTGTTAAGTTTTGAGAATGGCAGTTTGGCTCAAACAGCCAGAGATTTGCAAATAGGTAAAAATCTTCTTTTTCTTTGGAGAAAAGAGTTTAAAAAAAATGGAACCGGATGTTTTCCAGGCTGTGGAAATTTGACTTTAACTTCTGAAGAAAAGAAAGTTTACAATCTTGAAAAAAAAATTAAGGAAACAGATCTAAAGTTTGAAATCATTCAGAAGACCAGTAAATATTTTGGTATGGGAATGCCTTCTATTTTTAATTTTATGGCTGAAAATGAAAAAAAGTATGCAATTAGATTAATGTGCAGGACATTAGGGGTAAATAGAGGAACCTATCGAACATGGAAACGAGGTTTGCTTACAGAAAAACAAAAAATGCGTATAAAATTAAAAAAAGAAATCAGTTCCATTTTTTCTATTTCTAAGGAGACTTATGGATGCCATCGTATCGCAGCAGAACTTCAAAAATCAGGTTATATTTTATGTCACACCACAGTATTAAAACTTATGAGAGAATTAGGCATATATGTTTCGACAAAAAAAAATAGCTCAGCACTCAGAGATCAACGAAATGTTCCAAACGAAAAAAATTAAAGAATTCTTAAAACCCGCTCTTCCAAGAGTTCTCACGCAAGCAGGTAAATTTCTCCTGACTTCGCACTGGCAATCTTAATCAGGCATTGTTTTGTAAATATTAATAAACAAAAAAAGCTCAAGGTTTCCCTTAAGCTTTATCTTAATAGCGGGAGTGGGACTCGAACTTTCGAAAAAATAACTAAAATTCAAATTCGGTTTTTCTAAAAGTTTCTAAACTAAACTTCTTAGACCTCGAATTTGTTGACTATCTGGTTCCCAAAATAAAATATGCCACGATTCTGCCACAAAACTCAGACTACTGAATATTTTTCAAACCAACCTTAATGGTGAGGCGTAATTGGAGCTAACTTCACATGTTTCCTAATATAATTTGCAGTAAACTTTCTCACTAGGCTCAAATTGGAGCTATGCATTATCAAGTAGGTGTAGTGAAGTAGGTATTTTTAAAAATACTCTTATTTTCTATTTTGCAGTAATGGGTTTTTACAATAAAGTATGTTTCAAATTATAGTATGAAACGTGTTCGTAAAATCTTAACCGTAATAGATTCGTAAATTTGTTATTCAACCAATACATGTAAAAATGACGCTTCCTCACGATTTATTTAATCTTAAATTTGCTGAGTATATAGATGATTTAAAGTTTCTATATCTCAATGACGAAAATTTTAAAACGATTTGTGATCAATACTGTCACAATAAAAATAAGGCCGAAATAGCAGCACAAAAACTCCGGAAAAACATGGCAAATCAACTTGCTTATAGTGATTTATCGAAGGAGCTGGAAGAAGAAATTTTAATTTATTTAATAAGAAGGAGTTAGCATGCCTTAACAGCTACCATCATACCGCTGTAATAAAACCGGCAAAGAAATTAATTAGATATAGGCATCATTATAAAGATTAAAGTTCATTTATTCTGCATACAGGCAGCTGCCGCAATTTTTTATTAAACTCGCTTTTTTATTGTTTCATATTATAATATGCAACCACTTTTAATTGATTCTTTGTCAGTGGATCTGTCATTTTATATTTTGTCTGTTAACTTAATTTAAAAGAGAAAGCAGTTTTTGAAGCGACAACTCTATTGAGCCGTATGTAGGCAACCCAGATTACAATTTTGATTATGATTTGACAACTAAAGCGATCAATTATATTCAAATACAAAAAACAATCGTACCAGACAAACTTTGTATTATGTTGTCAGGTGCGAGGCACGCGCCCCATCATCCACGACAGGAATGGATTGCAAAATACAAAGGAAAATTTGATCAGGGCTGGGATAAAATACGAGAAGAAACCTTTAACCGTCAGAAAAAATTAGGAATTATTCCTGCAAATGCAAAACTGACGGAAAGACCTAAAAAAATTCAGGCATGGGATTCTTTAAATGCAGAACAAAAAGAGTTATATGCATATATGATGGAAATCTATGCGGGATATTTGGAACAGGCAGATTATAATGTTGGGCGCGTTATAAAATCAATCGAAGATTTAGGGCAACTCGATAATACTTTAATTATTTATATAGTAGGAGATAATGACGCAAGCGGTGAAGGAAGCCCTGAAGGAGCAACTAATCTCGAAGCTGAAATGAACGAAATTTACACCGATTATAAAGAAGAAATGCTCAAACAAAAAGAGGATATTGGAACATGGAAAAGTTACAATCCCGTTGGTTGGGCGCAGCCCATCAATACAACAATGCAATGCTGCAAACAAATTGCGTCTCATTACTGAGGAACCAGAAACGGTCTGGTTATTTCGTGACCAAAAGGCATAAAAGATCTTGGCGGCATCCGCAGTCAATGGCATCATTTTATCGATATATTTCCAACAATTTTAGAAGTTACGCAGATACAGGCACCTTCTTGATATTATCGCTCAGGCAGACTGGATTATTGATATCGGTCCGGGCGCAGGCAGATAGGGCGGGGAACTAATTTTTCAGGAACCTGCTACCGGGCTGTTAAAAAGCAGGGAATCGGTAACGAGGGAGTATTTGAGAAAATACCTGGGATTATGACTCCTTGGGCAATTTTCTCAAGTCCGGGAAGCTTTCTTTAAATTCCTGCGCGGGTTCGCTTTTTTTTGAATTTTTCACAGGTTAATTGCACAATGTGCTGTTATTTATTTTGATCAGGCCCTTTATGGTTATGCAGCTTTGATCTGTAGCCGGGTTCAGAACGATGTACCCCATATCATCCAGGGCCATCAGCGCATCTAATACTTTTGCATGGTTTTGCCTTTGGGCAGCAATATTCTCGGTAAAGGTCCTCAGGACATTATAAGGCGGGATTACAAGCATCGCCAGCTCTTCCAATGTGCAGGTCCCGGGGTAGCTCCGGGCAAGTTTCCTGAGTATGCCGTCAAAATAAACCGATGGTTTCTCCAAGATATAACAGTTTAAAGAATAACATAATTGCCTGGGGTAAAAATAAAAATATTTTGATTATTATTTAGATATTTTCCATAACATCCCGGTTCAAATTAGTGTCATTTGTGTATTATCGGTTTATAATGTCGTATTTTAGGAACTGTTCGCCTTATACGTTGCACCAAAGTCTTTAGCGAATTGGCGAAGGATTTTTTTTTGCTATCGGTGCCGGGGCAGGCTCATCACTATTTTATAAGTATAATGGTGCGCTAAGACAGGGCTGAAATTTCAGCTTTATTCGGATTGGTTCTCGCTTTTAGTTTCCTTTGAGCCTCGTCTGACAAGGGTATAAAACTCTTTTAAATGCCACCAGACAGGGCACATCTCAAGGTCTCCTTTGTAATTGTATATGGTAAGGAAACAGCTTTTAAGGAAAAGCTGGGAATCCGTGATTCTCGCCCATGGCTTTAACTCCACTTCCTGTGGCGGGGGAGTGGTGTCAAAATAGCGTTTTATTTCTTCTGGGGTCATGGGGCAAAAATAGGTAAAAAGTATAGGCCTGTCAAGGGGTGGGGGCTTTGTTGGCTTAAAATTTAAGTTATCTTCCCTGCTTTTGTTCCAACTGTACTGGCAGTCATTAAATTATCCTGCCGGTTTTATTTTTGCTTTTTGCAATCTTTTTTTTCTGCCGGGCCTAATGTGATTTTTTTACTTCCTTAGTGTTTTTTTTAGGAGCTTTTTCCCGCTATTCCTTCCAATCTATGCGCCGGAACTCGGCGCATAGGATTTCCACTGCACACGAGCGAAGCGAACTGGCGAAGCAATCGGGGCTAGGGCTGCTGCCAGCCAGATCTTGCGCATTATGGCCCTGGTATAGAAGTTACTTTTATGTGCAGGATTGGAGTAGTAATAAAAATGAATTATCAAAACTAATTTCGAGTGAGCAAAAATTTGATGGATTTGAAGAACTTGAAGTGAGTGATATTTACAACGTTAATTTCATTACAGAAGAACAAGCACAAAAACTTCTGAATTAAATAATGTAACTGATAATGAAATAAAAGAAATATTTGACTTTAAGATAGTCAATGAAACAGATATTTATGGAAATCCGTTAGATAAAAAGTCTTTCTCATACTTTGTTAAGCATTTCCAAAAACTAAAAAGCTTCAGATTTCTCTGAAGCTTTGTCTTAATAGCGGGGGGCATTCAAATATCTAACCAGTTAATTGAAGATTATTATAGTACTATTCCAAGTGCATCTTAATATTTTTTAATAAGTATCACATAAAGTTACCCAAAATTGGATAGCTTTGTGTAGGTTGTCACACATATCAGCAGGTTGTACAGCATTTAAGAAATGACATTAACAGATAAAGAAATACAAACTGATTACAAAAATCGAATTAACCGAGTTTTTGAGTTTATTGACAAAAACTTGGAATCGGACTTATCGTTAAATGCAGTTTCGGAAATTGCTTTTTTCTCATCATTTCATTTTCATCGAGTTTTCAAATTTGTTACAGAACAAACTCTACATGAATACGTAAAACGAAGAAGAATAGAAAAATCAGCATCTGATTTGTTACATAAAAACATAACAGCAACTGAAATAGCACATAAATATGGATTTAGTGATAATTCTTCCTATTCCAGAGCATTTAAAAAGTATTTTGGAGTAAGCCCGACTGAATTTAAAAAACAAAATCCAAATAGATTTAGCAAGATTCGTCAACTTAAAAGCAAGAATGGACAAGAATATCCTGACTATGAAAAATATATTTGCGTCATTAATAATCTTAAAAATTGGATAAAAATGAACGCAAAAATTGAAATTAAAGAAATGTCAAAAATGGATTTGGCCTATGTATCAAGTATTGGTTCACATAACCTTGAAAATGCCTATGGAAAATTAATGCAATGGGCAACACCAAAAGGATTAATGAATGACCAAACAAAAATGATAACGGTTTATCACGACAGTTTTAAAGTTACTGAAGCCGACAAAGTAAGGATGAGTGCTTCGATTTTACTTGACAAGGCTGCAGAAACAAATGGAGAAATCGGAATGACAACAATAGAAGCTGGAAAATTTATTGTTGGAAGATTTGAAATTGGATTAAACGAATTTGAAAAGTCGTGGACTGGATTATTTGTCTGGATGAATGAAAATGGATATAAGAAAGCTGACAGAGAGCCTTTTGAAATTTATTATAATAATTTTAATGAACATCCTGAAAGGATAGCTATTGTTGACTTTTGCATACCAATTGAATAAAAACGCTGTACAACAATAGCTATAAGTAATTGTTTGTTTTTGGACACTTTTGAAAATCCCTTGCTCTCCGAAGTATTACTTATAATGCTGCGCAAATGTCTCTGACTTTTGCGCATTTTTTTTGATGTTATTATGAAAATTAAATCTTATAAAGTCTCTCGACTTTTAAGTTTTCGCTTAAAACAAAAAAGTCTCAAATTTCTCTAATGCTTTTTCTTAGTAGCCCTAACGGGACAATTCTCGAACCATTTTGTGGATGATTTAAATAAAATAAATATCAGGCAATATTAAATTTTTCGGTTCAAATTCCATAACTATGAGCTTAATTTTAATTTAAATATCGACCTTGATGGTACGGAATTCGAACCATTTTTTATAAAACTTCATTTTTAACAAAATTACATATAAATACAGATTAACAAAGTAAGATATAGTAGTAGAAATAAATTAACTATTGTTACTTTTGTATACTATATCTATAGGATAAAAGAAGTATGACAATCAAAATGCCAACAAATAAAAATACCTTAATATTATTTTTCCTTTCATTTACCATTCAACTAAGTGCACAAGAAACTAATAGTTTGTCGCATCAGTTCTTAATGAATATAGAAATAAGACCAAGAGCAGAATTTACTTCAAATTATATTCTTTCCCCTAATGATTCAATAGATCCTTACTTTTATATTACGCAGAGAAATAGAATTTCTATGCAATATGCAAGAGAAAAATGGCTTGTTAAATCTGATTTTCAGGAAATACATCTTTGGGATGAAAACAAAAAAGCTTCCAAAGTAGGTAGTATTAATTTTTATCAGTTATTTTTTGAAACAAAGTTTAAATCAATAAATATACGATTGGGTAGACAAAGTATTTTATTAGATAATGGAAGGTTATTCTCAGATGCACCTTGGGCACAACAAGGAAGAGCACATGAAGGGATACGTATAATGAAATCTTCAAAAAATTTCTCTAATGACTTTTTCTTTTTATTTACTCGAAACTATGGTAATGAGTTTGAATCAACCTACTCTCCTGTTGCATCCAATAAATATAAATATATGTTGGTAAATAATTTTAGTTATAATACCAATAAGGGCTTATCATTTAATTCATTAAATGCTGTTGATTTTTTAGAAAACACAAATTCGGGACAACTATACACTCGTGCAACGACTGGTGGTAGAATAGAATTTAAAAATAAACATTGGTACTATACATTAAATTCATATTTTCAGTTTGGTCGTAATATAAAAGGTCAAAATTTATCAGCTTACTATTTTCAGCCTGAAATAAAATTATCGCTACTAAAATCTAATTGGCGTTTAGGTGCGGAAATAATTAGTGGAAGCAGTTCCCAATTATCTAGTGACAGTTCTGGAGATTTTGATGTTTTATATGGTGTTACATGGAAGTTTAATGGAAATATGAATGTCTTTACTCGGTTTCCAAATGATGTTAATGGGAAAGGCCTCGTGAATCCTTATCTATTTACTACAATCCCTCTAAATAATAAACTATCCCTTCGTTCTGATTTCCATCTTTTTTATACTCAATATCCTCTTCGAAATAATTTAGGAAAAGAAATGAAAAAGTTTCTTGGCTTTGAAAATGACCTTTCGTTGAAATACACACCAATAAAAGAACTGGAAATAAATTATGCATTTTCTTTTTATCAATCAACAAGTTCCATGAAATATTTGCCTAAAATACAAGATGAAAATAAACTTGCTCTTTGGAGTTATTTGATGATATCATATTCTTTTAATGCTGTAAATTTAAGGCATTATAAAAACTAATTTCTTATTTATTAAACGATTTGCATATTATTGAATGACCATAAGTAATTCGAACCTTTGAATATTCGTAAATGCTTACGGTTGGGGATTTTAAACAGCCGGAACGGGACTAGAACCTCTCGGCAAAATAGAATAGCTAAAATAAAAACAGCGTAATACAGTTTCGAACCTAAACTCTCTAGACCTCGGTTTTGCTGGGTTTGTTTCTTTCATTATAAGCAAGTGCCACGATTCTGCCACAAATGTTACAAGAACAAAAAAATTAAGAAAAAAAATGCTTTCAAATTTTCACAAAGAAGATGTGAGCAGATAAATATAATTGTTTGCGAAACTTATTAGTAAGGTGCATAATTAGCTCCACATCACTCATTTTTTTAAATACCGGTATATTGGGCAGTATACCTTATGTGTTACCGCACACAGGCTCAAAGCCTATAAGTATACCCAGAGTATACCTGAATTCCCCGAAGCCCAGCAAAGAGGCAAGCGAGTAGGGCTCTGCCCAACTCCCGCTTGCTTTTTTCAAAACAAATTAAAAATGGAATAAAATCTTTTACAAAGTAAAAACAACGTAAAAAAAGATTAATATGCAGACTTGTCAAAGAGAGCCTCAAAACACCATAGAAGACCTCTAAACTTAACAAACGTATATTGCCGATCTTCTATCTAAAAAAATGGAAAAAAAACGGTTTTTATAACGTTTTCTTGCTCTTACCTTTGTTGTAATATTTTGCGAATACATTTTTATTTTTAATTCTACTTAATGTAGTTAAAGGATGAACATAGCAACTTGCTAGGATTGTTTCTGGATGTACTAACGCAAATTCCAGCAATCTTAATGACAATTTTTAGTCGAAGCTAATATAATATTACAGTAATTTGCATGTGCATGCACGCCTTGTTATATGTATCTGTTCGTTGATTTATGTATGCAGGGCCAGTTATAAATGCGTAAATAAGTAGGTGCAATTGTGAAAATGTAACTGAGGATGTATGTATATACACTTTTATGCTTTTACAGTTTTGCAGATATAGCTAAATACATCTCTATACGAGAAAATACATACATTGTTATGTACATATGTAACGTAAATATTTTCAAAAGAAATCAGAAAAAAGGAAAAAAGAAAAAAGAAAGCAATTTTAAATGACGGGATGCAGTCGGGCCAAAAGGAATCGGAATAAGTCCCGAAGGGTGGCTTGCGAGGTAAGAGCAAGGCATTATGCCGAAGTCTTTTTGCCAGACTGAGGACATCCCGTCATACCTTTATTTTCTTTTTTATTTCTTTGGAAAAGTATAAAGTATAAAGAATTTTGGGTTTAGAAGATTAAGAGGTAGGATTAAATCCAGTGATAAGGTTTGTTCTTGCGATTGAGGTAGCAATACATCTCTTCCTTTTTGAGTTCGGGAAAGAATTTAAGGGCACCTTCGATTGCATAGTTGGGCAAAAAGGAAATTTCGTCACGGACAGCGTTAATTACTTTTTCACGACCATAAAAGCGCACGATTTCGTCAATCTGATCCTGACCACCACGCTCCACAATACGAGCAATAACCATTTTATATCCCCCGTCCCAATCAATACTATCGAATCTAAAATCCCAGAAGAATTTAGGATGAAGATTGGGTATATTTTTAGTTAATTTTTTCATTGTTTTTTTATAATGGTTAGTATCAAATATAAGCAATTTTCTGCTGAATTACCTGCGAAACCCCCTTTTTTTATTGGGGTTAATTGGTAAATCCTGGCTTTCTGATTTAAATTTATATAAAGGATTTTTTACTGCCAGTTCCAGCCGTTTTTTAATGTTTTTCCAGTTCTGCTCTTTTTCTTTTAGAAAATCTACACCTTCAAATGTGGTAATCTTGTCATACTTATTCAGACCTATGATAGCCCAGTAGGGATCTTTGTCATATTTTCTCTGGTAGGCTTGCAGATAAAATTTTAATGGTTCTTGTTCAAGCATAAAGTACATATCAACAAAATCCTTGTACCTGTTACCGCTCTGATGAATTGCGTGGAGTTTCATTGCTCCAATGTCTTCATTGGAAATCATGCGTACTCCTTCAGCTGTTTCCACGGAATTCAGAAGCGGATAATTGTGTGTAATAACATCGACTTTTATATTATCGATGAAGGTAAGAACTGTGTTGTTGTAGAGTCTGCTTTCTTCTTTATTTGCACCGTAAGTGTCATGCAGATAATTTAGCATCATCTCCGGATCAAAATCTTTTCTTGTAAAAAGATCTATATCTACCGATAAGCGGTGTCCTAATCGTAAGGCTAACGCCGTACCACCGACCAATATATGGTCTTTTAGTTTTTCGTCTTTCATAAGCCTTTGGAGAAGTTCCCACATCTCCGAAGTAACAGTTTCTTTGCAGAGCATAATTTTATATTTTCAGAAAAATTAATTCTGAAAAAGCCCTGCTCTTTTGAAGTGTCTTCTGATGGCTTTATTTGACAGAGGATGTCCAATACTAAAGATATAAGACTGTATTTGGAACAGGTAAGTCTAATACTTCCAAACAGTCTCAAGTACTTCCGCAATAGGCCACCAATACTGATTATAAAATATATTGGTTTTAAGTAACACTATTAATTAAAGTCATGGAAAATGAAGAAAAAAAGAATCCGCATAAAGGAGGAAGGCCTTCCAAAATAGATCCCGCCGTCCATCGTTATTCCATCAGTCTTAATGCGGAAGAAAATGCACGCTTTCTCAGTCTTTTTGAAACCTCAGGAATGCATGTAATGGCGCACTCTATTATAGCTTGTGTTTTTCAAAAAGGAATCAAAACAGTTAAGATTGATAAAGTAACAATGGACTACTACATGCGCCTGACCTCTTTCCACAGCCAGTTTAGGGCTGTTGGGGTAAACTATAATCAGGTTGTGAAGATTCTTTACTGTAATTTTTCCGAAAGGAAAGCTTCTGCATATCTGTACAAACTGGAAAAACAGACCGAAAAATTTGCTGTTTTATGTCAGAAGATTATAGAGCTTACAGAAGAATTTGAAGCAAAGCATCTTGAAAAATAAATATTTTACGGTATTAAATTTTTAATAAGGCTAAATGTAGTCTCCTTGTTCAGAAATCAAAAAAAAAGAGGATTAAAGCCAGTATTGTTAGAGGACAATCGAAGCCAAGAAAACACATTCAATACATTTTCGTAGATTACTTATTTGTTACTAATGTACTTTAGCTATATCAAGGTGCTATTAAAAAGCGCTTGTTTCTTAACTAAGAAAAAAAGATACATTTTTTAGTGATGTAGAATATATAATAATCGAAATTAATGGTATGGAAGAAATAGTAACTAAAGAAGATTTAAGACTGTTTGGATTGTTTCTGTTAGATAACATGAGGTTTATAATTGAAGAGGTTAGTCATGATAACACTAGATTGTCACAGCCCGACTGGATAAAGAGCAAAGCTGTTAGAAAGCTGCTGGATATATCTGCAGGCTCGGTACAGAATCTCAGAACAACACAAAAAGTCCGATTTAAAAAAGTTTTAGGTTCGTACTACTATAATAAAGAAGATTTATTAAAACTTTTCAGTGATGAATGAGGTTGATAAACTAAAAGAGGGTCAAGTAATGAAACATTTAGCCATCTATATGGATGACCCAATACTTAATGTTTGGCATCTGGCTATTTTAGCAGCGATTCTGAGTTTGGGATTCAGGCAGGGGGAGAGGCAGAGGATAAAAGTAAGCCGTAGTAAGATTATGGCATTATCGCACATAAACACATTGCCGACTTATCATAAATATTTTAAGCAGCTTCAAGAATTGGGATATATTAAGTACAGTCCGTCCTATCACCCAGGTTATAGAAGTGAAGTTGAATTATGTGAAAAGAGGTGATCTCAAAAATGAGATAACCTCTTTTGTCGTTTTTTTATTATGCTTATTTGCGATAGATGATATGAATTTAAGAAGATGAAGGTATATTGTATTTCTTTTTAATTTCATTTATTTCCTTCTCTAATCTACTTAGTATTGCCAAATCTGTTTTGGAAATATTAATACTAGTTTTATTTAGTCTTTTATTCAGCAGTGACATTTCACGTCCAATAGTTTTCTGTTCAGTAATAGCATAGGCTTCGGTCTGTTTTACTGAGGCATGACCTAGCATCTCTTTAACTACATTTATAGGAACATTATTATTTAATGTTACTGTGCTTCCAAAAGTCCGGCGTGCCATATGAGTGTTAAGTGTAAAGGGAAAACCACAGAGAATTGCGATCTCTTTAAGATACTCGTTCATTTTCTGGTTAGAGGAAACAGGCAGCACTGTACCGCGCTGTACACAAAGCGGATGATCTTTATACTTCTCAATTATTTTAAGTGCCTGAGGAAGCAGCGGGACATTCGTGGTTGAATTCGTCTTCTGTCTCTCAGACATGATCCATAAGTTACCATCTATCCCGTCTTTTATATCTGCCCTTCTCAACTGATAAGCGTCAATGTACGCCAGTCCAGTGTAACATTGGAACACAAATACATCTCTGACAACATTGAGCCTATCTGTGGTAAAATAATGCATTTCCAATTCATATAATTCCTGAGTCGAAAGAGGTTTCTTTACCATTTTGGTTTTTCTGCCCTTAAAGTTTTTGAAAGGATCCTTTAGGATAATTTCCTTATCAATGCCACGAATAACAATTTTTTTGAAGTTGGCAATGTACTTAAGCGTTGTGTTGTTGCTGCAGTCGCGAACTGTCCTAAGATAAAACTCAAAGTCTTTTACAAATTCAAGATTTAAATCTGCAAATTCAAGATCTGTCTTATTAAACTTGAATTTAATAAAGGCTGTTAAATGGTTTTTAGTAATAGTAAAGCGGTCAAGCGTCCCTTGTGCATATCCTTTGCCTAACAGCGCGCGCATTTCATCATTGTGCTTTTGAAATTCTTCAAGTACTTTAACTTTTGGTTTTACTTTGCCCAAAACATAGTCCATGATTTTTTCGGCGGTTATAGGTTTGCCGCTGTACATCATTTCTGTTTTTATTTCATTAATTTTTAAAGTCAGTGCATCCAAGAAGAAGTTTAAAGATTTTGCGTCTTCTTTGGATCCAACTGCCCGCTCTGTTTTTTGATCCCACCTGGAATATTCCCATTTGCGTTTGGTGGATGCTTCCTTTGGAATTCCGTCTACTGTAATTCTAAAGTACACGGTTCTAATTTTTCTGTCATTACTGGTTATTTTCATAAAGAAAACTAACCCAAAGCTGCTCTCTAACATAATTCAACTGTTTTAGATTAATAAATGTAGAATTATAGCATCAAAAAAACAAGTCGTTAACCTTCTTAACCCCTGTGTCTATAAGGGGTTAGTTTAAATTCTGTGGCAGTTTTTGTTGGCAGACAAAAGTGCCATGATTCTGCCATAGAGATTTTGGGCGATTTTAAAAAATTTGAAAAGCAGTATAAAAGAAAAAAGCCTGCGAATCTTACGATTTGCAGGCTTTACCACGTTTTTTTCGGGTTTTTGAAAAGATTGAAAAAGTGACCTTTTTTACTTCTTTTACCCTTTTAGTGGGGAGAGCAGGATTCGAACCTGCGAAGTTCACACAGCAGATTTACAGTCTGCCCTCGTTGGCCGCTTGAGTATCTCCCCGAAGCTTGTATTGTTGCGCTTTGTTGTTCTAAGCGGTTGCAAATATAGGAACGTTTTTGATGTTTACAAACAAAAAACGAACTTAATTTTAAGTTATTTTAAAGTTATTTTTTAATTCATTGGAATTGAATAAAATAAAAATAACCACAGTATAAAGTTTTTTCAAATTATTTAAAAAAGTAAGAATATTCTTTTGTGCGATTTATCATTATTGCTTTTAAAACCGAAGCTGCTAAATGCTTTGCCGCCGATTTTTCAGGATATATCACAGTAAAATTGCAAAAAATTTCATCTCGTAACAGGTAATATTTGATTCTTTTTTTAATTATAAATTCGAAATCAAAAAGAAATAAATTAAGGTTTTGCTCTTTGCGAGAACTTACCCATAAACTTAAAGCAATTTTTTGTACTTCATTAAACAAAGTTATAAATGCATTAAACAAAAAAAATCTCCGCTGGGGAGATTTTTTGTTTTATTCTGAAATTGGTATTATTTAGCTAAAAGCTCAACTATTTTTGCTTTTAATTCAGGACCTCTTAAGTCCTGCGCAACTACTTTTCCTGATGCATCAAGAATAAAAGTCGCCGGAATAGATTCTACTCCGTATTGTTTTGCAATAGGTTCTTCCCAGAATTTTAAGTTAGAAACATGTGTCCATGTTAAACCGTCTTTTGCGATAGCATCTTTCCAGGCTGCTTTTTCTTTATCTAAAGAAACACCAATAATATTTAATCCTTTTGAGTGTAGTTCTTTATAGATGGCTACAACATTAGGGTTTTCCTTTCTGCATGGTCCGCACCATGAAGCCCAGAAATCTACGATAGTAACTTTACCTAAACTTTCTTTAAGCGATACTACTTTTCCTTCCGGATTAGGAGCTGAAAAATCTACTCTTCAGTTAGGGCTACCAACAGGAGCTGCTGATGCACCAACTGCAGGCAATTTTGCTTGACCTAGTTTTGTTTTAATTTCTTTTCCAGGAGTAGTATTTTTTACAGACTCATCTAAAGCATTGTATAAGCTTTCTGTTTTTTTAATATCAGCACTTGGATCAGAGATCAAACTTTGAATAATTATAGCCGAGATGTAAGCTTTAGGGTGGCTTTCAGCATAAGTTAAATATTTCTTTTTAGTGTTAGCCTGAACTTCTGTTTGAAGTGTCATGTATTGTTTCATCAAGCCATTGATAGTTGCTGTATCCTGAGCTTGTTGAGCTTGTTGCATTTTTTGAGTATTCTTTTTCTGAAAGTCAATTAAACTTTTTTGAGTTTTAGTTAAATCCTCATTAAATTTTGTATACTCATCATTGTTATAAGTTCCTGAAACTTTAGATTTATGAATACTATCTTTATCAATTGTAATAGCAATTTCTCCAGTTTCTAATATAAAAGGAATTGGTCCGTTTGCACCTTGAAGGATTAAAGTATGAAAAGCTGGTTCAGTTACTTTTCCTTTTATCTCGAATTTTCCATTTTCAACTTTTACTGTATCAAGAGATACGGCCATTTTAGTAGTTGGGTCCTGACCTTGTAGAATGATTGTTTTTCCGTTTTCAATACCTGTTGCAGTTCCTGTAATTAGGTATTCTCCGTCTTTAACTTTACTGCATGAAATAATCGCTACAGAAGCGGTTAGTAAAAAAAGTATTTTTTTCATTATAAAAAATTAATTAGTTAATTGATTTGTGCAACAAAAGTATCTAAAAATATAAAACTTAAAGAATTTTGTAACCTAAAATTTTGTTATAGTTTTTTTTAGCGTAATTATCATATAATCAGTGTGTTTGTTGGCTTGATTTGACTTAAAACTCTTAATTATATTATTATTATGAATCTAAATAGATAATTTTTTAATTTTTAAGCATAAAAAAAGCACTCTTGTAAGGGAGTGCTTTTGTAAATATTTTGGTATAAATCTATTCCTGATTTGTTTTCTTTCTCCAGGTAAAAGAGTTCAAAATGTGTCTTTTTGCGAATCTCCCAGGAGAATCAGCATTTACCATTTTAACGTAAGTTGCTTTAGGAACACTAATGTATTCATAAACACTTCCGTTAGAAAAATCGATGATCAAACGACCTTCGACAAATTTATAATCAGTAATTGATGAAGTTGCGATAGTCTCTGTGTATTCTGGTAAATTAGCTTTAATCGTCTCAGGATTAATACTTACCAAAAAGTGATATGCTTCAATGATAGCCTTACTTTTTTCTTCTGCTTCTTTCAAACCAGCTTCATCACCTTGAAATTTATCAGGATGAGCTTCTTTCATCGCATTACGATAGATTGTTTTTAAATCTTTTAACTCTGCAGTTTTGTCTACGTTTAGTAACTTGCGGTATTCAACTATTTTTTTCATAAATAAGGTAACTACTTGTCTATTAGTTTGAAATTGAAATTAATTGTTCAAAAAGACAAATTTTTTGCAAAGGTACACTTTTTTTTAACTTTTTAGTTTTGATGCAAAAAATATTCACTTCAAAAAAGTTAAAAGTTAGAAGTTGGTTGTAAAATGTATACCTGAAGCAAGTTACATTAACTACACAAGTTTTTTATTAAACAGTTTTATATAAAGATACAAAGTTCGCAAGACCGGTTATTTCAACCTACTTTGCGAACTTTGTGTTTTTTAACCATTGGAGAATAGAATAACAATCTTGCGCTCTTTGCGGTAAAATTTTCATTTCAAAACTGAAACAAATCTTACTTATCCTCAGTTTTCTGATTTGCTTTATGAAAGTTTTTTGACTTCTTTGGATATTTATCATAACTAATATCACTTGGATTTTCAATTACCGATTTTATTGTAATTAATTCACCAACAGTATGATTTGCGTGTGCCATTTTATAATCTAAAAGATATTCGCCACAAAAATAATTGTTGTTTTCATCTTTCTCCATGATACCAGTATAAACTCCTTTTTGCATCATTTTTTCTTGTGAACCTTTAGACATGACTTATTTATTTAAAATTTGAAGGTACAAAGTTAATCAATTTATGTTTGTTTTAGGGAGTTCTTGACAATCTCAGTATATTTGCACATGCAAAAAAACTTCAAGCCACATCCCAATTCGTTCAAAAATACATTTTGTGTTTTTCATGAAGTACTCTCAAATGAAATCGAAGGTTTAAAGAAACAGTTTGAAAGCAAAGCTGGAAGCGCCTATTATTATACCGAAGACGGAATGTATCGCGTTTCGAATCATTGGGGAAGATTGGCCAATAGCAAATGGCGATTAGTGGCAATGGAACCGGAGACTCCATCTAAAACTAAGATTGGTTTTGCAGCATGGAATGAATTTTATGCGGATAATGCCGAAGAAAAGCTTTATTATATAGAAGCCGATTTTGATAAGAATACTGTAACCTATCAGCATAAAAAGAATCCAAAATACGATGGTAAACCAGTTTTAAGAACCAGTTTTGAAACTACAAAACGAATCAAACAAATCAGAAACCTGCAACAGTTAACATCATGGGCAAAACATTTTGATTATGATGATATAGATGAATTACGAAAGCAAATTATCAATGAATTGATTTACACCGGGAAAACTTTAGAAGAAATTAAAAGAGAAATATAATGGGACGCAACAACGAAAGGAATATCAAAAAACACAACGACAAATTGCACAAAGCCCAAAACAAAGTAAAACAGGCCGAAATTGCGCGTAAAGAAAAATTAAAAGAAATTATCAAGAAGTTCAACGAAGATAAAAAAGAGGAGAATTAAAAAAGTTTCAGGTTTAATTTGTTTCAGGTTTCTGGTTTAGCCTTAAACATTAAAACCTTTGCGAACTTTGCGGTAAATTCTCATTTTAATCTGAAACAAAAAACAACAAAATATTATGAGTAAATTCGAAGATTTAAAATTAAGTGTACAGGAAATTATTGATTTAATTGCTGCAAAAAATAACAGAGAAGCAAACAATAAACTGCTTGAAGTAAATGAAACTTTAGATGAAATGCTGGATCATGCAGAAGAAGATGAAGACTTGAGAGAAATCAGCAGATATCAGGTTTTGCTGAATCAGTTGCATGTAAAAATTAACGGGGAAGAGCAGGTTGATGGAGAGTAAATGCTTTTGTGATACAGGCTTATTATTTAAAGATTGCTGCGCATTATATCTTGAAAATAATCAAAAAGCACCAACAGCTTTGGCTTTAATGCGTTCGAGATATTCAGCATATGCCACTCATAATGCCGATTATCTTTTAGAAACCACTGATGTTTCTGAACGAAAATATTACTCAAAAGCAGAAATCTTAAAATGGGCGACGAGCAATAAATGGCAAAAACTGGAGATTTTAAGTTTTACTGAAAATACAGTTGAATTCAAAGCCTATTTTCTCGACTTCAACAATAAACCTCAGGTACATTATGAGTTTTCGACCTTCAGGTGCGAAGAGAATACCTGGTATTATCTAGACGGAAAGTTTGAATAATTAGTAGACTTCTTGCTAATTTTAGCTAATTTTATTGAAATACTTTAACTAAAAATTAATAAACGTTTCTTTTTTCGTAATTCTAAAATAACGTAATTTTAGAATTATGAAAAACGAATTTAAAAAAGGTTTTTATTTTAAGTCGTACGAAGCCCCATTTCAGTCTCCGTTTGAAAAGCTTTTTGGTATTTTTAAAGAGCTAATCACCCATACTTCGGGCGATTTTGATGAAGCTATAGACTGGCTTCGGGAGTTGGACAAAGAATATAAACTGACCGACGAAAACTACACGATCGATGATTTTATCGAAGATTTAAAAAAGAAAGGTTATATAAAAGACGAGGTTAAAGAAGACGGCACCGGCGGTTTTGGAATCACTGCCAAAACAGAACGAGCCATTCGCCAGCAAGCTTTAGATCAGATTTTTGGTAATTTAAAGCGTTCCGGAACAGGAAACCACAAAACGAAACATGCCGGAAATGGCGATGAGCATACGGGAGAATTTCGTGAATTTAATTTCGGTGATGGTTTAGAACGTATTTCACTTACTGAAAGTTTACGAAATGCCCAAATCAATAATGGTGTCGAAAGTTTCATGCTGACCGAAAACGATCTGGTGGTAGAAGAAACCCAATACAAAGCCCAAATGAGTACGGTTTTGATGATAGACATCAGTCACAGTATGATTTTGTACGGCGAAGACAGAATCACGCCGGCCAAAAAAGTAGCTATGGCTCTGGCTGAATTAATCACCACACGTTACCCAAAAGATACGCTCGATATTTTAGTTTTTGGTAATGATGCCTGGACAATCCCAATCAAGGATTTACCTTATTTACAAGTTGGGCCTTATCATACCAACACGGTTGCCGGACTTCAATTAGCGATGGATATTTTGCGCAGAAAACGAAATACCAACAAACAAATTTTCATGATTACCGACGGGAAACCTAGTTGCGTGCGTGAACGTGACGGTTCGTATTATATGAACAGTAACGGACTCGACGAATATATCGTAGATAAATGTTACACACAGGCTCAGCAAGCCCGAAAATTACATATTCCAATTACGACATTTATGATTGCAAACGATCCGTATTTGCAGCGTTTCGTTAATCATTTTACCGAAGCCAATCAGGGAAAAGCATTTTATACCGGATTAAAAGGTTTGGGCGAAATGATTTTTGAAGATTATGAAACAAACAGAAAAAAACGTGTACGCTAATTTTAAGGCTCTAAGGGACTGAGAACCTAAGTTGCTAAAGTTTTTTTAGACAATGCATACACACCGTATATCGTAGAGACGCACACTGTAGAGACGCACAGCAGTGCGTCTACGCAAAGATTTTCAAGGTTTTATATAACAAGTTTTAAAACCACGAACACCGTAGAGACGCACAGCAGTGCGTCTCACACAAAGAAATGACACCATCTTTGTCATTAAAAGAACAATAATAACAAAACATATTTCAATAAAAATGGAAATAAAGAACATAGCCACACTTGGTCAATTAAAAGCCTCGGGATATAAAAGTATAAGTATAAAGGACGAATTGCGAAATAATCTTCGCGAAAAAATCAAATCCGGGAAACCTGTTTTCGAAGGCGTTCATGGTTTTGAGAATACCGTTATTCCAGAATTAGAGCGCGCGATTTTATCTCGTCATAATATCAATTTATTGGGACTTCGTGGTCAGGCAAAAACACGTTTAGCGCGTAAAATGGTCGAATTATTAGATGAATATATTCCTTTTGTAGCAGGTTCAGAAATCAATGACGATCCGTTGAATCCGATTTCTCGTTTTGCAAAAGATTTAATTGATGAAAAAGGAGATGAAACCCCAATTTCGTGGTTGCACAGAAACGAACGTTTCTTTGAGAAACTAGCCACGCCGGACGTTACCGTAGCCGATTTAATTGGAGACGTTGACCCGATAAAAGCGGCTAATCTTAAATTATCTTATGCAGATGATCGTGTAATTCACTTTGGGATGATTCCGAGAGCGAACCGCTGTATTTTCGTCATCAACGAATTACCTGATTTACAAGCCAGAATTCAGGTTGCATTGTTTAATATTTTGCAGGAAGGCGATATTCAGATTAGAGGTTTTAAACTGAGAATGCCGCTGGACATGCAATTTATATTTACAGCAAATCCGGAAGACTATACCAATCGTGGAAGTATCGTCACACCACTTAAAGACAGAATTGGTTCTCAAATTCTGACTCATTATCCGGAAAGTGTTGCCATTGCCAGAACTATTACAGAACAGGAGGCAAAGCTGGACGAAACTCAGCATAAATTGGTTTATGTACCAAGTTTAGCCAAAGACATATTGGAACAAATAAGTTTTGAAGCCCGTGATAGTGAATACATAGACAATAAAAGCGGTGTAAGTGCCAGAATGAGTATCACTGCTTTCGAAAATTTAATAAGTACAGCAGAACGTCGCGCATTGAAAGCCGGAGTAGACAAGACAACTCTGCGTTTGTCTGATTTCACAGGAATTATTCCTGCTATAACCGGAAAAGTAGAATTGGTTTATGAAGGAGAGCAGGAGGGAGCTGCTGCAGTGGCACAGAATTTAATTGGTTCGGCAATTCGAACTTTATTTCCAACACTTTTGCCTAAAATCGAAAAATTGGAAAAACAAGGAGAAAAAACACCATATTCAGATTTGATCGAATGGTTTTTTGCTGAAAGTGGTTTTGAGTTATTAGATGATGCATCAGATAAAGAATATCAGGCTATTTTGGATGAAGTAACACCATTAGAAACTTTATTAAAGAAATACCAGCCGCAACTAGATAAAAAAGACCAATATTTCTTCAAAGAATTTATTTTGTGGGGATTGGTAGAATATAAAAAATTAAGCAAAGATCGCTTTGCACAAGGACATCAGTTTAAAGATATGTACGGAAGTTATATTAGTAAATTATAAATTGTGAATGATAAGTTATTAATTTAAAATTGCGTATTACAAATTAAACCCGACAGCTTTTTAAAGCTGTCGGGTTTCTTGTTTTAGTTTTCGTGCAGTTTGTTATCTCAATCCCGAAGCCTAGGGAGAGAGATTGCAAGTAACTCTACAAAGATTGGCGATTTTTATTTCGGAGTTTTGAATGTGATCCTTCTTTCGTAAGGATGACAAGATTGTCTGAAAGCTGAAGGTGAGACTGAGACTGAGACTAGAATTGCGACTGAGACTGAAAACTGAGACTAATGCGTACGTTCGCTCGCGAGAGGGATAGAAGCAGGCTACCTTGTAGCGCGGATAGCCCGACAGCATCCCGATAAGAGGGCGAATACGCGCAAAGTAATTTTGCCCTCTTATCGGGATGGTGGCTCGCCCAAAATATTTCTCTCTCTTTTATTTATTGAAAATAAACCCGTTACTATTTTTATTTACTCTACCTTGCTCTGTTGACTGTATTTGCAGTTTTCCCAAAACAAAAATGGAAAATGGTTTCGAAGATCTGATTGCGAGTTATATTGAGAATAAAGTGGGGATATCTGAACATTTTTTGAGTCCTGAACTGGCCAATCATTTAAAACAAAACTTAATCGATTTGAATAAGAAAAGTTTATTACTGACAGCCGGAATTGGCAATTCGGAGAAACTGTCTTATGATGGAGCGATCAGAAGTGATTCTATTTATTGGCTGGATAAAAAGAATAATAATGTTTTCGAGAATGAATTTTTTAATCAAATCGATGCCTTTATTGTTTATCTCAACGAAAGCTGTTATGCCGGAATTACCGGTTACGAATTTCATTATTCTTTGTATGAAACAGGTGATTTTTATTTGAAACATTTAGATCAGTTTAAAAATAACCCAAGCCGAAAATATTCGATGATTAGCTATCTCAACACAAATTGGCAGGAGAGCGATGGGGGAGAACTGATGATTCATCAGGAAAATAACAATCAGAAAATCGCGCCAACTCAGGGTAAAACGGTTTTCTTTAAAAGCAATGAACTGGTTCATGAGGTTTTGGTTACCCAAAATACAAGAATGAGCATTACAGGCTGGCTTAAGAGTGATTAGTTTTTAGGAGATAGAAAATAGAAGATAGAGAATTTAACTGCAAAGAGCGCTAAGATTTTACCTATATTACGTTGATAAAACGCAAAGTTCGCACAGCTGCTATAACACAGAGCTTTGCGAACTTTGCGTTTTTATTAAAAGCTGCATTGTGCAAAAAACTTAGCGCTCTTTGCGGTAAAATTCTCTTTTTTTAATTTACGACAAAGATTTTTTTGTAAAAAGCACTATTTATTTGTTTTTATATTGATGTATCAATTATATTTGCATCAAATAAACAAATATGAAACTTGAAAACCCAACCAGAACAGCTCTTTATTCTATAGAAAAAGCAATAAAGGAATATCGAAAACTGGCGCAGAAAAATATCAGCAAAGTCGTAAAAGACATTACAGTAGATCAGTGCTTGGTCTTGATTATACTAAATGAAAATCAGAATATTTCTCAGAATGAATTGGCAAATCTTGTTTTTAAGGATAATGCATCAATAACGAGAATGATTGAACTGATGGTTAAAAATGAATATTTAAACCGAACGATTCATCCCGAAGACCGAAGAAAATTTAATCTTGAAATTACTGATAAAGGTCTAAATACACTGCAGCTAATACAGCCTGTTGTAAAATCTAACAGGAAAAAGGCACTTGATGGTTTATCATTAGAAGAAATAACATTACTAGACAAAACACTCAATAAAATAATCATTAACTGTAAAAATAATTAGCATGAAATCAGGATTAACTCTAATCATATTGTTGGTATCTACTTTTGGATATTCACAAAAAGAATTTAGTACTAAGTTAGAACAATATATGGATGCCCAATTTGCTGTTAATGATTTTAGCGGTACGGTTCTGGTTTCTAAAAACGATTCGATACTATTAAAAAAAGCCTATGGTTTTGCTGATTATGAATGGAAAGTGAAAAATACTATAGATTCAAAATTTAGTTTAGCTTCGGTTTCAAAGCAATTCACAGCTGTCGCCATTTTGCAATTAGCAGAAAATAAAAAACTTTCGTTAGAGGATCATTTAAATAAATATTTTACTGGTTTTCCTGATGGAGATAAAATAACCTTAAAAATGATGTTAAGCCATAATTCAGGTTTGGATATGGATTATGACGAATTGTACTTGTCTAAAACAGATCTTAATAAAGATTCAGTTTACACGTATTTAGCAAAAAAGCCTTTGTTGTTTAAACCCGGAACTAGTACAGGTTATAGTAATATTGGTTATTATTTACTGGCACAAATTATAGAAAAAGTATCAGGACAATCTTATGCAGCATATTTAAAGCAAAATTTATTCGAAAAAGCAAAAATGTACAATTCCGGGTTTCGACTAATGATACAATAGTCGACAAAATGACGCAACGCTATTATTTTGAAGATAATAAATTAGTAAAAAATCCGTACATCAACTGGAATTTTAATCTGGGACATGACGGTGTTTATTCGACTGTTGAAGATTTAAACTTATGGAATAAAGCACTTTTTGATAGTCAAACTTTATTGACTGAAGAATCAAAAAAGAAAATGTTTACATCGTATAATGAACAGAATTTTGGTTTTGGGGTTGTTATTAACCCTTTTTACAATCAGAATCATCAGTTAATTGCGCATGATGGAGGTTTTTTTGGAGCCATGACTTCGTTTAATAAATATACAGAAGATAAAGTTTTTATTACTGTTTTATCCAACAACCAATCAAAGTCATATTATATCGCTTATGGTCTTGCCGGAATATGTTTTAGCAAAGATGTAGAAATGCCGTACAAACATATCCAGACGGCAATAGATACTAAAGTTTACGATTATTACATTGGAGATTATGAAGGTGTTAAAATTTTAAAGAAAGATAATAAGTTGTATTACAATGATTATAATATCGAATTGCTGCCGGAATCTCCAACTAAATTTTTCCGCTCAGACAATAATAATACTACATGGGAATTTATTAAAAATAAAAAAAGAAAAATTACGCAGCTGGAAATAAAAAAGGCAGGAATAAAAGAAATAAAAAATAAAACCAAAGGAGTTTAAACACTATTTTTGTGCTCAAAATTTAATCCTATGTTATTTCTTGTTTTAAGTATTTTGTGTAGTGTAATTGTTGGTGTAATTTTCAAAATAACCCGAAGATATAATGCTAATCCAACGCAAATTGTAGCATTCAATTATATCACTGCCTTAGCGCTTTGTTATTTTACTTTTAGTCCAAATTTGACTGAAATTGACGCAACTGCCCCATGGAATATTTATATTGCTATTGGTATTTTATTGCCTTTTGTCTTTCTGTCCTTAATGGCTTCTATAAAGCATATTGGTATTGTAAAGACCGATGCAGCGCAGCGTTTATCCTTATTTATTCCCATATTGGCCGCCTGGTTTATCTTTAAGGAAGAATTTAATACTTATAAAGTTATTGGGATTGTAATTGGTTTTCTGGCACTTTTATTTATTTTAAGGAAACAATCGGATAATACAGAGAATAAATGGTTTTTTCCGGCTGCCGTTTTAATAGGATTTGGGGTTATTGATATCCTTTTTAAGCAAGTGGCACTTTATACCACTTTGCCTTACCCTGCCTCTTTATTTGTTGTTTTTTGTGTTGCTATTACCGTGGCGGTTTTAATCTCTGTTTATGAAATAGGTAGTAAAAAGATAAAATTAGAACCTAAAAACATTCTTTTTGGCGCTTTAGTGGGGATTTTTAATTTCGGAAATATCCTGTTTTACTTAAAAGCGCATAAAGCTTTCGCCGATAATCCTTCGACAGTTTTTGCCGGAATGAATATGGGAGTTATCATTTTAGGGAGTCTCGTTGGTCTGCTTTTTTTCAGGGAAAAATTATCAAAAATTAATTTTATAGGCATCCTTTTAGCCTTGATTTCGATTGTTTTTATCGTTATTTCACAATTTAAATAAATTATTTTTAACTCTTAATTTCTTAGTTTACAGCTTGTTTTGAGCTGATTTGAATAATAATTAAAATAAACTCTACTAATTCTATAGAATTTATAAATATATTTTATTAGCTTTGTCGTGACAATGAAAAACTATAGTCTATATATCATCCCGTTTATATGCAGCTTCACGATGTGCTGCATGTCAAACGATGCGATGAAATGGCGTTAATAGAGAATATACTTGTTAGTTATTTTTTTTTTTAGCCTTTCATGCACCATGAAAGGCTTTTTTTAGAACTATTAAAAAATGAATGAAATGAGATCAAATAGAAATACAAACATTATGATGCAGTGCTGTTTAATGAAAATTCCATGTTGTTGTAGCAGCAATGAAAAAAAGCTTTGTAACATGAAAGTTTTTTAATGAATCAATTTCTAAATAAAATAAACCCAAATTTAAAAGATATACATTATGAGTACAGAATTAATAAAACAGAATCCCTTTCAATCTATGATTGATCGTTTTAATATCGCTGCCGACATTCTAAATTTAGATGACTCTATCAGACAGAGGCTGCAACGACCTGAAAAACAAATTGTTGTTAATTTTTCTATTACGTTAGATAATGGAAATGAACAAAATTTCGAAGGATATCGTGTGATTCACAACACGGCTTTAGGTCCATCAAAAGGCGGAATTCGTTATGATACAGCGGTAAATCTTGATGAGGTAAAAGCGCTTGCTGCCTGGATGACCTGGAAATCTGCCGTAACGGGAATCCCGTTTGGAGGAGCAAAAGGCGGAATCATTTGTGACCCAAGAACACTTTCTAAAAGTGAATTAGAAAAAATTACAAGAGCGTATACCAAAGCTTTGTCAGATATTTTTGGACCCGAAAAAGATGTTCCGGCACCGGACATGGGAACAGGTCCTGATGAAATGGGATGGCTAATGGATGAATTTTCAATAGTTCACGGAAAAACCATTCATGCCGTTGTAACCGGTAAACATTTGCATTCTGGAGGATCTTTAGGCAGGGTAGAAGCAACAGGAAGAGGCGTAAGTATCATTACATTATTGGCACTTCAAAAGTTAAAACTCAGACCGGCAAGATCTACAGTTGCGATTCAGGGGTTTGGAAATGTAGGATTGCATTCGGCTTTGTTCTTGTTCGAAAAAGGATTAAAAGTCGTAGCAGTTAGTGATGTTTCTGAAGCTTTTTATAATCCGGAAGGATTAAATATTCCGGAGTTGATTTTGTATTATAACCTGAATAATAAAAGTATTAAGGGATATCCAAATTCAGTAGCTATCAAGCATGAAGATCTATTGCTATTAGATGTTGATGTTTTGATTCCTGCGGCTAAAGAAGATGTTATCACGCAAAAAAATGCTAATGATATTCGCGCTAAAATTATTGTAGAAGGAGCAAACGGCCCCGTTTCTTCTGATGCTGATCAGATATTACATAATAATAATGTTCTGGTTGTTCCTGACATTTTGGCCAATGCCGGTGGAGTAACTGTTTCGTATTTTGAATGGCTTCAGAATTCGCTTTTGGAGTCCTGGAGAATTCATCAGATCAATACCCGTTTAGAGGATATTTTAGAAAAAGGATTTGAAACTGTTTTTAGAATTGCCGCCAAGCATAATGTTACGCCACGTATTGCAGCTTATGTTATTGCTTTGCAAAAAGTGGCCGATACGCAATCTGTAAAAGAAGTAGCACTTGATGCTCCGAAGTTTAAGCAGAACTAAAAATTAGATTTTAGAATATAAAGACTGTTTTCATCGATTACTATTTTTTTCAAAAGAGAAGGTATTAATCGATGAAAATATCTTTGTTTTAAGTTGATACTAATCTTTGGGCGTAATTCGCGTATATCATTTAACACATAGAAACATAGATTTTATGTGTAAAAAAGATATTCAATGATTTAGTAAAATGGATTTGAGTTTTTTATAAACCCCAAAAGTAATTTTTAAAATGAAACATATTAATTTTCTAGCTTTCGCAATGCCCGCTTTTTTTCTGTTCTTGTTTTTAGAATATAAATTAGCACAACGCAAAAAGAGACCGGAAATTTTTAATTATGAAAGTTCAGTTTCAAATATAAGCATTGGTATTGCAGAGCGGCTGATCAATTTATTTATAGCCGCCAGTTTTTATCAATTGTATTATCTGATATATGACAATTATAGAATTTTTGATATCCCAAGCAATGTTTTTGTTTGGTTTGCCCTGATTCTCGCAACTGATTTTGTGTGGTATTGGTACCACAGATTGGGTCATGAGGTCAATTTTTTCTGGGCGGCGCATATTGTGCATCATCATAGCGAGGAATTTAATTTTACTGCTGCGGCCAGAATTACTACTTTTCAGGCCATAGTCAGAACCGGTTTTTGGTGCGTACTTCCATTAGTTGGTTTTCATCCGTCGATGGTTATTACGATGCTTATTGTTCACGGGGCTTATTCTTTTTTTACACATACACAGGTTATTGGAAGAATAAAATGGCTGGAATATGTTTTTGTAACCCCATCTGTTCACGGAGTTCATCATGCTTCTGACGAGAAATATTTAGATAAAAACTATGGCGATATGTTTACCTTTTGGGACCGCCTTTTTGGAACTTTTCAGGAAGAGGAAGAAAAACCAAAATACGGCTTAACACATCCGTTAAAAAGCTATAGCTTTCTTTGGCAACACTTTCATTATTATTTTGAAATCTACGAACTGTGGAAACGTTCAGAAGGTTTTAAAGCCAAATGGAAAGCCGTTTTTGGAAGTCCTGCGCATATGGATCAGGATATTCGTCCGATATTAGAAAAACGTTTCCTTCAGGATAAAGCCAATCCGCATCAAAGACTCCGATTTAAGAATTACCTTTATATTCAGTTGGGAATTTGTACTTTGTTTTTAACGGTTTTTACGTATTACTTCGAATTTTTAAATACCATTGATAAAGTTTTTGTGCTTTCGATTATCCTGATAACTTTAGTCAATTGTGGCGCATTATTAGAACAGCGAAAATGGATGTATTATCTTGAATATGCCCGTATTTTTATGTTTACGACTTATTTTTTATATGTAGAAAACCTAATTTCGTTTTTCTTTATTCCGCTTGCCATTATGATTTTTGCAGAGCAGTTATTTTCGTTAAGTACGAGATATCAAAATGTAGTGCTTCAATTGGAGGCATCTGAGTAAAAATAGGCCACAGATTATGCGGATTAAACGGATTATCACAGATTTTTTATTATCAGAATTTGTATGATATAGGACAGAATATAGATTAAAAAGTTAGCCACAAATTCACGAATTAATATTAAAAAAAAATTCGTGAATTCGTGGCTATTTTTTTTCAAAGATTAAAAAAAAATCTGTGTAAATCTGTTTTAACCCGCTCAATCCGCGGGCAAAAAATTATATCGTCTTAATCGCCATAATCTTTTCTTCAAAAGTATCCTTGAAGTCTGATTTGCTTTTGATTCTGGTTTTATACGTATAGATTGTAGCTACAGAAAGTTCCAGGAATTCCGCCATTTGATTGCTGTCCTGAATTCCTAGTCTGTACAAAGCGAAAATGCGCAATTCGGTGTTTAAAAGCTCTCCTTTTTTGACAACACATTTATGATCATTTGGGAATAAATGATTAAAATCGGTTACAAAAGTGGGAAACAATTTCAGGAAGATTTCATCAAACTGATGAAAAAGATTCTCACGTTCTTCCTTTACATTATAGCGTTTTAAACTCGCAATAACTTCATCTGTTTTCTTGGTAATGATTTTATGGAGCGTGCTTTTCTGTATATGATCTATTTTATTGATAAAGGCAGAAGTTGCTTTAATAAAATAAGTAATGTATTCTTCTTTAATAGCATTGGCCTCGCTCAGGCTAATGTTCATTTCCTGAAGCTGCGCATAAGAAGAAGCCATTATTTTTCTGGCTTTATTTCGTTCTTTTAATTGTTTAAAAATGATAATCGAAAATAAAATAATAATCACCGTAAGGATCGTCAGGAGAATGATGATTCTTTCGAGCTTATCATTTTTTTCTTTTACATTATTCAATTGCGCTTTTTCGATAATAGGCAATATAGATGAAATTTCGATTTTGCGATGTCTTGCATTATAAAAAGTAGCATCGTCCATGGCAATATTAATGTATTCATTGGCTTTGTCCAGATACCCCATTTTAAAGAGCTCGTTGGCCAAATTTCGTAAGGCAACGGTTTCTTTGGTTGCATTCTTAACATCGGCAATTGCAGCCAGTGCCAGATAATAAATGGCTTTTTTGGTGTATCCTCTTTCAGAATAAATATACCCCAGACTCGAGGTGGCAATACCATAATAATCCGGAGGCAATTGATAATTGTTGATCCAGTAGCTAAAAGCAAACTCAGCACCACGCCAGTCTTGCTGTTTTAACCGTTTTAAACTCTCTGCTGCCCAATACTCATTAGTATTGGTTCCTATTAATTCTAAAGCCTTTTTAAGGAAATGATTTCCTTGCTGCACATAATGTATGTTAAAACGCTGGTCTTTATTATAATCGGCGAGATCATAATAGGCGCGGGCTTTTATCGAATAAAATTCAAACTTATTTCTCTGATCGAGTTTTTTATCATCAATCACATTTAGTGTATCAATAGCTTCTTTAAAAAGACCGGAGGAAAGCAATACAAAACCTTCTTTAATTCGGCTTTTTGCCAGATACTTAGGATCCTTAAGAACGATTGCCTTGATTTTGGCCTGTTCTAAATAATAATAGGCTGAATCGTATTTAAAAGATTTATACTCATCAAACAAGAGCATATAGTTATCATACAATTGCTCGTTGTTTTGGCTCAAAGTAAACTTGGAAACGTTTTTCTTTAAGGTTTCTATTTTACGATACTTCTGTTTTAAGTAAATTTCCTTTTTAAGGAGTACTTTATCTAATTCTTCTAAAACAGGATTTGTCTCTTTCGCAGAGAGAGAAAAACCTGCAATGAAAAAATATAGAATTACTATTCTTCGCATGTTTTTGGTTTGGTTTTAGGGGTAAAAAATGTTTAAGTTATATTGGAGTTAATTCGTTTTTAATTCAAAATTAGTTTAAGAGCTGATGATTAGCAACTTTTAAAAATCGTAGGAAGCTTTTTTTTGTAACAGATTCAAAAAAAGCAAAATTGTACTGAGAAAGTGGGTTCGGAATGTTAAAAGTAGTCTAATAACTTGCAATTATACAATAAAAAGGAATTAAATATATACATAGTGAAAAAAAAATCTGTTTTAATTAGGTTATTGTCATTTTTACCATAGTTTATTTGCGTTTTTGATCTCAACAACACCTTGATTTTTTAATTTACGAAAACGTTATAGTTTATTGATTTTCAATTGTTTAAGATTTAAAAACAGTGAATTATATCTTGATTTTTCGCAGATATTTTTTTTTAGATTTATTTAACATCTAGTTTCGTACTGTCCTTTTGAAGGATAAAAAAACTAACAAAAACCAAAATTTATGAGATGTAAAAGTATTTACTGGTTAGCTGTTACGATGTGTTTATTTGCCATTGGCTGCGATAACACAGAAGACGGAAGCTACGTTGATCCGATTACCATTTATGAGAAAGTAAATGGAAACTGGGGATTAACAAATTTGAAAATGGTTGATGAATTTGCTAAGGCAAATAAAATCGAACCGGGTGAGGAAAACTTGAGTACCTATTTCAACTACGAAGATTTTAAAATCAAATTTAATGTAGATGAAAAGAACAATCCAACAAGTTATGAAGTAACAGGAGACGTTCCTCCTTTATTTGCTCCAAAAGGGTATTGGCAGTTAAGCACAGATTTTCAGCCTACAAATCCTGGTAATCCTGTTAAAATTTATTTGTACAGTGATGCCCAGAAAACTCAAAAAACAGATGAGTTGCGATTGACATCACTTCCGGGAAAAAACGGAGAGATGGAAATTCAGTTAGAACGTGTTTCCGGAGGAAGTGTGTTTCTTTCTTACGTGTTTAAATTAAATGCTATTAATTAAAAAGTAATATGAAAAAATTTATATATACAATTTTACTTGCCCTTTTGATGGCCCCTAATTTTATGCAGGCGCAAGAAACAACCGGTTCAGTGGGCAGTATAACATCATTTCCTGTAGTCTACAAGTATGATGAAAAAGTGACGTGGTTTTTTGATCTTTCGGCAACTACGTTTGCTGAGAATGAGAATTTATATTTATGGATTTGGTCTCCATCAGAACCCGATAAAAACAATTGGGAAAACTCATCAGAATTTGCCAAATTAACCCACGTTAAAGACAAAATTTGGAGTTTTACTTTGACCCCAACAGAATATTTTTCTAAAACACCTCAGGAAATTGCATCAAGTGATGGATTCTGGCTTCGTATAAAAAACAAAAACGGATCGAAACAAAGTGAGGTGGCCAATGTGCCTTACACTGATTTTTCATCTTTTTATACGGCCAACGAGCTGATCAGAGCTTATCCGACAAAACCAACAATTGATAAAGGAGTAAGTATTTTGTTTAATGCCAATTTAGCTCCGGGATTTGCAGGCGCCACAAGCGTTCATATGCATAGCGGATTAAATGACTGGAATATTCAGCAAATGTACGAAGCATCGAAACCGGAGATTGCAGAAAAAACAAAACTGAAAGATTTGGGAAATGGTTTTTATAAAATGGATTTGGTTCCAAAAGATTATTACAATACGCCAGATGGTTATGTGATGGAAAACCTGGTTTTCCTGATGGTAAAAGACAATTGGGCAGGAACAATTCCGGATCAGGTTTTATATGCGGGAGCTTTTGTACCGCCGCCTGCACCTGTTTTTAGATTTTTTCCTTTACAAATTAGTCAGAAAGATTTTCTTGGAATGTCGAGAAAAAACAACGAATCGGGCGTAAACAAATTACTCTACACGATTACAGCCGGAAGCAAAGTTATTTCTGGTGAGTTTAGCGGAGGAACAGCTGAGATAAAAGGATTTGTTAATTTAGTTTCAGAACTTAAGGATGTTCCTAATTTAACTGAAATTCATGTTTTGGTAAAAGACAATAAAGACAAAACAATTTCGGATACAACGATTCCTCTTAAAATTTTAGACAAATAATTCACTATCAAATTAAAAGATCAAATCTAGTGAAATGAGCATAACCCAAAATTTAGTCATAGAACTAATAATGGCCGTGCGAATTACATATGACCGATAAAAAACAATAAATAACTACATATGAATAGTAAAAATAAAAAAATAGTCCTGCATCAAATGTGGACTACTAAAAATGTGGTATTCATGATTTTCATGCTTTTTCTTTCGGCAGGAATGTTTGCTCAGGAGAAAAAGCAGGTATCAGGTACCGTTTATGATAATACAGGAAGTGTATTGCCGGGAGCGACGGTAATTGAGGTAGGAACAAGAAATGCAACCACTACAGATTTTGACGGAAAATTTGTCTTAACGGTAGCCGTAGGAGGTTCTATCGAAGTTTCGTTTATAGGATCTACCAATCAAAAGGTTCAGATTACAGCAGCAACAAAACCAAACATCGACGTTCGTTTGCAAAATGATGGTTATCAGCTTGCAGAAGTTCAGGTAGTTTCTGTTGGATACGGAACACAAAAGAAATCAGATTTAACGGGAGCTATTTCGAGTGTAAAAGCAGATGATCTGGTAAAAGGAACAATTTCTTCTACAGAACAGGTTTTGCAAGGAAAAGTGGCGGGATTAAATATCATTCGTCCTTCTGGAGATCCTGCAGCAGGTTCTACAATACGTTTACGTGGAGGAACTTCACTTACAGCAAGCAACAGCCCGCTGATTGTAGTTGATGGTATTGCAGGTGTTGATATCAATATCGTTCAGCCATCAGATATTAAATCGGTAGATGTACTTAAAGATGCTTCGGCGACAGCCATTTACGGATCTAGAGGAGCAAACGGTGTTATTATCATTACTACAAAATCAGGTACAAAAGGTGTTTCTGTAACCTACAGCGGATTATCAAGTGTGGGATACGTAACTGATAATTTAGATCTTTTATCAGCCAATCAATGGAGAGGTTATGTACGCAGTACAGGAAATAAAGACGCTATTGATTATGGTGGAAATACCAACTGGCAAAAAGCTATCGAGCAAACGGCTATCTCGCAATCGCATACTTTGAGTATTAATTCAGGTAAGGCTGATAGTGGTTTTAGAACTTCGCTATCGTACTTAAACAATGAAGGTGTGATTAAAAAAACCGGTCTTGAAAGATTAAGCGGTAATCTTAATGCTTACCAATATCTTGGTGATAATAAAGAGGTAAAATTCGACATGGGATTATTTGCCAATGTTGACAAATGGCACCCAATGGATTATAGAATTTTTGAGCGTGCTTATAATTTAAATCCAACTATTCCGGTGTATAATTCTAATGGAGAATTCTCAGCAGTTAGTGGAAACCTTTATCAAAATCCGGTTGAAATTCTAACCAACAGAACAGTAGATAACGAAAGACACAGATTGTTGGGGTATTTTAAAACTGAAGTTAAGTTCTTAAAAGACTTCCTTGCTGTGGCAAATATTTCTTATGAGCACAATGCAGTAAAAGGAAGCACATACAAACCATCTTATGCCATTATGGAAGGGATAGATGAAAAAGGATATGCTCAGAAAACTTATGCTGAATACGCCAATGCACAGGGAGAACTTTATGTAAATTATAATAAAGTAATCGATAAACATACCATTGGAGCCCTTGCAGGATATTCTTACTTAGAGAATATTTACGAAGGTTTTGGTGCGCAGCGTAGTGGTTTTGTTACAGATGCATTTAGTTATAATAATCTTGGTGCAGGTTACAACTATCGTTTGGGCGATGTGTATTCTTATAAAGGAAAATCAAATCTGGTTTCGTTTTACGCCCGTGCAAATTATTCTTATGATGGTAAATATTTGCTAACCGGTACAGTAAGAAGAGATGGTTCAAGCCGTTTTGGAGAAAATAATAAATGGGGAACTTTTCCATCTGCGTCTGTAGCCTGGAAAGTTTCAAGCGAGGAGTTTATGAGTTCAACAAAAGGATGGTTAGACAGTCTTAAATTCAGAGTGGGTTACGGAGTTACAGGGAATCAGGACGGAATTGGAGAATACAAATCGCTTTCGATCTTAGGAGTTGGAAACGACAGTTATTATGATCCAAGCACAGGAAGATGGAGTTTGGCTTATTCACCAAAACAAAATCCAAATCCGGACTTAAAATGGGAATCAACAAAACAATTGAACGTTGGTGTAGATTTTAGTTTATTCAACAGAATTACCGGATCATTCGAGTATTATTCAAAAAATACAAATGACCTGCTTTATACTTACGAAGTGCCTCAGCCACCTTATTTAGTTGGAACAATGTTGGCTAACGTGGGAGAAATGTCGAATAAAGGTGTTGAACTTACATTGAATGCCGATATTATAAAAGGAGATAAATTTTCATGGAATGCTAATTTAACTTTAGGACATAACGTTCAGAAAATCGAAAAGTTATCGAATCCTACTTATAAAACAGATGTTATCTACAGCGGATCTTTACACGGGTTAGCAGGGATGTCAGGACAATATTCTCAAATTATTGCAGAGGGCTATCCTGTTGGAACTTTCTGGGGATTCAAAAATGCAGGACTTGATGCAAATGGTAAAATTCAGTACTATAATGCAGCCGGAAGTATAGTTCCTGAAAGTGCACTAGTAGATGCAGATAAAACAGATTTAGGAAATGTTCAGCCTGATCTGACTATGGGTATCGGAATGAATTTTACTTACGGAAATTTTGATTTGGGTATTACAGGATACGGAATGTTTGGTCAAAAAGCATTAAACGCAACCAATATGATGCTAAACGATCCTAACAGATTACCAACTTTTAACGTTCCGGATGATTTCCTGAACAGCGGTATTACATCTGCTCCTAAATATTCAGATTATTGGATCGAAGATGCTTCTTTCTTCAGGCTTCAGACACTTACAGTAGGATATACTTTGCCATTAAAATACAAAAGTTCTAAACTTAGAATTTATCTTATGGGAGAAAACCTTGCCGTATTTACAAAATACAAAGGTGTAGATCCTGAGATTGGGTTAAATGCGCAAGACGGTATAAATCAAACAGGAGTAATGGATTTAACCGGATTAGTAGCTCCTGGAATTGACAGATACAATAATTATCCCCGACCAACTACGATTTCTGTTGGATTAAATTTTACGCTGAATAATTAAGCGAATAACTCAAAAATATAAAAAATGAAAGTCAAAATAACAGCATTATTATTAGTAAGTATGCTTTTTACGATATCATGTACAGATTTAAATGAAGATTTATATGATAGAGTAGAAGACGGGAATTTTGGAAAAACTCCAAAAGAAGTTGATGCATTAGTAGGAGGGGCCTATTCTTCTTTACGAGGATTTTCCGATAATATATCCACCAATTACCCGACGAGTGAGTACGTATTCTTTTTGAATGAGACAGTTTCAGATGAAGCTACCATTCCAACCAGAGGAACAAACTGGTACGATGGCGGTCAATACCAGGACGCACAAAGACATACCTGGAAAGCAGACAACCGTATGATTTTATCAGCATGGCGTTACAACTACACCGGAATTGCTAAAATCAATTCGATCATTTATCAGGTAGATAAATCGACCCTGACAGATGTGGCAAAAGCACCAATTTATGCAGAATTAAAATCATTAAGAGCTTATTATTACTATAATCTTTTAGATCTTTTTGGCAATGTGCCAATTGTAGTTAATTTTGAAGATACCTCTTTGCCATCAAATTCTACCAGAAAGCAAGTTTATGATTTCGTAGAAAAAGAATTGCTGGATGCTATTCCACATTTAACTTCAAATGTGGTGTATTCTAAATTTACAAAAAATGTAGCGTATTCATTATTAGCAAGACTGTACTTAAATTCAGAAGCTTTTATTGGTACACCACGCTGGCAGGATTGTATCGACATGTGTCAAAAAGTAACAGGATATACGCTGGCGCCAGATTTCTTTGCCAATTTTGCTACAGAAAATGAAAAATCACCAGAGATTATTTTCGCTATTCCTTACGATCAAAAAGCAGGAACAGTAGGAAATTATATGAACTCAATGTCTTGTCATTACCTGCACAAACTAACAATTTCTGCGTCAGGAACAGATTATCCATGGAGTGCCAACGGAATGTGTGCTCAACCGGGTGTTTATTCTGCTTTTGCTGCAACAGATAAAAGAAGAAAATGTATGATCGCAGGTGATCAGATTAGCGTTGCAACAGGTTCTGTAATCATTATGGATAACGGAGAACCTCTTACTTATACAGAAGAAGTGACAAGTGTTGCCGATGCAAAAGAAAATCAGGGAGTTCGTTTAGGAAAATACGAAATGAAGGCCGGTGAGGTATGGGAACGTGATCATGATTTAGTATTGATTCGTTATGCCGAGATTTTAATGATGCAGGCAGAGTGTTATGTACGTTTAGGATCTCCTGATTTGGCAAAACCTTTCGTTCAGCAAGTTACAGCCCGTGCGGGAGAAGAAATGCCTGCCGTAATAGACCTGGCCTTTATAGATAAAGAATTGCTTAAGGAATTTACTTTTGAAGGAAGAAGAAGAACAGATAATATCCGTTTTGGAACATTCTTCGATTCATGGTGGGAAAAAGGACCAACTGAAAAATACAGAGCAATTTTCCCAATTCCAAGTACAGTTTTAACCACAAATAAAAATTTAGTACAAAATCCTGGGTATCCTGTAAACTAGGTATTGAATGTCAGTCTTCCATGTTGGTTAGTCGTGGAAGGCTGACATGTTTTTAAACATAGAGAAGCTTATTTAAATTAAGAATTGAGAATTAAAAATTAAAAAATGTTTTATCATAATATTTCGAGTAATTTTTTTTACGCAAATACAGCAGATTTTTAATTCTCAATTTTTAATTCTTTTTTATCTCTGGCAAATTATAAAGTAAATAATACATCAATATGAAAAGATCTGTCACATTATTGTTTTTTGGGATCATGAATATTTTATTCGCCGCGGGTTGTAGCAGCGATGATAAAAATTCTGATAAACCTACAGAACCAGAAACATTTGAACCTGTTGCGATTGAAAAAACAAATAGCACCAAAATTTATGTTCATTATATGCCTTGGTTTGAAACCAATGAAAGTAGTGCCGATAAAAAATGGGGATATCACTGGACCATGGCCAACAAAAATCCAAACAACATTGGCGCAAACAATCGCAGAGAAATTGCGTCGTATTATTATCCACTCATTGGCCCTTATCATTCAGGCGATAAAAATGTGATCGAAAATCATTTATTATTGATGAAATATTCAGGAATCGATGGTGTTCTAATCGACTGGTACGGCACTTTTGATGTAAACGATTATCGAATGGTAAAAGAAAACACAGAACAGCTTATTGCCATGCTGGACAAAGTAGGATTAGAATATGCCATTGTTTATGAAGACCGGGTAACCAAAAATGTTGTAGATGCCGGAAAAGCAATCTCAGTTACCAGTGCTGCAAAAGCAGATTTGGGCTATATGGAGAAAAATTATTTTGCTGATAAAAATTATATCAAAATAAACGGAAAACCATTACTGCTTAATTTTGGCCCAATTGTATTGCAAACACCAGCCGAATGGACAAACGTTTTTAATACCCTAACCACAAAACCTGCTTTTTTAACGCTTTGGAATGAATCTGTAGAGGCCGGAGATAATGCCTCAGGAGAATATGCATGGGTGTATAAAAATAACACCTATCTCACAAATTTTTATACCAATAACAAACCAAAACTTGCTGTTGCAATGGGTGGTGCCTATCCTGGTTTTAAGGATTTTTATGCCGAAGGTGGTGGCGGAGCTGCGATTGGATGGACAATAGAACATAACAATGGAGCAACTCTGGATGAAACACTTTCTCTGGCTAAAAATGCAAATCTAAATTACCTGCAATTAATTACATGGAATGACTTTGGAGAAGGAACAATGTTCGAACCAACAGTAGAATTTGGTTATACGTATATCGAAAAAGTAAAAGCATTTGCAGGAGTAAAAAGTACCGAGACTGTTTTTCCTGATATCAGTAAAATGTATAATCTGAGAGTAGATAAGAAAGGGAATGCCGATGCCCAGAAAAAATTAGATCAGGCTTTTAATTATTTTGTTTCTATGCAGCCCGCAAAAGCAAAACAGTTATTAAACGAAATTAAATAAAGAGTTGTAATTAATACAATTAAATAATGAAAAACATAAAATATAGATACTGTCTAATCGCTTTAGCATCAATGTTGATCGTTGCCTGCAGTACTAAAAAAACATACAAAATAAGTTCTCCTGGAAAAAATACCGAATTAGTTTTTGAATTAACACCTTCAGGTCAGCCTCAATATAGTTTAACATCAAACGGAAAATCAGTAATAGAACCATCTTTATTGGGATTTGAGTTTAAAGGAATCCAAAAAATGACCGATGGTTTTGAAGTGGTTTCTACCGAAGAAAAATCAGCTGATGAAACCTGGGAACAGCCTTGGGGAGAATTCAAAAAAGTGAGGGATTACCACAACGAATTGATTGTGCACTTGAAAGAATCAAAAGGAGAAGAACGCCTGGTTGATATTGTTTTCAGGGTTTTTGATGACGGTGTTGGTTTTAGGTATGAGTTTCCAAAACAGCCTCATTTGGATAAAGTAGAAATATCAAACGAGATTACACAATTCACTTTTAAATCAGATAATGATGTTTGGTGGATTCCGGTGCATCGCGAAAACAGCTATTACGAAAGTACCTACCGTAAAACGCCTGTGAGTAAGACCGACACGATTAATACACCGGCGACTTTAGAAACCAAAGAAAAATTATTTGTGGCTATTCACGAAGCCAACCTGACCGATTTTGCCTCAATGACGTTACTTAAAACAAATGATAAACAATACAAAAGTGAGTTAGTACCATGGGCCAATGGTGTAAAAGTGTATGCCCAAACCCCTTTTAGAACACCATGGAGAACTATTGTAGTGGGAGAAACTCCGGGCGAAGTAGCGACCTCTACTATTATGCTGAATTTAAACGATCCTTCAAAAATTGAAGATCTTTCCTGGATTACACCATCAAAATACATAGGAATCTGGTGGGGAATGCATTTAGAGAAATTTACCTGGGGACAAGGGCCTAAACATGGGGCGACGACTAAGAATACAAAAGAATATATAGATTTTGCTGCGAAAAACAATTTAGACGGAGTTCTGGTAGAAGGCTGGAACGAAGGCTGGGATGGCGACTGGACTGCCGATGGATCTTCTTTTAGTTTTGTAAAAGCCTATCCGGATTTTAATCTGGAAGAAATTACAAAATATGCTGCCATTAAAAATGTTCGTTTAATTGGTCATCACGAAACTGCCGGAGCTACCAAACATTACGAAAGCCAATTAGAAGATGCTTTTAAACTGTATCAGAAAATGGGTGTCAATACCGTAAAAACAGGTTATGTAAACAAATATCTGGATAAAAAAGAATGGCACGATAGTCAATACGGAGCACGTCATTACAGAAAAGTAATGGAAACTGCCGCTAAATATCACATCATGATCGACAATCACGAACCTATAAAAGGAACCGGATTGCAGCGTACCTACCCGAACTTTATGACACAGGAAGGCGGAAGAGGTCAGGAATACAACGCATGGTCTGTAGATGGCGGAAACACTCCGGAACATTTGACGACTTTGCCTTTTACAAGAATGCTTTCTGGTCCGTTTGATTATACACCGGGGAATTTTAATTTTGATTATAAAACACCTTCTGGAGCGAGAGTACAAACGACTTTGGCAAACCAGTTGGCTTTATACGTGATCATTTTCAGTCCGTTGCAAATGGCATCAGATTTACCGGAGAATTATGAAGGAAAACCGGAATTTCAGTTTATAAAAGATGTTCCGTGCACATGGTCAGATACTAAAGTGCTGGATTCTAAAATAGGAGAATATACAACTATTGCCAGAAAAGACTGGGACGAGAAAAACTGGTATTTAGGATCGATTACAAACAGTAATGCCAGAAATCTAAAAGTTGCTTTATCATTTTTAGATGCGGGAAAAGAGTACGAAGCCCAAGTATACGCCGATGGAGCAGGAGCCAATTATAAAACCAATCCATATCCGGTGACGATTTCAAAACAAAAAGTAAATAGTAAAACAGTATTAGATCTAAAATTGGCAGCTGGAGGAGGAACAGCCATAAAATTCACTCCAATCGAGAAATAAGTTTTGTTTAAGTTATATTTTGAGTTAAGTTTAAGTTTGAGTAATGAACCCGATAGCTGTAAAAGTTATCGGGTTTGTTATTTTTGAATTCTATAAGTTTATGGAAGAAGATTATAAGTTGGATTGGTACTCTCATTTTTGTCATCCTGACGGAGGAAGAATCACACACGTAACTCTACAAAGATTGGCGATTCTCTTTATGGAATTTCTGGCGATTACTTTGTCTGGAATGGCACGCGGATTATACTGATTCGCTTCGCGAAAACACGGATCAACGCAGATTTTTTTGGTTCTTTAAGAAATCTTGGAAGAAAGTGAAATTTTAAAAATGGAATTTATCAAGTATTAATGCTTATAAAACTTTACATGATTTCCAAAGGTATAGACAGCTGTAATAGTTGGCCCATTGTAACCCCATTTTAGGTATCCGTTTAATCTTTCTTTTACTGTATCAACTTTAAAGTTAAGGCCGGTATATCCTGCTGTAAGGCTTAAATTTTGATACACATTATAAGAAAGTGCAAGGTTATAGCTTATAATCCGACCGTCGATATCATCAATTTTTAAGGCAAGATAGTTGGCATTGACATATAAGCCAAAGCGTTTTCCTAAAACAAATTCGCCCCATATTCCAATATCAGGCAATGGTGCGGTAAAATTAAAACTGTCTCTGTATTCCAGACTAGCCTGATTGGCATCGACACGCATGCCTAAATCAGCAAAAAGTACGTGGGTACCAATTAATAAACCAGCTTCATATTTTGGTTTGGATAAAAAAGCATAACCATAAGCAATTCTGGCAATCTGAACATCAAATAAAGCCGTGACCCTTGTGTTAATGTTATAAGTGTGCTCACCAAAATCAATTTGTCTTTCCAGAGTTTTGGTAGAACTTCTGTTTAAAGCAAAGAATTCAAAACCTAATCTTGATCTTCGTGAAATACGCCAGTCAAAAGTTCCTATAAATGAGCTGCTTGATTTCGAAAATCCTAAATCATCTTCCAGATCTATTTCTGTACCATGATTTCCGTTATTGGTTCCCACCTGAATCTGAGTATTGTTGACAGGAAAAAAAGCACCGGCAGTAACTTTAAAACGTCGTCCGTGCCAAGGTAAATCTTCTGCATGATAATCCTGAGGAGGTGTGTCTGAATCATTTTTCAAGACTGGTAAAGAAGTTTCTACAGGCAATTCAGCAGTAGTTTGTGCCCGGGATGAAAAGCAAGAAAGGAAAATTATCAAAAAATAAAATAAGGTTTTCATTGGATTTATTTTTTAAATTTTATTGATATATTTTTAACACTTAAAGTTAACAAAAAAAATCACGCATTTCTCTTTTTGAAATTTATTATTCGAATAATTTTAACTGACTATCAGGTTGTTATAGGTTTTGTTAAAAAATAGTTGACATGTCACTCTTTTTTGTAATTTTGTCTCATGGAAAAAAATAAAGAAGATTTTGATGCTTTTAAAGACGGAATTTCAGATAGCTTTTTCTTTCAGATTCACCGGATAAAGCGGACTATTTTTCGTCATACCAATGCGTTGATGAACGAAGCAGGAATTACTTTGCAGTTAGAACAGCTTCCGTTGATTATGATTTTGCAGCGCAGGAATCTCTCACAAAGAGAACTTTCGGATATGACTATGCGTGACAAATCGTCTATCTTAAGAAGTATCAATGCATTAGAAAAAAAGGCTTTGGTTGCAGTTCAGAAAGATAAAGAGGATAAACGAAAAAATATCGTAAGCCTGACCGAAGAAGGAATCAGTCTGGCAAAAAGTATTAGATCTTTAATGAAAAAAGCCGAAGATGAGGTTTTAGCTGTTTTTTCAGTTAAAGAAAGAGCAGAAGCTTTGGAAACCATTAGAGGGTATGCTGACAAACTAGATACACTTTAAAAATAGCCCACGGATTTTACGGATTGAACGGATTTTCACAGGTTTATTATTTAAGAAAAGTGAGCTGCAAATCAGCATAGATTTTTAAACACAGTGTGAATGATAAGATTCGAATTCATGCAATTTGCAGCAAAAAAGCTGTGAAAATCCATCTAATCAGTTTAATCTGCGGACAAAAACAAATCAAACATTATAAAATAAAAAATGAACAAAACCGAATTATTAGAAGGTCCTATACTTTCTTCATTATTAAAATTGGCAGTGCCCATTATGATTGCCAATTTGCTACAAGCCGCTTATCAGTTAGTTGATGCTTTTTGGGTGGGGCGTTTGGGCGGAGATGCCGTTGCCGCAGTATCTGTAAGTACGCCTGTAATTTTCCTGACAATTGCTTTAGGAACTGGTTTGGCTATTGCCGGATCGATACTTATTGCACAGTATTTTGGTGCAGGACAACAGGAAATGGTCAATCATGTTGCCGCGCAAACTCTGCTTATGGTTGTTACAGTTTCTATAGGTTTATCTATTATTGGATATTTCTTAAGTCCTTATTTTTTGCAAATTCTGAAAGTAACACCTCAGGTATTTAAAGATGCTTTAGGGTTTATGCAAATTGCTTTTATAGGATTAGTTTTTAGTTTTAGTTTCATGATCTTCCAATCGGTGATGCGTGGCGTTGGCCGTGTTACTTTGCCGGTTTATATCGTATTGGGAACTGTGATTCTGAATTTTGCCCTGGATCCGTTGTTTATTTTTGGATGGCATTTTATTCCGGCAATGGGTGTAAAAGGAGCAGCTTTGGCTACTTTATCTACTCAAAGTCTGGCGATTGTTATAGGATTTGCAATTTTGTTCAGAGGAAAACATGGTATTCATTTGCAATTAAAAGATTTTAAACCGGATGTAAAGCATATCAAAAAAGCATTTAAAATTGGATTTCCATCTTCGATAGAGCAATCGATGCGAGCGGTTGGGTTAACGGCAATTACGTTTTTGATCGTACATTTTGGTACCACAACAGTGGCTTCTTACGGAGCAGGCTCAAATCTGATTCAGCTGATTATGATTCCGGCTTTAGGACTTTCGATGGCAATTGCGACTTTGGTTGGGCAAAATATTGGTGCGGGAAATATGCTTCGTGCCGGCAGAATAGCAAAATTGGGCGCCTATTTAGGTTTCGGGTTGTTAACCGGAATTGGGATAATTGCCTATGCTTTGGCGCCGCATTTAATTGCTTTTTTCGTACCTAACGAACCTGCAGTTATTGCCGGAGGAACAACTTTCTTAAGAATTACGTGTCTTTCCTGGGGATTTTTGGGACTTCAGATGTGTTTGCTGGGCGTTTTCAGGGCCGTAGGAAATACAACTTTGCCTATGATTTTAACTTTGGTGTCGCAATGGGTTTTACAGTTTCCGTTGGCTTATGTTTTATCGCATAATACATCGCTTGGTGCGATTGGAATTTGGTGGGCTTTCCCGATTTCAACTGTTGTTACGGCTATTGTTACCATGCTTATTTATGCCAAAGGCGACTGGAAAAAAGAAAGGCTTACCGGTAAAACAAATAAACTGATTGATAAAGTCGAGAAGGAAATTGTCAGGGAAGGGTTTGAGGTTAAGTAAAGCTTCAAAGAGACAAAGATTTTACCATAGAGGCGCACAGCAGTGCGTCTTTTTTCGTGTTCAATATAACCCAACAGAAAAACCTGTCTGGTTTTAAAAAACAGGTCTCTTTGTCATTGTCAATAATATGGCTATTGTCATTTATATAGAATTTTGATTTTGCAATTGTCATTGTAATTCTAATTGATTTACGCTATATTTGAGTTTAAACCCAAAAACAATTATGGATAAAAAATTAAAACAATACCTTGTAAAGTCTTTTGTAATACTGCTTTTAATACATTTAGGATATTTTTTATACGGCTATTTTAAGTTTGAAGGAATAGGGAATATTTACATTTATACAGAGTTTTACAGGTTTAAGTTTTATGATGATGTATCTATTTCGCATTTTTTTATAACAGGATTGTTTTTACTTTTCTTTTTGATATTTTTATTAAAAAACCATTCGAGACGTAATTATTCATTTGTGAATTTGCTTAAAATCGGAGGTTTATTGCTGCTGGTTTCCTTTTTGAGTTTTTCGTTTTTTTTGAGTTACAGTTTTGGGATGAATGCAAAACTAAAAACAGAATTGCCTGAAGCAGCATTTAATAAAGACAAAACATTGCTGAATGTTCTGAATCCGTTTTTGTATAATTATACTTCATATAGTTCAGATAAATTATTTAATCCGCTTAATATTTTATATCCAAAACCTTATCCGGTTGTCGAGGTTGTCGACAGTACTTTGATTTCAGGTGATTATTATAGTGTTGAATACAAGTATTATAGTATTGATACGCTGAAGATGCTGACCACAGATTTAAATAAGGTTTCTTCTGTAACGAGTACGATTCTGGATAGTATTGGTTTTGGCAAAAAGGAACTTCTGGAAAGAATAATCAAAAAGAATGTTATAAAAGATAGTACCGAAATTATCTATAAAGGCAGGCAAGTTGACCCACAATACGATGTAGATATTTGTACATTTGTAGAGAATAAGTCTTTGTATAATCCCGTAAAAGATATTCCGGTTGAGAAACAACAGTACGATGCTGCGGTAAAACGTTACAAACTGATTTATAAATACAAACCGGATTCACTGGTCGCTAATTTCCAGAGACTGGATACTTTGTTTAAAAAATATAAAGTCGAAAGTTCTATTACTCCTAAACAGCTTGCAAAAGAGGTTACTTATTTTAAAGAGCATAATAATGAACTGCTCAACGGAATCAATAATAATTATGACAGAAAGATATTAAAAGAAAAATTCACGACTTTAGACAGATTATTTTATGAACCTAATTATCTTCATCCGTCTATTATTGGGATTTTCTTTGGTGTTGTTTTTGGCGCATGGCTTATTGGTTTCTTACTTTATATCTTGTTTAATTTTAAAAGAAAAACGACTTAAACAAACGTCAAATTGAGTTTTTTAGTTTTTGAAATTGATATTGATTGTTGCAATTGCAATTTTAAACCCTGTTATAATCGGCTTTCCAGTGTACGATGGCTTTTTTAATGGCGTCTCCGCTCAGATTATTTTTTAGGGCATCTTCGATAAGTGGCAGTATCTCATCATCTGGCGCAAACCGAAGGGCAAATAGCTGATCGTCTGTTAGTTTGTATTCGAATTCCTCTAGCCTTTTTCCGGTAAGGGTAAAATAGCGGTAACGAAGTTCGAGACGTACAATGCGGTTTTGAAGAATGAGTGCATAATGCTGGCGCAGCATGAAAGCGAGGCAAAATAAAAATACAAATACCACGCTGATAAACGACCATATAAGAACATCGCTTGTGGTAAAAGCAAAATAAATACTTGCGGCTAAAAATAGTGCCAGGATAGGGTAGTAGACAAAATGATGCGGGGTGTAAAACCGAATATGATTGTAGTAAGTCTGAATTTTCATAATTATTTTCGTTTATGGGGTGATCTATAAAAAACAAAAGCTACCCTAAAAAATAGAATAGCTTTTTTTCCAAAAATAAACTAACATAACCAATGTTCTCTTTATAATTAAACTTGTTTAAAAGTTCTCTTAGTAGTTTCTATATTTAAAAAAAGCCTCACTTTGCGTATATCTTTTTCAATGGCTTTAATTTCTTTTGTAAAATTAGTTTGGTTAGTGTGATTCCTGTTATATTTTAAAATCGAAATGTTATATTATTTCAACTTTTAATACTTTTATTGGTTTTTTACAACGAACTCCCAAATTGTTTTTAATACGTTATTGTTGTAGAGAATTTATAATTTTCCATTGGTCTAATTTGGTCTGATAGCTTTTACTTGCATTTGCCGGACTTGTAGAGGGTAGAGTAATTAGTTGATACTCTTTTTCTAAATGCACATATTTCCTGAAAAAAGCTGCAGCTTTTTGTCCGTTGAATAATATGGTTTTAATATTTGGATGCTGTGCCAGAAACGTTTCAAAATCATTGGCGATTTCGTTTTTTATAGCGCTGTCCAGACTTCCAATCCTGTCGCAAAACTGCAGTACATCCCACAAAGCAATTTTGTTTTTTTGCAGGAGCTCTTTTTTGGTCTCGTAATCGTTAGAAAAATCTTCCTGAAATATAGTAAACATAAACTTCCAGAAATTATTCTGATTATGCCCGTAATACTGATTGATTTCCAGCGATTTTGTGCCGGGCATTGTGCCTAAAATCAAAATGACAGCATCGGTATCAGATATGGGTGCGAAAGAAAAACTTTTCATATTATATATAGAATTATAATAGTAAGGTAAAAAATATTATTGTGAGAAACATCATTCAGAAGTAATTATAAAACAATTTAGAAAAATTATATAACATTTTTGGCGGACTTGTGGGCGAACTTTGAATTGTAGATTTTTAGAAATCCCGTACCACTTAAAGGATTTTTCTTTTTTTATAAATCTATATAAAATGAAGTAGAATTTAAAATCCTTGCAAAATGAAAATAGTTACTATAAACACAGAAAGAGTTCAGAATATTTTTGAAGAATTACATACTAATTTAGGAGGTAAGGTAACTTTTGATTTAAACGAATATACGCTTGAAACGAATAATAGTTTTGCAAAAGGTTCAATCATTGGTGCTTCTTTTAATGATAATATTTCTTACGTTCAGTTCGATATGGCTTTTTCTGCAGATGTTCGTATGGATATTGTAAATCCTGTAGAATCACCGGTTTATTTTGCTTATTGTTCAAAAGGAAGCCTGTCTCATAGTTTTGGTATTACAGGCGAAGAGCGAAAATTTAAAACCTTTCAGACTGCGATTGTAACTTCAAAGAAAAATCAGGATAATGTACTGTTTTTCGAAAAAGATAAAAAAACACAATTTACTTTAATAATTGTAGGAACCCAGTTGGCACATCAAAATCCGGAGCATTCTTTGAACCAAAAAGTAAAAGAGACTTTCTTCGAAAATAATGCTGTTCAGGATTTCTTTTACGTAGGTTCATACAACCTGAAAATAGCCGAAAAAATCGAACAGCTAAATGCGATTACACAAACCGGAATTGTTAGAAATCTTTTGAAAGAAGGTATTCTAAGAATCATCCTCGCTATGGAAATCCAGCAGCATACAGATGATCTAAGCATTAATTCTAAAGAAACAAATTGCCTTACGCTGCGCGAAATGGAGGAAATAAAAGAGCTTTCTGAAGCCATCAGAGCTAATCCGGAAGAACCTTTTACTATTAAATCACTAAGCAAAAAATCAGGTTTGTCGCCAAATAAATTACAGGAAGGTTTCAAGATGATTCACAACAGAACCGTAAACGATTATATTACCCACATGCGCGTTCTAAAAGCCGAAATCCTGATCAGAACTTCTGATCTTAATATATCCGAAATCGTTTATTGCATTGGTTTTACCAGCAGAAGCTATTTCTCGAAAATATTCAAACAAAAATTCAACTGCAGCCCAAAAGAATATAAATTCAATCTGAATCCGTTGGCTATAACAGCTTAGAAGAGGTTCAAAGTTACAAAGGTTCAAAGTTACAAAGGTTTTATAGAGACGTACAATTGTACGTCTTTTTTGTTGCTAATATTACGTTTTTTTATCGTAGAGACGCACAGCAGTGCGTCTTTGACTATGAATGTCAAGCTGAATACTGATATCTTTTTCAGGAGCTATTCCTGTTATTTGTTTTAATCTTTTTTGTCCGCTGTGGCAAACACAAAAGAATTTCATCCGAAAGCCTTGGGACTAGGATTCTCGTTTTCAAAGGATATTTATTTTATAAGAATAAATTAATTAGTTTTTCTCTCTACAACTTTCTCCGTGTATAACCTGAAAAAGACGCACTGCTATGTGTCTCTAAAAAAAACTTTGCAACTTATAACCTTAGTATCTAAAAAAATATATACATTTGCATAACTAGTTATGTAATTAATTATATATGGAATTTTTTGATAAAGTAGGTAAGGTGGCTTTAGGAAGTCGGTTACGGTTAATGACAGCAATTATCACAGATGATGCTGCCAAAATATATGAGTCTTATGGTATGAATTTTATGCCAAAATGGTTTCCTGTGTTTTATACACTCATGGAAGACAGGGAAATTACAATTACAGAAATTGCCAGCGAAATTGGCCATTCGCAACCATCAGTGAGTAAAATAGTTCAGGAAATGATCACTGCGGGATTGGTAGAAGAAAGCCTGAAAAGCAGTGATAAACGCAGAAATTTAGTAGGTCTGACCACGCAAGGCTGGGAATTTTCGAAAGAATTAAAACTACAATTAAACGATGTTGAAGCAGCGGTTGATGGTTTAATAACCGAATCTACTCATAATCTTTGGGCTGCGCTTGAAGAATGGGAGTTTCTCTTAGACCAGAAATCATTGTTTAAAAGAGTAAATGAGGAAAAGAAGAAACGGGAAAGTCAGGACGTGCAAATCGTAGCATTCGAACCCCAATATCTCGAAGCATTTAAATCATTAAACACAGAATGGATTTCGACCTACTTCGAAATGGAAGAAGCAGATTATAAAGCCCTGGACAATCCTGAAGAATATATCCTGAATAAAGGTGGCAAAATTGTCGTGGCACTGTATCGAAATGAACCTGTTGGAGTCTGCGCTCTTATTAAAGCAAATGATCCTAATTATGATTTCGAAATGGCAAAAATGGCAGTTTCGCCAAAAGCACAAGGAAAAAATATTGGTTTTTTACTCGGGCAGGCTATCATAAACACAGCAAAAGAATTAGGAGCCAAAAAAATATATCTGGAAAGTAACACAATGCTAAAACCGGCAATCAACCTGTATTACAAATTAGGTTTCCAGAAAGTGTATGGTTTACCAACACCTTATAAACGTTGTAATATTCAGATGGAGTTAAATATTAAATAAAGTGGCTAAGTTGCTAAGATTCTAAGCTGCTAAGTAAAAACAGAATTTTAGTAATATGATAACTTAGTTTAGGTAAAAAATAAAGCTACGAGGTAAAAAAACTTAGAACCTTAGCAGCTCAGTAACTTAGAATCTCAAAAAAATGAAAAACATTGTAAAAAAAGAAAAGGCTGTTTCAAGACAGTTTTTAGGAGTTGATTTTGTTGTGCTTTCCATAGGAAAAGATTCTATGGTAACAAAAATGCTGTACAAATCAACAGATAATGTGCCGTTTCATCAGCATCCAAACGAGCAAAGCGGGTATGTAATTTCAGGAAGATACAACTTAAAATTTGGAGGAGAAGAATTTCAATTATCAGAAGGAGATACATATTCTATTCCTGCGAACATCGGGCATTCTATCGAAATTATAGAAGCCGGAGAAGTGGTGGATGTATTTACGCCTATACGACAGGATTATTTGTAATCTAATTGACTAAGGTACTGAGTTGCTAAGTTACTAAGAAAAAAACTTAGAACCCTAGCAACTCAGCGACTTGGAATCTTACTTAACGCCCAAACCTATAATACTCTAAATCCTGATTTTTTTTGCCATTAATAGAATCCAGGATAGAATTCATACCAATAACGCTAAAGGTGATTCCGTTTCCTCCAAAGCCCAGGACGTAGTGTTCGTTTTTGTTTGGGTCAGGTTTTCCAAAATACGGTAAGCCATCTTTCGTTTCTCCAAAAGTTCCTGCCCAGGAGTAATCAATTTTAAAATCGATATTGGGAAATTTTTTCTTAAAGTGCCTCAGGAGATATTCTTCTTTTTTAGGCAATAATTTATCGCGTTTTTGAGCATTTTTAAAATCTTCATCGCCACCCCCCATAATAATCCTGTTATCTGTGGTTACTCTAAAATACAAGTAAGGTGAAGAAGTATCCCAAAAAATAGCATTTTTAAAAGCGGTTGGCAAAACCTCTAAATTTTCTGAAGCAATTACAAACGTACTTTTTAAGTCTACCACTTTTTCGACTAATGTTTCGGTGCTTTCATAACCACTGCAGTGAATAATATGCTGTGCTGTAATGGTAAATTTGTTTTCAGTATGGGCTATCGATTTTGATTTTTGACTTTGAATTGAGGTAATGTTGGTTCGGTCAAAGATCTCCATACCTCTTTTTTTACAGTAATGTAACAAGTCACTTGCAAGCTTGTACGGATCCATAACTGCAGCGGTTTTTGATTCTATTCCTGCAATGGCGTTTAAGCCCATTTTCTCAAGATCCCATCTTTCGAGCCAGTTGACATCAAATCCGTGTTCTTTTCGGCATTTGAATTCGTTTCTTAAAAACGGAATGTCTTTTTTTAGGGAACAGTAATAAATGCTTTTTTTGAATTCGAACTGGCAGTCACTTTTTACAGTATCAATAATAGTCCGCAAGTCAAAAATGGCCTTTTTACCGTTTCTATAGCTGTCAACAGCACATTCTAATCCTCTAATTTTGATGAGTTCATGAAGCGGCACATCGATTTCATATTGAAGCAAAGCGGTGCTGGCGGCGGTACTTCCGTTAGCAACGTCGCGACGATCTACCAATATGACTTTTTTGCCTTCGGAAATTAACTTATAAGCGATTAATGCGCCGGTAATTCCTCCGCCAATAATTAGAATTTCTGTAGTATGATCGGCATCTATAGACGGATAACTGTATTTCATGGCACTTTTTAAGGGCCAAAAAGTTTCAGAGGAACGTAGTTTCATTTTTTAGTAATATTTCGGGTGCGTAGTTTGGTTCTGTTTTTATCTTTACGTTCGTGCTGTTCAGAGGCTTCAGCAATAGAGTGGGAGTTTCTGATGCTTTCGTCTTTTTTGGCCAGTTCACTTAGTTTATGATAATATTTCTGTACAATAATCATTTCTTCTTCAGTCATGCTTTCTATATCCACCAGACTATTGCTGGAATATTCGTTTGAAGCAACTAATTCGTTAAGTTTTAGCTGGATAGCCAATGAATCTTTGTTTTGCGCTTTCTGGATCAGGAAAACCATCAAAAAGGTGATAATCGTGGTTCCGGTATTAATAACGAGCTGCCAGGTTTCAGAGTAATCGAAAATTGGTCCTGAAACTGCCCAAACCACTACAATTAAAAATGCACCTATAAAAGCTGTTGTGCTTCCTGCTGCCTTAGAAACATTGGTAGCAAATTTTTCGAAAGCACTGCTTTTCTTTTGTTTTTTAGTTTTCATTTTGATTTACTTTTTTTGTTTGCTTACTTTTTCCCTGCGAATCACTTTGTTGTGTTTTTCATCATAAATAGCAGGAATTATTTTCTGTCCTGTTTTGCTAAATATTTTGATTTTAGGATCCTGATGCGTTCCGGTTATAACAATTGGGAATCCGATAATTCCAAAAGGAGGTAATCCTAATCGCATTCGTAAATCTAAAAGCCCGTCGAAACTTGTTGTTCCTTTTATTGTAGGTCTAAAACTGGCCACGCTAAAGGTGAAATCTTCGATATGAATTAAATTATTAGAAACGGTTGAATTAATTTCGATTCCTTTCAGGTTGGGATCATCCAGGCCTTTTTGACCGGTTTGCGAACTAATCCCGTCAAATAATTTTAATCCTTTGACTTTTACATCGCGCAGATTCAATTTTCCGCCACCTTCAAGTGAAGCATAAATAGGACTCATGTTTCCGTCTAAATCACCTTTGATTTTATAATCTACAGAAATAATTCCCTGTGCTTTTTCAGCTGCGGTAACCATATCATGAAACATCGGGATTTCTTTATAAGCTCTCTGAACGCTAAAATCTTTGGCTGTAAAATGGGCATCAAAATGTGCCGATGTTGGCGATTCGTCTTTATAAGTAGCATTGATTCCCACTAAACAATCGATAATATTAAAATTGGTATTTTCTAAATAAAACCCATTTTTTGTCATTCCCACTTTTCCATTAAGTTTGTTTAAAACCAATCCGTTATATTCTACTTTATCAGCATCTGCAGTTAGGGCAACATTAAGGTTTTTGGGCACAATAACCACACCGCTCATTTTTGGGTGATCTTCTTTGGCATATTCCACCTCGAGATTACGGTCTGTGTTTTCGCCTTTTTTAAGCGCCATAAATTCGTCAACATTAATCAGTTTTGATTTCATTTTAAAATCTCCGCTTAATGTTCCGTGCGATTCCAGAAAGTAATTAATGGTATTTAATAAATATCCGTTTATGGCAAAATCAGATTTTCCGTAAGTAGCATCAAATTTTTCGAACCACATTTTCTCATTCTGAAAACGGAAGTTTCCTTGTTTGATAAAAAAGGCTTTTGGGAAAAGTTCTGATGTAGCTTTTATATTCTTTAAGATAATAGTGCCTCTGTTATCCAGTTTATCATATTGTCCTTTGGTCGCATAACTTTGTTTTCCTTTCAGCGAAAGATCTGCTTTGGCATAACCTGTTACATCAAGTCCTTTTTGAGAGAAAACCTGATAGATTCTCCCTACATTTAGTTCTCCTTTTATTTTAGCATTATAAGCCAAATCGCTAAAATCAGAAAGTGTGGCATTTACATACATTGGGTTGCCTTCAAAAACAAATGAAGCGGGAGCAACAGCTACAATCAAATCTTTGAAAGTACCTGCTTTGTTTAAAACATTGGCTACAAAAGTAATATCCTTGATAGGGTTAGGATAAGAATCGGTTTTAAGCCAGCCGTTGTGTAGCGCAATTCCGCCAATGGTTTTAGGAAACAGTTTTTTTGAAGTGCTAAAAATACCTTTTGCCTGAATATTGGTTTTTAAAATTCCTTTTAAATCTATACTGGTAAGACCTAGTGCCGCATCAACTGTAGCTAAGTCCAAATCTCCTTTTACGCTGGCATCAACGGTCATTTCGCTAAAGCCTTTACTATGCAAATAAGCAGTGAAATAATCTTTTTCGCCTACTTTAAATTTAAAAGTTTTAAGATTGATTAAAAGTTTTTCAATATCAAGAGAAGGCATAATGGCATTCAGGTTCATTTGAAAATCGGTTAATGGGGCAGGAGCATTCTGGTAATTTATGGCTCCTTTATCAATATTTAAATTAAAAGCCAAATCGGGTTTCTGTTGTTTGGCAACATTGTAATTTCCTTTAAAAGTAAAAAGTAAATCACTTTTTCCTGAAATTTCGGTTTCATCCATCCAGGTTAAATATTCCGGAGGCATTACAGAAAGTAAATCTTTTACGGTGGTATTTTCAGAAGCGGCTTTAATGTCAATTTTATATCCGTCTCTTAAAATCGTAAATAAACCGGTAAATTTTAAGGGCAATTTATTAATTCGTAATTCGTTTTTTTGAAGAATAAACGAAAGTGCATGTGTATTGATTCTTGTAATTAAATCTGCGCGGACTGCTTTTTTTCTAAGATAAGCGGTTCTGTCATAATAGAAATCTACATTATCAATTCTGGCGTCAGTATTCAAATCAAAAATGTCTTCGCTTAAGTTTCCTTTTCCTACGTAATTAAAACCTTTTGCATCGACCAGAATTTTGGCAGAGCGATCGTTGTATTTTACATGACAGTCCTTAAGATCAATTCTTTCTAATCTAATGGCAGTTCCTTCCTCCGGTTTATTAGGATCGTCTGGTTTGTTGTCGCGATCTTCGGGGGCCACATAAATATTATAATTGGCTTGTCCTTTTTGGTTGACCATTATATTAATTAAGGCTTTAGAAACATAAAGTTTGTTGATTTTGACTTCATTATCAAAAATTAATCTTTTTAGGTTGATACCAAAGGCAACCTGTTCTGCTTTTAGTAAAGTATCATTGCTAAAGGGGGCTGATCCCGTAAGAGATAAATCATCAAGAGAAACGGTTAGGGAAGGGAAATGGGTAAAAAAAGATAATCTTGATTTCGTAAAATCAAGTTTGGTATCCAGACGCTCATTGGCTATTTTTTTTACTTCACTGGCAACTGTTCCGGGAAAAAGTAACGGAATCAAAAATAGTAACAGCAAGATACTTGCTATTACTATTCCTGTTATTTTTAAGATTTTCAGGCTTATATTTTTATATGAAGTTTTCATAGTATTTCAATTTGTTCCATAACATTATATATGGATTGATTTTAAATATGACTCATAGAATTTTATAACTGAGAGAGGCGTGTATTTTTTTAGTAAAAAAGGATGTCTCCATGAGTTAGAGTAATTTTATCCGGCATGTTTATTTATTTTCCTTTTTCGGCTTTTTTAGCGTCTTCGGCTTTTTGTTTTTCCTGTTTTTCTTTCTCTTCTTTAGCCTTTTCTTCTTTAGCTTTATCGTCTTTGGCCTTTTGCTCTTTTTCTTTTTCTATTTTTTCGGCTTTTTCTTTCTCAGCTTTCTCCTTTTCTTCCTTGGCTTTTTCTATTTTCTCTTGCTGTTCTTCTTTTTTCTTTTCTTTTTCTTTCTCTTTTTTCTTGAAGTATCCTTTAAGCAGGAAATTGCTTTTTGCAGCTTCCATGTTTTCGCTGAAACCTTTGGTACCGGATTCTAAGTTCGAAAGCGTATTAGAAACACTGTTGGCCATTTTATCATCACGAACTAATCGTGCCAAAGCACCATTTCCGTTATTCATACTATGGCTAAAAATGGCAAGCTCATCTGTTATCACGGCAGCATTATCAACACTTTTCTTCACGCTTTTCATTAAATCCTGCATCTCGATTCCGTTGATCGAAGCAATTGCACCACCGTTTTCTATTACTTTCGTAGATTTAACTCCAGGGGAAATAGTCAGTACTTTGTCACCCATCAATCCGTCAGAACCAATACTTGCACGGGCATCTGTTTTAATAAATTCGCGAACTTCATCTTTAATGACCATTCTTACTACAACCGAAGAGTCATTTATCAGCTGAATTTCTTCGACCGTTCCGATATTAATTCCTGAAAAACGAACATTGTTTCCCACCTCTAAACCGCTAACGGTTTTAAACTGCGATGTGATGTTGAATGTTGAACCAAAAAGATTTTTTTGTTTACCAATAAAGTAAATCGCCATTATAAAAAGCAGTAAACCTATTGTTACAAACATTCCTAATTTCCAAGTATATCCAGATTGCTTATCCATGATTTCTAATTATTTATTTTTAGTATTATTGAAAAAAAGAACGGACCCATTCGTCTTCGTCTTTTTCTAGTTCTTCGTATGTTCCTTCTGCGTGTATAACTCCGTCTTTTAAAACCATAATCCTGTCGGCAGTAAGTTTTGCACAAGCCATATCATGGGTGATAATGATCGAAGTCGTTTTGCGTTTATGTTTGATATCGAGAATCAATTCGCTGATTTCTCTGGATGTTATTGTGTCTAATCCGGTGGTAGGTTCATCATATAAAATGATTTCCGGTTTCAGGATTAAAGTTCTGGCCAGACCAATTCGTTTTTGCATCCCGCCTGATAATTCCGAAGGCATTTTGTCAATCGCATCACTTAGTCCTACATTGTCCAGAGCTTCCATTACTTCACTTTCAACTTCTTCAGCGCTCAGCTCTCTTTTGTGTTTTTTTAAGGTAAAGGCCAGGTTTTCGCGAACCGACATTGAATCGTACAAAGCGCCACTTTGGAACAAAAATCCAATGCGGACTCTGATTTCATTCAGTTCAGGTTTTGTGAGGTTTAATACATTTTCATCAAAAACTTTTATTTCGCCTTTATCCGGTTCTATTAGCCCCACAATGCATTTTATCGTTACCGATTTTCCGGAACCGGAACGTCCTAATATCACTAAATCTTCCCCTTTGTTTACCGTAAGATTTACACCTTGCAGGACTTTGTTGTCTTTGCCAAAGGTTTTGTGCAAGTCTTTGATCACAATAATAGGATCTTGCTTTTTAGTTTTTTTAACGGGTTCTGTATTTTCTTTTTCCTTAATCATCTTAAAAAAATAAATCGGTTATTTGAACAGCAACCATATCAATAATAAAAATGGTCAGCGAAGCGGTAACTACTGCAGAGTTGGCTGCCTTTCCTACACTTTCGGTTCCGTTTGAGGCATTAAATCCTTTGTAACATCCAATCATTCCGATAAAAAATCCAAAGAAGAATGTTTTAATGGTCGCCGGAAATAAATCCAGAAATTCTAATGATTGTAAAATTTGTGTCAGATAGCGGTAAAAGTTTACGTCACCATGAATGTTTATTCCAACATATCCGCCAATAATCCCGATTGCATCAGCAAAAAATACCAATAATGGCACCATCAATGTACAGGCTAAAATTCGGGTTACAACTAAATAATTATAAGGGTTAATGGCTGAAACTTCCATAGCATCAATTTGTTCGGTCACTTTCATAGAACCTAATTCGGCACCAATTCCCGAAGAGATTTTTCCGGCACAAATCAGTGCAGTAATTACGGGAGCGATTTCTCTAATTAAAGAAAGTGCTACCATTCCCGGTAACCATGATTCTGCTCCAAATTTTACCAAAGTTGGCCTGGATTGAAGCGTAAGTACCAAACCCATAATAAAGCCGGTTATAGCAACCAACGGCAATGATTTATAGCCAATAACATAACATTGTTTCAAAAACTCTTTGGTCTCATAAGGCGGAACAAAAACCTCCTTAAAAAACTGCTTTGCAAACACTGTTGCATTTCCTATTTCTTCGAATGTATTTTTTAAAGTAAGAATCAAAATACTATGTTTTAAGTTAAAATCTAATGCAGGAAAATCACCTCGTTAAGAAGGTTGCATACCCCGTGATTATTATAGATTAAAATTACCTTAGAAGTACAGAAAAAATCTTACACAACTTTTTTAGAAGTTTATATAATTAACATAATGAAACACAATAAATAGAATAAAGTCACGTTGCCGGTAAAATGTTAAAAACAAAAAATCCCTTTAGAAAAGGGATTTTTAGGGTTCAATAGTATATTTAGTTAGAAATATATTTTTACAAATTAAGAATTAATAGCAATTCCTGTTTTGGTCTTCATTAGCGGAATTACTTTTATTTCAGCTATTTTAAGGTTTTCCATTAATAATCTTGCGGTTAGAAAACACACAGTAGATTCTGCTCCCTGGTTTAAGTTGACATTTTCTTTTTCAAGTCCGTCATAACCACCACCGCTAATTGGATTGTACATAATTTGCCCCAAATGATTTTTTCCTAAAAACCAGTTGAACGCCATTTTCATTTTTTGTTTGTACTCCGGTGTACCAAATGCACTATAGAATGAATTTAAGGTATGAATAGTATATGCAACATCTATAGGCTGTTCTCCGTATTCATGCACTTGTTCTTCTGAATCTCTGTGCAGCCATCCGTTATTAGAAATTACTTTGAAGTTTTTATCCTTAAACATTTTAGACATTAAAAAGTCAAGAGAATCCAATGCTACTTTTTTGTAAATAGGTTTGTTGGTGGTTAAAAAAGCAAAAAGCATAGATTCCGGCAAAATACCGTTTCCGTACGTCATGTAGTTCTCAAACCATTTCCAATCGTGCGAAGCGTGAATTTCATAATTAGAAAGCAACTTAGCATTCAGTTTATTGATAATTGCCGCTACATATAAGTTAGGAACAGCAGTATGGTATAAATACAAGCCTTTTGTTGCAAAACCAATAGAACGTGGCGACTGGATACTTTCGGCCCATTTTAAAGCATTTAATAAGCATTGAGATGCCTTTTTGACAATAGCATCAGGCAAAATTTCTTTGTTTGCTACCACAGTTCCTAAAGCCCAGATTGCTCTTGCATTAGAATCTTCCAGATTTACTTCGGCATTTTGTTCGATGTGCTCACGGTTGTCCTGATCTACATAGTTGATGAAGTTTCCTTTTGGCTGCTGGCAACGAACAATAAAGTCAAGATAAATTAAAATATAAGCTAAATCTTCTTTGTCCTGAGTTAGTTTATAATGCATACAAATTGCAATTAAGGCACGTGCATTATCATCTAATGTATATCCTGAATCCAGATCAGGAATCGAAATTTTGCTAAACTGAATAATACCCAGATCAGTTGTCATTCTTTTAATATGTCCTAATTGAATAGATGGATAGCTGTATTTTATTTCAGTTGGGTTGTCAATTAGTTCTTTGTAAGTTTCCATGTGGGTAATGGCTACATTTTCCCAGGAAGAAGCTCTTGTTTTTCTAAAAGCATTAATTCCCATTTCTTCTCTTAAATGATCGTCTGAAAGCAATTTGATAGCGGCATCAGAAAATTGATCTACGTCTCCAATATCTACTAGTATTCCGGAATCAGGAGTTAAAACTTCTAATGTATGTGGAATTTTTGATGCAACAATAGGGCAGGCACAACTCATAGCATAAGCAAATGTACCGCTTACTGCCTGATTAGGATCTTTTGAAGTAAATAAATAAATATCTGCAGCTTTTAGATAATCTAAAAGTTCATTTGTATCTAAATATTCATTTACAAAACGAACGTGATCCTGAAGATTTAATTCGGCTACTATACCTTCGAGTTTATCGCGATATGCATCAACTCCATCAACTATCAGATTAGGATGTGTTTTGCCAATGATTAAATACAATGCGTTAGGAGTATTTTCGATAATTTTTGGAAGTGCTCTTAAGCCTGTTTCAATATTTTTACCTTCTCCCAAAAGGCCAAAAGTGGCCAATACTTTTCTGTCCTGAATATTGAATTTTTCTTTGGCTTGCTGTGGTGCTTCGTAAATTACAATATGGGTTCCGTGTGGTACGCAGGTAATTATATCCTCGCTGATGTCATAATCTCTCATCAAAATTTCTTTTGACTGATTGGTCATTACAAAAACCGAATTGCTATAAGAAAGCAACAGTTTCACAAATGTTTTCAATTCTTTATTTGGATTCGGAATTACACTGTGAAAAGTATAGGTTAAAGGTTTTTTTACTTCATTCAAAAAATCTAACAGATAGTCTCCGTAATTCCCTCCAAATAAACCAAACTCATGTTGAATATGAACCAGTTTTACAGCTTTATCTTTATTGATTTCCTGAGCAACTTTTGTATATTCTTCTTTATTGGTTGTGTTTAAAGTATAGGCTTGTGTTGGTGTTGCTTTTGGCTCCTTTACCAATTCGCAAATTTCACAAGTGATCGATTTACCAAAAACATCCGTAATTCCTTTTATAGTATCCTGAGTATAGGTGGCAATGCCGCATTGTGTTGGAGGAAATGTAGATAGAAAAACTATTTTTGATTTATTTGATATCGTTTTCATGGGGATTCTGTTTTAGTTCTGTTAATAAGTCGTTTAGGTTCAATGAAGCTACCGCAATTTTGTCATCGGCAGCACCGTAATAAATATATAATTGGTCGTCAAAAATGGCTGTTCCCGTTGGGAAAACAACGTAATTTACATAACCATGTCGTTCGTAATATTCTGATGGCGTTATAATAGGTTTTGGTAATCTGGCTAAAACTTTTTGGGGATTTTCGAGATCTAATAACACTGCCGAAGCGTGATAAACCAATCCTTTTTCGCGTCTTTCTGCCGAGTGGTATATCAATAACCATCCGTCAGGAGTTTCAATAGGAGGGGCGCCTGGTCCGATATGACTTGTTTCATGATCGTATTTAGGCTCCATCACTATATAATCAGGCAAATTTTTCAAATAATCTTTCCAGAAATCAACTGTCAAATCTTTCTTCTTTTCGAAAGTAATAATCTGAATTGATGGAAATAATCGATGTAAGGCCACAAATTTTCCGTTTATTTTTTTTGGAAATAGTACTACATTTTTATCCCATACATATAAGCTGTCTTTTAAAGTTTCTGTCAACGGATAATGTCGTTCAACATTAAAAGCCAGAATCTTGGCAATTTTCGGATTTTGTAAATGTTTTCTAATGAGATTAGTAAATTCATTTAGTATAAATCTCGGGGTAATAATTCCTTTCTTTTTAAAAGTTTTCAAATCTTTAGAAACGGCCAAAGCACCACAGGCATTCAATCCGTCATAAGTAACATAGGTCATATAAAAAAGATCATCGATTTGTGTAATTCGGGGATCTTCGACACCATGAATTTCATAAATATATTCCGGAACAAAAATGGGCTCGGCTTTTCTTTCTACTAATGTTGTAGGGCCTTCGAAACGGCAATACCCAATAGTCGAAAAATTACCTCTTTTAGCTGCTCTGTAAAACATATGAACGTTATTGCCATCCTGATAAATGGCTGGATTTAAAACCCCTAATTCTTCAAAAGCTCTTTCTGTTTTTTCTAAAACCACACCATGTTTTGTAATTAATTCTGACGATGTATTTAATTCTAGTTTTGCAGCTAATTCCATGTTTTTAAAATTTTATCTAAAATTACTTTAAGGGTACAGCGGTAATTAATGCAATCGATCAAAAAATTAACTCAAAAGGATTTATGTGGGAATTCTGTAACGAAAAGGGGGAATTATAAAAGTAAGTCAAAATTTTGATTTATAGTTAATTGCGATAAAAAATTAACTTTTAGAGTCAAGTATTTTTGTAAGAATTGTGGAAATTTGAGTAAGAAACAAATCAGACTTGTAAAAAGTCATTTTTATCAACTTAAAAAATCAAGATTATGCTACGTTGGACAGTTACATTTATAATTCTGGCTATTATAGCGGGAATTTTTGGTTTTGGCGGAATTGCCGCCGGAGCAGCTAGCATTGCGAAGGTTTTATTCTTTATATTTTTAGTGTTACTTGTAATTTCATTATTTACAGGAAGAACAAAAGTTTAGCAAAATATTTATAGTATTAGTCCCAGTGTTCAATTTTCAGTTTTTTACTGTAAACTGAACACTGGGACTTTTTTTAGAAGTTGTTTTTAGGTTGCTTCAGGTTTCAACTGTGACTGAAAACTATCTCAGGGAATAATATTTTTTGGTAAAAGACGCAATCGGAAGCCCGATGCATAACATCAATATGGTAATAGATAAGAGTAACGGAAAATCGAAGTGTTTTTCTGGTAAAACCGGAAATGCGATTGGCAGGACAATAAGGTTCATTATAATCCAGACAAAAATACCATATAGCAATCCTGAAATTATGGTACTTTTTTTAAGAAAAGGTACATAAGAATAAATGGTAAAATAAAACCAGGTAAAAATAAAAGCGATCAGATAATGAAGTCCCAGTCCGTACCAGGCCATTTGTGGACCTCCGGTATAGGCTTCTTTTTTGAAAATACCACTTGCAATAGACTGAAGGATTTTTATGGCCGTTGTTTGCTGTAGTATAACAGCATAAACAAAAATGGCAGCAAGAATATCAAGTGTGCCGGCAATTAAGCCTGCTAAAAAAATAGACCCTGATTTTGATTTCATGTATAGAAATGGTTTGAAAGTTTATAATGCCGTAATATAATTTGAAATTTTCTGTAGCTGATGAGTGTGTCTTTGAGAATGAACAAGCGCAAAATTAATCCATTCATAAATCGTAAAATTTTCAAAACCCGGTACCTGAAAATCCAGACAGGTTAAGGTTAGATCATAATTTTCGGTTGCATCCAGCAAGTCAGATTCTATTTTAAGCAAAGATAAAGTTAATGTATTTTTATTATAATTTTTCTTTTCAGGTTTTAAGAAATCGGGTGCGTCCATTTTAGTGCTAAAATTGAGAAATAGGCCTTCCAGTTCTTTTACATGTTCGTCATATTTGCGAATTGTTTTTTTTGTATTTCCTGAAAATAATTCAGGATAACCGGAATTTCCTAAAATAATATGCTGTATGACCTGACCCGGTGTCCAGCTTCCTTTAAAGGGTACTGTATTTATTTCTTCATCAGAAAAAGAAGAAAGGGTTTCATTTAATTTTTGAAATGTTTCAACAATATTTTTTTGAAGTGCTGTTTTCATTTTGTTGATTTTTTGAAATTGAAGTTATTTCTTAAACAGAGGTTATCCACCATACATTTCCAAAAGGATCTGTAACACCACAAGTTCTGCCATAATCCTGATTACTTAATCCCATGAGGCTGGTTGCGCCATTTTCTAAAGCTTTTTTATAGGTTTCATCGGCATTAGGAACATACACAAACAAATTGGCATTTTGCGAAGGCCAGTCTTTAATTTCATCGGTTACCATAATGGTGCTGTCGTTTAGTATAATTTCGGCGTGCATAATGGTTCCGTCGTCGCGCAAAACTTTTTGGTTAGAGTCTTTTGCATCGAAAACTTTTTTTGTAAAATCAATGAATCGAGATGCACCTTTCAAAATTAAATACGGCATTATTGTCTGATGTCTGGCCGGTAAATTCATTTTTCTATTGTTTAATAGTTAGCAGGATAAATTTACAATTTTAATTTTAAAAAAATAAATATCAGGTTATTATGTGTTTATGAGAGTACTTCACAATAAAATCCGTTGGCATTAAGAACCGCAATAATTTTTCTGCTTGAAATCGATAAGCTATGAATACGCAAAATTTTATCACAATCTTCCAAATCAAAATTGATGGCACTGTTTGGAAAATGTTCAAGAAGTTTTTCTACAATCATTTTTGATTGCTCGACTTCCTGAACATTTGTTTTAAAAACCTCGATCATGTTTTTAAAGTTTATAAAGCGATATTTTTATATCGTTCGATTTTATGATAATAATGATATGAAATCGCCAGAATCACTAAAAAAATTAATGGAAAAAAGGATTGAAAGCCAACTCCGTCAACCGCAAAATGACTGATTGAGGCAAATATAAAATCGAAACCAAATCCGGCATAAGCCCATTCTTTTACATTTTTAGGAACCTGCGGAATTACCAATACCAACACTCCCAAAATTTTAAAAATGACCAAAGCCACTCCAAAATATTCAGGATAACCCAAATGTCTGATTCCTTCTTTTGCCATCTCGGTTTGTGAAGTTAGTGCCGGCATAACACCTTCAAATAAGAAGATAATAATGGTAGTAATCCAAAAAATAATTTTTGCTTTTTTCATAGGTTTGTTTTTTTAAATGGTTATCAGTTAATGTATTACAAACTTACAAATGTTATTTTTCTATCGAATAGTTATTTGCGACTATTTTAAGGTCATTTAGGACAAAGTGGAAAGGATTTAGATTTTTTTGGAGAGATGTAGAGTTAAGAGTTAAGAGTAAAGAGTAAAGAGTAAAGAGTAAAGGAAATAGAATGTAGATTTTTTACAGAGTTTGCCACACCGTTTGTCATCCCGAGGAACGACAAGATTGCGATTAGCCATTGCGAGTAAATAAAAAAATCAGTTCAAATCCGTGTTTTTGCGAAAGCTCCCTCCCGAAGTTTCGGGATCGGGACGTATCATACTGTGTCATTACTCCGTCTTCAAAATGTAATTCTTTATCACAAACAAATCTTCAAAACCTAACCTCGTATAAATAGCTTTTCCCATAACAGAAGCTTGCAGTAAAGCATATTCAGCTTTTAAATCTATAGCAAGATTAAGTGCAAATTTCATGATTTCCTCGGCAAAACCTTTTCTGCGCATTTCCGGGATTACACCAACACCATGAATTCCGATAGTATTTCCCGTTTGGAAAAGCATAAAAGTTCCAATGGGCTGATCTTCATTAGAAACCAAATAAAAAAGAACATCATTATGATTGTGAATCAGGATTTCTTTGCTGATTATATATCCAAAAGCATTAGGATACAATTCTGACCAGATTTTGACATCCTGTTCATTATCGATTTTTTTAAAGTTTAAGTGATGTTCTAATATAAATTTCTGATCCAGTTTTAATGCCATTGCAACTTGCTCCGTTTTTAATGAAAAACCATAAGCTTCCAGTATCTCATAAGATTTTGTTTCGAAGATATTCCAATAAGGCAAAACCAAACCCGAATTGGTTTGCATGGTTTTGATAATATCCGGCAGATTGTTTTTAGAAATATCGTTGCGAAGCCACAATTTATTGGGCCAACCCGAATTTTCGATTTTGCAGTATTCGAAAATATCGTTTTTATGATAGGAGAGGAAAGGAGTTCCAACAGTTTTCCAAAACTCAGTTAGATTATTAATATTGTCTTCGATGAGGTTTATATTTTTCATTTTGATGCAATTGAGACACAAAGATAACTTTCGGATTTATCAGAAACCTTTACATATGTTGATTTACAAATCTTTTTCGAGCGTTTTCCTGATTCGGCTCAATTGGGTTGGTGTGATTCCTAAATGCGATGCAATATGGAGCAATGCGATCCTTTCTGAAATATCCGGATGTTTGGCCAAGAGATCCAAATATCTTTCGGTTGCATTTTCCATAACAATAGAGATTTCTCTTTGTTCTTTTTCAATGACCCAATTTCTTTCTAAATAAGCGATATAAAAATTTTTTAAATCATCGTTTTGAAAAATCAGTTCCCTGTATTTTTTATAATTAATATTAATCAGAATAGAATCTTCGAGCGCTTCGATCGAAAAATCAGAAGGTGATTGCTGTATTAATGAAGCGGTCGATCCTGCAAGATCTCCTTCCAGAAAAATATTTTTATTATAAATATTGCCTTCTGTATCGGTTATAAAAGCTCTTAAAGCACCCTTACCAACAAAGTGGATTTCTTTTGCAATTTGTCCGTTTCGTAAAAGTAATTCTCCTTTTTTTATTGAAGCTATTTCAGCGATATTTTCAATCAATTGCCAGGATGCCAACGAAACAGGAGCATAGCTTTCAAACTTTATTTTTAAATCGTAGAAGTATTTGTTTTGATCGATTGACATTTTGTTGGAGTTTTTAGGCTTATCAAAAGTAAGGAAATAATATTTGGCTTGCGAATAAATGGCACGCGGATGACGCGTCACGATCCCGAAACTTCGGGAGAGAGCTAAAGCGAAAACGCGGATTTTTGTTTTTAACTCTTATTTTTTGCTCTCAATCTTGTCATCCCGAGGAACGAGGGATCTCCGCAAGAAGTTCGACAAAGTTTAGCGATTATAATTGCGGAGTTTCTTGTGTGATCCTTCCTGCGTCAGGATGACAATATTGCGGTTAAAATTTGCAAGAAAAAAATCCGCATCAATCTGCGTTTTTACGAAGTAAATCCGCGTCATCCGCGTGCCATGACAAAGCGATGACAAAGCAAAGCATAAAAAAACGCCATGAAACTAAAAGTCTCACAGCGTTTTCATCTCAAAAAATAAATAATTAACGGGTAATGGGTATTATCTCCAGCCTCCTCCTAATGCGCGATATAACTCGGTGTTGGCAGAAAGTTGTTGTCTTTTTATGTCAGCTAATTCTAATTCACTTTGTAGTAAATTTGATTGTGCTGACAGCACTTCTAAATATTCAGCCATACCGTTTTTGAATAACAAATTGGCATTTTTGATGGCTTGTTGCAAGGTTTTTACACGCTCTTTAAGAAAAGATTCCTGTTGTTGCAGTTTCTCTACTTTTACCAAGGCATCAGATACTTCGCTAACTGCCACAAGAACCGATTGTCTAAAACTTAGTACAGCTTTTTCTCTTTCGGCAACTGCAATATTGTATTGTGTTCTTACTTTTTTATTGTTTAGTAAAGGTTGTGTTAACCCTCCAGCAACAGTTCCGAACAATGAAGCCGGAATGTTGAACCAATTACTGGTTTCGAACGAGTTTACACCACCCTGAGCAGTAATTCTAAGTGCTGGATATAAGTCGGCTTTTGTGATTCCTACGTTTGCATTGGCTACTTTAAGTGCTAATTCGGCGCTTTTTACATCTGGTCTTCTGCTTACCAATGAAGACGGAATTCCGATTGCATTATTGTTTTTTACTTCAAGAAGACTTAAACGAGTTGTTCTGGTTTTTGAATTCGGAAATGATCCTGTTAAAACACTCAAAGCATTTTCCTGAATGGCAATATTTTGTTCTAATTGCGGAATCAATTGTGCAGAAACTAATTTCTGCGCTTCTGACTGCTGAATCGCTAATGTAGTTACCTGACCGGCATCGTATTTTAATTTGATGATGTTGGTTGTACTATCATTCAATTTAAAGTTTTGTTTGGCGATTTCTAACTGTGCGTCCAACATCAATAGATTATAATATCCTTTAGAAACATTGGCAACGATAGTCGTCTGTAATGCTTTTTTAACTTCTTCTGACTGAAGATATCCTGCATAAGCACCCTTTTTTTGATTTCTGATTTTTCCCCAAATATCAGCTTCCCATGAAAGGGTTGCTCCTGCAGAATAATCATCAATATGATTTTGGCCTAACGCCTGGCCTAAATTCTTTCCGGTAAAACTATTATCAGAAGGATTGCTTGTGCTTGCACTTACATTCAAATTAACCTGAGGAACATTTCCCCATTTTGATTGTGTGAATCTGTATTGTGCAATTTCGATATTTTTAGTAGCAATCTGCAGGTCATTATTTCTGGCTACAGCACTATCGATAAGTTCAATAATATCTTTTTCTGTAAAAAAGTTTTTCCACTCCACATCAGCAATACTCGCTGTATCTTTTGAAACCGATGCATTCCTGAAATTTTCAGGAAATGCATCTTTTGGAGTTTCAATATCCTTCGAAACTTTACAGGATATTATAGTCGTGATCAAAATGGCGATCATCACGATTTTGGTTATATAATTTTTCATTTTATATGTTGTCATTAAATTTCTGTACAAGTATCTTTTCTACTATCAAGATCTCTTGAGATTTTATAGGATATGTATCCTATGCCAATGATTATGGCTACGAGGATTGTCGTTATATAGTTTTCCATTTTTATTTTTCTTCGTTATGAATTACGGCTATTGGTTTCCCTGAAACCTTTTCTTGTAAATATTGGAAGATGATGAATAAAACCGGGATGATAAACAACCCTAATATTACTCCTGATATCATACCTCCGGCGGCACCAATACTAATAGAGTGGTTACCTTGTGCTGACGGTCCTTTGGCGCTCATCATCGGGATTAATCCCACTACGAAAGCCAACGATGTCATGATAATTGGTCGTAAACGCAGTTTCGCTGCATCGATTGACGCTTTGACTAACGCCTGACCTGATTTTCGTTTCTGAACGGCAAACTCGACGATCAGAATCGCATTCTTGGCGAGCAGTCCAATAAGCATTACCAGTGCTACCTGCACATAAATGTTGTTTTCGATTCCTGTTAATCCAATCGCTACGAATACTCCAAAAATACCTGCAGGGATTGATAAGATTACAGCCAATGGCAAAATGTAACTTTCATACTGTGCAGCAAGTAAGAAATAGATGAATATCAAACACAGTAAGAAAATCGTTGCTGACTGACCTCCGGACGAAATCTCTTCACGAGTTTGTCCTGAAAATTCAAAACCATAACCCGCAGGCAATTGTTGTGCTGCTACTTCCTGAATTGCTTTAATGGCATCTCCGGAACTAAATCCCGGTTTTGGGATGGCATTAATCGAAATCGAATTAAACAAGTTGTATCTCGAAGCAGTTTCTGAACCATAAATACGGGTTAGTTTTACTAAGGTATTTATTGGTACCATTTCGCCTGTTTTGTTTTTTACAAAAACTCTGTCAATAGAGGACGGATCAGCTCTGTCAGCAATATCGGCCTGAACCACTACTCGGTAATATTTACCAAATCGGTTGAAGTCAGAGGCCTGTGCACTACCAAAATACGTTTGCATCGTTTGCAAAATGTCTTTTACTTTTACACCTAACTGATCTGCTTTTTCATCGTTGATATCCAATTGCAATTGAGGATAATCGGCTTTGAAAGAAGTAAAGGCTACGGCAATCTCAGGACGTTTCATCAATTCTCCAATGAAGTTTTGAGAGATTCCGCTAAACTTATCCAGTTTTCCTCCGGTTTTATCCTGAAGTACTAAATCTAAAGCTTCAACGTTACTAAATCCAGGAACAGTTGGGAAACTAAATACGAAGAAACTTCCGCCTGAAATAGAACCTAATTTTCCACGAACCTGATTCATGATTTCGTCGATATTCTTGATATCCCCACGATCTTCATTTGGTTTAAGCAATACGAAAACAACTGCAGAAGAAGGACTTGTAGAATTCGTCAATAAGTTAAAACCTGAAATTGCAGTTACAAATCTTGAAGCGTCTAAACCTCTTAAAGTATTCTCTGCTTCAGTCATTACTTTCTGAGTTCCGTCAAGAGATGTTCCTGAAGGCGTATTTACCGCAATGGCAATAAATCCTTGATCTTCAGTTGGGATAAATCCTGCAGGAGTTGTTTTTACCATTACTATAGTAGCTACAGTAATTAAAGCCAAACCTCCTAAACTCAACCATTTTCTGCGGATTAAGAATTTCAAACCTCCAACATAACGGTTGGTAAGCGAATCAAAACTTTTGTTGAACCCATTAAAGAATTTCTCTTTAAATCCTTTTTTCTCATACGGAGTATCTCCATGAGCTGAGTGATTATCTTTTAAGAATAATGCCGCAAGTGCAGGACTTAAAGTTAAAGCGTTTACTGCTGAGATTACAATTGCAATCGCCATTGTAAAGGCAAACTGACGATAGAAAACTCCCGTAGAGCCTTCCATAAAACCAACCGGCAGGAATACAGCAGCCATTACCAGCGTAATCGAGATAATAGCACCCGTTATTTCGTGCATTGCTTCATGCGTGGCTACTTTTGGAGACAAATGTTTGTGCTCCATTTTCGCATGCACGGCTTCGACGACCACAATCGCATCATCTACCACAATACCAATCGCCAGAATTAAAGCGAAAAGCGTTAAAAGGTTGATCGAAAATCCGAATAACTGCATGAAGAAGAACGTTCCTAAAATTGCTACAGGTACAGCAATAGCCGGGATTAATGTTGATCTAAAATCCTGAAGGAATATAAATACTACGATGAATACTAATATAAACGCTTCAAGTAAAGTATGCTGAACTTGCTCAATAGACTGGTCTAAGGCAACTTTTGTACTATAGAAAATGTTATGTTTGATTCCGGATGGAAAATCTTTTGAGGCTTTCTCCATCAATTTGTTGATGGCAACCTGAATGTCATTAGAGTTAGAACCTGCTAACTGAATAATACCAATTACAACTCCTTTTTTACCATTTAAACGTGTTAAACTGTTATAAGAGTAAGCACCAAGTTCTACTCTGGCTACATCTTTGAGGCGAAGTACTGAACCATCAGAATTAGAACGTATAGCAATATTTTCATATTCTTCGGGTTTGGTTAATTTTCCTTTGTATTTAATAACGTATTCGAAAACTTCTTTACTTCTTTCTCCAAATTTACCCGGAGCAGCTTCCAAACTTTTATCCTGAATAGCACCCATGATTTCGCTTGGTGTCACTTTATAAGTAGACATTTGCGTTGGATTCAGCCAAACACGCATTGAGTAATCTTTTACACCTCCAAAAATACTGGCCGAACCAACTCCCGGAATACGTTTGATCTCCGGAATAATATTGATCTGAGCATAATTGGCAACAAAAGTCTGATCGTATTTTGACTCATCTTCGGTATACATACCAATGGCCATGATAAAACTGTTTTGTTGCTTGGCAGTGGTTACACCTTGCTGAACAACCTCTGCAGGCAATTGACTTGTTGCCTGAGCAACCCTGTTTTGTACGTTTACCGCTGCCTGATCTGCATTTGTTCCTAATTTAAAGAACACTGTAATAGCAAGAGATCCGTCGTTACTGGCTGTAGAACTCATATAAGTCATGTTCTCTACACCATTGATAGACTCTTCAAGTGATGGTGCCACAGAACGTAAAACCGTTTCTGCGTTAGCTCCCGGATAAACCGCCGTTACCAAAACCGATGGCGGCGCAATATCTGGAAACTGTTGTAAGGGCAATTTCGTAAGTCCAAGTACACCCAGGATCACCAACAAAATGGAGATTACGGTTGCCAGTACAGGTCTTTGTATAAATATTTTGAACATTTTCGTAAAAATTATTTTTTATTAATTATTTGGGCAACTTTTGCAGGAGATGATTTCTCAGGCTGAATCACCTGACCGTCCTGAAGTTTATCAATACCGCTTAATACAATTTGGTCGCCGGATTTTACACCATCTTTAATCAGATAGTTTGTTCCGCTTTTACCAGAAACCGTGATAGGCATTTTGGTTACTTTATTTTCTTTGTTAACTGTGAAAACAAAAACTTTATCCTGCATCTCAACAGTAGCCGATTGTGGTACTAAAACCGCATCGTCATGCTGAAGTCCTAAACGAATTTTTCCTGTGTTTCCTGAACGTAAAGTCCCGCCGGCATTAGGGAAAGTCGCTCTTAAAGTAATCGCTCCGGTAGTTTTATCAAACTGACCGTCTACCATATCAATTTTTCCGGTTTGAGGATAAGCGTTGTTATCTGCCAAAACCAATGTTACAGGAGGTAATTTTTTTAATTTGTCACCAAGGCTGTTTCCTGCATATTGCGCTTTAAAGTTGATAAAATCAGTTTCTCCTAAAGAGAAATAAGCAAATACTTCATGAACATCAGATAAATTGGTTAAAGGTTCAACATCAGTTGCTGAAACTAAACTTCCTTGTTTTTTAGGCAATCTTCCAATGTAACCACTTACAGGGGCTGTAACATTAGTATATCCTAAATTAATTCTGGCCGATCCAACCATTGCTTTTGCCTGTTCGATATTAGCAGCCGCAATTTTTTGAGAAGCTTTGGCCGTTTTCAACTGATAATCAGAAACTACTTTGTTTTGTACTAAAGGAGTTAATTTATCTACTTCTAAGTTTGCGTTTATTAGAGCAGCTTCATAAGCATGAAGGCTTGCTAAAGCATTGTTCAATTGCTCACGGAAAGGACGTTCGTTTATTTTGAATAAAGTCTGGCCTTTGCTTACATAAGCACCTTCGTCTACATATACTTTTTCAAGGTTTCCGCTTACCTGAGGGCGAATTTCAACATCAACTGTTCCCTGAATAGAAGCAGGATATTCAGCATCTGTAGTAGTGTTCTCGCTTGTAATAGCTAAAACTGGTAATAGTGGTGGAGCAGGAGCTGCCGGAGCCTGCGACTTATCTGCACAACTGCTTAGCAAGAGTGCCAGAATAAAACTGGTTATAATTACATTTTTCATTTTAATATTGGTTTTAATTTGTTGGACATTCTTATTGTTTAAATTTTGTGGTATTCTGATATTCTCGGCATTCATATTTAATTATATTAAATTATCTAACGTTGTTAAGTATAATTGTGCAAAAAACCATACAATGATGCCTTCCAATTCTATTTAGTAATTGGTATTAAATTATTTATCACTGTTAAGTAAATTAGAAAAAAAAGCCTCTATATTACTCTATTAAATTTTCTAACACTGTTAAGTAAAGTAGTAAAAAAATAGTTGCTAAATTACTCTATTAAATCATTTATCACTGTTAAGTTAAAATGAAATTTTTTTTATTGAATTGATTTTATAATTCCACCAATCGCATCTTTTAAAATTTGATTGTTGATGGTTTCCATTATTTCACTTTTGTTGATGATATTAATTGCAATCAAACCATGTATTACAGAGAAGAAAGTAAAATACTTTTGTTTGATTACTTCATCGGTTGGGTTACTGTTTTTCATAATTTCAGCAATTACCGAAGTGAATAGTTTATAAGGCCTTTCCTGAGCCGAACATTGTTGCTGACAACAATTCATTTGCACTCCAAACATTACCTGATACATTTCAGTATCTGTAAAAGCGAAATCCCAATACGCCATCCACATGGCTTCTAATTGTTCTTCCGGTTTTTCAAATTTATCGCGGGCTTCCTGAAGCTCTTTGGCTAACTTAATAAAACCTTTTCCGGTGAGTTCATTAAGGATAGCTTCTTTATTCGAGAAGTATTCATAAATAATAGGAGCAGTATATTCAATTTTATCAGCAATTTTTCGCATGCTCAGACCCTGCCATCCTTCTTCTTTGACGATAGCATAAGCAGCCTCAAGAATGTTACTTCTTGTCTCTTCTTTTTGTCTTAAAATACGATCTTTACTAGCCATTTTATTTAAGTATTAAATTGTTTAACACCGTTAGGCAAATGTATGGCGGTTTTTCTGATTATGAAATAAATTTGTCATAATATTTTCTTATTGTTGTATAGACAAGTGTCGGAAATCGCTGAAAGCCTTTAATTATAAGGATTTGCTGAATTTAATTTTTTTTAAGGAGCAGATGGTTTTTATGTTTTAAGACCATTTGTCCCGCTCTGCACTATATCTTTTATGTGTCCCGTCCCGAAGTTTCGGGATCGGGACCACATAAAAGGATGCCGTTTCGATCGGGGCTAAGCGAGAAATTGTATTTTTTATGAGATTTTTAGAATTATACGATTGTTTTAAATAGTAAAAAAGTCCCGGCGGGACGAAATATTTATAGAAAATATATGTTTTGTTCTACAAGAACCCCATCGGGGTGATATATAAATTATACGTTATATATATCGCTCTCCTGGAGCTTTTTTGCTGAGAAGCTAATTATTTGCCATAAATATTTCGCTCCGCCGGAGCTTGTACTAAAAAATTATTTTATAAAATCCATTTCTACGTGCTCAATTCCGGCATCGAGGAAATAATTATTGGTTTGTCTGAATCCGTTTTTGATGTAAAATGGTGTTGCAATTACCTGAGCATAAAGATAAATTTTGTCTTCGTTTTTTAAATCTTCTAATATTTTCAGCAGGATTGCTTCACCGATTCGTTGTCCTCTAAAGGTGTTCAGTACAGCAATTCTTTCAATTTTTGCTCCTTTTTCCATTTTTCTGTATCGCGCTGCTCCGGCTGGTTCCCCGTTTACCTTTGCCAAATAATGTACAGCATCTTCGTCATCCATCGATTCGCGTTCCGGAGAGACATTTTGTTCTTCTACAAAAACTTTTTTTCTAATAGAGAATGCGGTTTCTATTTGTTTTTGATCGTCGACTTTCTCGACTTTAATGATATTATTGTTCATTTTATTTCTGCTTTGATATACCTGATGTCCGGGTAAAATAATTTGTATGCAAATATATGTAGTTAACTACATATATTCAAAATAAAATGGAATAATTAAGTTGTTTTTATACTGAATATTGAGCTTAGCCGGGATTCGGAGGATAATTAAAGTATCAGATTTCTAGAGTAGCCCCGATCGAAATGGCATCCTTTTCCTGGCTTCTTTAGACAGGAAAAGATATAATGTAGAGCGGGACTAAAGTTCTGGCTGGATGAAATTTATCTGCTTCTAATGATGATATTCAAATTTTTTTTGTTGAAAATATTCCGAACGTGTTTATCCGTTTGGACGTAGCATTATGTATCCCCAAGGTTGAAACCTCTGGCTATGTTTGAAATACAATAGATTTTAAGGAGCAATAATATTTGACTCTTTAGTATAAACATAGCGAACGGTTTTAACCGTTTGGATGTAATATCAGTTCTCCTTATTCAGATTATCTAATCTTTTGCCTAATCTCTAACTGTTGTGTTTGTTTCCTTCTTAGGATCAGCACAATTGATACTGCTAACAATGTATTTATAAAAAAAAACACCTTTAAACATGAGGTCTAAAGGTGCTTTCAAAATAAAAAATATAGTAAGATAATTATAATTATGTGTTGCTCAAATCTTTTTTGCGATATACGAGATAAAACACTTGTGGTAAAACTGTTAAGGATAAAATCATACAGGTTATTAATCCACCAACAATCATGATGGCTAATGGTTTTTGAACCTCAGAACCCATTCCGGTTGATAATGCCGCAGGTAATAATCCTAAAGATCCCATTAGTGCAATCATCACAATTGGACGAATTCTGCTGTAGATTCCGTTTGAAATAGCATCTTTGAGATGCATTCCTGCGCGCATATTTTCCCGAATCATACCAATGAGTACAATACTGTCGATCGCGCTGACCCCAAAGAGAATAATAAACCCGATTCCGGCTGAGATCCCGAATACGGTTCCTGTAACCCAAAGCGACAGAAAACCACCAATAAAAGCGTAAGGCATTGCACTCACGGCTACCATGGTATCTTTGAAATTACCGAAATTGAAATACAACAGGCATAAAATCAAAACCAGTACAACCGGAACAATCATTGCTAATTGTTTTGAAGCCCTTTCTTTGCTTTCGAATTCTCCTGCCCATTTCATAACATTTTCTTTAGGCAGTTTTACCTCTGCAGCTACTTTTTTCTGTGCTTCATCAATGGTACTTCCCAGGTCCCGCCCTTCGATACTGAACCCTACGGCGATGTATCGGCTGTTTCCCTCACGATAGATAAAAGTAGGACCGGTTTTATATTCTACGGTAGCTATTTCTTTCAAAGGAACTTTTTTACCATTCATGGTTGGAATCAGAATATCCTCGATTTTTTGTTTTGAGTCACGATATTCTTTTTCGAATCGTAAAGTAATATCAAATATTTTTTCATCATCATAGAATTTTGTTGCAGCCTGACCTCCAATCGTCATTCGGATTACGGCTTGCGCATCGGCAGTTGTCACTGCATAACGTGCCATTTTTTCGTCGTCAAGCTGGATTCTTAATTCGGGTAAACCAATGTTTTTATAGACATTGATATCCTCAATTCCTTTTACATCTTTGATTGATTTGGCTACTTTTGAGGCCATTGCTTCGAGTTGAAAAAGATCATTTCCGAATATCTTAATAACCAACGGACTTTTGACACCTGCTACATATTCTTCGACATTATCCTGAATAGGCTGGCTAAATCCAAATCCGATTCCGGGATAGACATCCAGTTCTTTTTTGATTTCGGCAATGAGTTCTTCCTTGCTGATTTTTCGTTTCCATTCATCCTGATGGAATAATTCAATATGCAATTCAATATTAAAAAAACCGGTTGGATCTGTTCCGTCATTTGGTCTTCCGGTTTGGGTAAGAACGAACTTTACTTCTTCGAATTTCCTGATTTTAGCTTTCATTTCTTTGGTAAGTCTCACTGCTTCATCCAGATTGATACTATTAGGCAAAGTCGCTCTTACGTAAATGGCACCTTCATTCAATTTTGGAATAAACTCTGAACCATAAAAAGCAAACTTAGTGCAACAAACGGCTAATAAAGCAAGGAAAGCATATATTGTGGCTTTACGATGTCTGGTACTCCATTTAAACAGTTTATAAAGATTTTCTCTAAAGAAACGCGAAATCATATTTTCTTTCTCAACAATATTTTTCGTCAGCATGACTTTACACATTGCCGGAACATAAGTAAGGGACAGAATTAATGATCCTAACAAAGCGTAACCTAAAGTAAAGGCCAGGGGAGAGAACATTTTTCCTTCGACTTTTGTGAAAGAGAAAATAGGCATTAAAGCGACAATAAGGATAATTAAGGCAAAGAAAATATAAGTAGCCACACTACCTACGCTTTTCTTGATAAGTCCCATTTTGCTCATGCTGTTAAAGCGTTCCATTCCTACTTTATGTGCTTTCTTTTCGAGCGATACAAAGACCTGTTCGACAATAACTAATGTTCCTTCGAGCAGCAATCCAAAATCCAGCGCTCCCATAGAAATTAAGTTGGCAGGCAATCCCTGAATTCTCAGCATGATAATGGCAAACAAAAACGAAAGCGGAATAACAGATGCCACGATCAGGGATGTTCTCCAGTTATAAAGGAAAATAAACACGATCAATGATACTAATAATATCCCTTCAACAAGATTTTTAGTAACTGTTTTTACGGTTGTATTTACCAATTCGGTACGATCAATAAAAGGAACAATTTTTACATTATCAGGTAATACTCTTTCGTTAAGTTCTGTTAAACGATCTTTAAGTCTCTTGATAACTTCACCCGGATTTTCTCCGCGAAGCATCACCACAATACCTTCTACAATATCATCATCACCATCCAGACCTACTTGTCCTAATCTTGGTTTGGCTGATATCGAAACTTCGGCCACGTGTTTTACCAGTATAGGCGATGAACCTTTGGTTTCGATGAGAATATTGCCAATATCTTCGACTTTGTTGATTAAACCAACACCTCTTACGACATAGGCCTGATCGCCACGCTGAATAACATCGCCACCCACATTGATATTACTTTTAGAAACTGCCTCGTAAACATCTAATGCCGAGAGATTATAATTCTCTAATTGTGTTGGATTGATCTTGATTTCGAACATTTTTTCTTCACCACCAAAACTTACCACATCGGCAACACCAGGAACAGCGATTAGTTCTCTTTCGATTACCCAATCCTGAATGGCTTTGATTTCCTTAATAGGCAAATCACTTTTGATCACGTATCTAAATATTTCGCCCGTTGCCCCGGATGGTGGTTCGATTTCTACATCGGCACCTTCCGGAAGATCCAGTCCGTTAAGGCGATTAGAGGCGTATTGCTGCGCGTAGAAATCCTCAACATCATCGTCAAATAATACGGTTACAACCGATAATCCGAAAAGCGAAATAGAACGTACTTCGGCTTTTTTCGGGATCGTGTTCATTTGTTTTGAAATAGGAAGTGTGATGAATTTTTCTACTTCTTCGGCACTTCTTCCCGGCCATTGTGTAATGATCCTTGCCCTTGTATTGGTTACATCGGGAAAAGCTTCTATGGGCGTATGGATATAGCTCACTATACCCGCGACTAGTAATATGGCTGTCAGGAAAAAAACGATGAGGGAGTTTTTTAGCGAGAAAGCCACCAGACCTTGTACAAATTTTTTCATGTCTTGTATGGTGTTTATCCGTTTTAGGGATAATTAGTTTTTTAATCGTTCGTGAATCAACAGCTGGTTTTGGGTAATTACTCTTTCGCCTTCATTAACTCCTTTATCAAAATAAATCCAGTTGTTGTTTTTTATAATGGGATTAACTTCTCTGGTTTCGATCGTGCAATCGTCTTTATAAATTAAAATATGGTCGCGATTGTTATCAAAAATGACTGCTTTTGCCGGAACAGCGACTAACATTTCTCCGCCTTTGCTTTTGTCAATTACGATATCTGCCGTCATTCCTGGTTTTAGTTTCAGATTTTTGTTTTCTAATACAATTCTGGCTTTCAAAACATGCTCATCGGCATCAAAAACTTTGGCAAGCATGGCGATTTTTCCTTTAAAAACTTCGCCCGGATAAGCCGGAGTGGTAACATCTACCTGCATATTTTCGGTTACGTTTTTCAGATTACTGGTATACACATTGACTAATACCCAGATTTCTTTTAAGTCAGAAATGGTAAATAGTGGTTCGCTGCCATCTGTTATCTGCATTCCCGGACTAATGTTTTTAGCCACGATATAACCTTCGGTTGGTGCTTTGATCTGAAAAACCGATCTTTCGCTGCTGGCACTAAACATGGCAAGATTCGCTTTTACATTTTCAAGAGAAGATTTTAAAACATCCAATTCGCTTTGTGCCTGCATCAGGTCTTTTTGTGATGCAATTCCGTCTTCAAACATCGATTTGGTAGACTGCAAATTGCGTTGTGCCACTGCTATCTGAGACTGAAACGACTTGCTTTCAGATTGCATGCTGTTGAGTTCTGTACTTTTTATTTCTGCCAGGACTTGTCCTTTTTTTACATAATCGCCCAATGAGAAAGTAGTTTTGGTAATAATTCCTTCTACAAGGCTATTAAACTGAACTACATGATCGCCATTATAGGTGATGTTTCCGGTAAGATTGATAGATTCCGTAACCGAACGCTTTTCTACTGGTTCGATCGTTATTTTTTCTTTTAGGTCTTTGTCGATACAAAATTTTTCGTCTTTTGTTTCTTTGATTTCTTCTTTCTTGCCACATCCGTAAACGAGCATTAACCCAATTATCGGGAGTAAAATAATTTTCTTCATTATGTTTTTATATTATTTTGAGATCATTAGCATATTATGGGGGATCAGCAGAAATTAATTAATTTCCTCACCCGCGATATAGCGCAGCTCTTCAAGGTTTTTATTAAGGTCTTTTTTAGAATTCAGCAGGATCGATTTGTTGTCTAAATAAGCATCGACAAAATCAAGATATTCCAGCATGCTGGTGTTTCGCTGCAGGAAGTTTTTGCGATAGCTTTCCAGAAGTTTATCCAGATCCGATTCGTAATTGGCTTCGACACTATCATACAATTTTTTGGTTACGATAAGATCTTCATAAGCTTGTAGTACTTCAGATTGTACACTTATTGTTTTCTCTTCGGTCAGTAATTTGCCTTGTTCGACAGCTATTTTAGCCGCTTTTATATTTCCCTGATTTCTACTGAAAAAAGGAAGATCCAAAGCAAATCCAAGACCTACAAAATCATTCATTGTACTCGCACCACGGTCATAACTAATACCAAGCGTAACGTCTGGCGTGCGCACGGCTTTTTCGTATTTGTACTTATGATCGTTATAATCATTTCCCAGTTTAATGACTTTCATATCAGGTCGGTTTTCTACAGCCGATGCCATAAGATTCCCTAAATTGATATTCTCGATATTTTTATTATCGGGTACAAAACCTTCATCAGTAAGTTTAATAAAACTTGTTGCAGGCAGATTCATGAGTACTTTCAATTCTTTTTGCAATGAATTGTTTTCTTTTCGCAAATCAGCAATTTCTTTTAAGAATTGTAATTCAGAAGCTTTAAGACGAATGTATTCGCCTCTGCCAATATTTCCCTGCGCCACCTGATTACCATATCCTTTTAGCATGGTTTGCATCGAAGAAAGCTGTTTTTGGTAAACGGCTTCCTGAGCCTGAGTATATTGCAGTTCAGTAAGATTGCCTCTAAATTCAATTTTTAGATTGCGCAAAAAGGTTTTAAAGTATTCTTTGGCAATATCAACGCCCACTTTTTCCATGGCGATCATCTTTTTTCGTTTGCCAGCTGTTTGAACCAGCTGCTCAAGCTCAGCGGTAACTTGGGATGTTTTCCCGAAATTACCCCATAACGGAGGAACCTCCTGAGCCGTGGCATTGTGCCACAGGTTGATTTCGCCAATCGTAAGGGTAGGATTGGGCCATAATTTAGCCTGAATAACCTGTGCATCGGCAATGTCGATATTCAGTTTTTCAGAAATAAGAGAAATATTCTTTTCCAGAAACAAAGCCTCGGCCTGAGTTCGGGACAGAACAATTGTATCGTTTATTGCGGCAATTTGCGCCGCACCTTTGTGCGATACAATAACGAGTAGGGTTAAGAGTATACGTTTCAAATTAAGTTTGTTTTAATATGCTGCAAAGTTATCTGCGGTATATTAAGCCCTAATTTGATGTATGTTAGAAAGGAGTTAGAGTCACATTAGAAAACGATTAGAGTGGCGGAAATAATAGCGTTACCGTTGTTCCTTCGTCTTTTTTAGAATCGATTGTAAAATGAATATTATTCTGTTTGAAGATAATATTAGCCAGCGAAAGCCCAACACCGCTGCCTTTTATATCGCTCACATTTTTGCCCCGGTAAAAGGTTTGTTTGATGAATTTTAAGTCTTCTTCGCTAATTCCGGTTCCGTGATCTTCGATAACAATTTTAAGCTGATTTTCCTGTTGCAGCAAACTTATCTTGATAGGATTTCCGTTCGAATATTTCACGGCATTTTCTATAATGTTGTATAAAGCGATTTTTATCTCGTTGCTGTTTCCTTTTATCGAAAGCAGTTTGTCATTGACAATTTCGAGCGCAATTTGTATCTGCGAACCTTTGAGCGGATAAACATCCGGCAATTGATCGTTGATATCCCAAACAAGTTCATCGACCCTGAAAATTTCGTTGAGCTCAGTATTGTCTCGCAATCCCGAAAGCATCATAAGCGTATTCATCGTATCTTCGATCTGATAGACATTTTCCAGTACTTTTTCAGACATTTCTTTGTATTCAGCACTTGTTCTGTCTTTTTGGGCAAATACTTCGAGGTTTCCTGATATTGCCGTCAAAGGCGTTTTGAATTCATGCGAAACGTAATTGATAAAGTTTTTCTGAATGATAAAAGTGTCTGAAAGGCGCTTGAACAAATTATTATACGTTTCGATCAGTTCCTGAATATCATCTTTGGTATTGGGAGATGTAATATGGCGATCGAGCGACGAAGCTTCAATCTCGTTGACCTGATTGATGATATTTTTTATTGGACTATATGCCAGGTTCGAAAGCAATCGGCTCACTATATAAATGATGATTAATCCGCTTATTAAAACCAGAATCATAATAATCATTAACCTATTGGTAATGGTTTTAAATTCCTGATCATTTTTTTTGACGAAAACTACAAAATCGCCCTGATTGTCATGATAAAAACTTCCGAAATAAAAATGATGATTCGATTTAAAACTTAATTTTCGATTTTTGCGAATGTAATCCAGTCGCTTCGCATTTATATTTTTATCTACATTTTTATCACCATATACAATCTGATTTTTTTCGTTGTATACACGCGTGATAATTTCAAGCGAGTTTTCCCTGAATTGCTGGCCAATTATTAAATGTTGTTTCTCAGGTAATTCGTCTTTTTCAAGATAGAAAATTCCCGTAAGCAGACACGTTTTCTGAAGTTCGTTATAAATAATCTTTTCCGAATAACTATAGAACGAAAAATACGTAATCACCGATGCAATGACAAAAACAACGCTAAAAGTAAAAGACGATATTAAGGTAAACCTGTTGCGTATTTTCATAACTCTTCTTTAAGCATATATCCTGTTCCTTTTATGGTATGGATAAATTTATGGTTTTGCTCGATTTTGTTTCTTAGATAAGAAATATAAACATCGACAACATTCGTATTATTGTCATAATTAATGCCCCAAACTGCGTTTAAAATCTGCGTTCTTGACATAACCTTATTTCGGTTTTCCAGTAGAAACAGCAGCAATTTATATTCACGCGGAGACAAATCGATCAACGCATCATTTTCGGTAACCTTATGTTCTTCGGGGTTTATAGTCAAACTTCCTAATTTGTATAAGGTTTCTTCATTGACATAATTAAATTTTGTTCGGCGTGTCAATGCATTTACTCTCGAAATCAATTCCTTAAAATGAAAAGGTTTTACCAGATAATCATCGGCACCGGAATCCAGCGCGTTTACTTTATCATCTGTATCGCTCAGCGCGCTTAACATTAATATTGGAGTATGAATTTTCTTGAAACGCATCATTTTCGTCAGCTGAATGCCATCAATTCCCGGAAGCATAATATCCATCAGGATAATATCCCAGGTATCATGCTGAAGCAGGTCGCGGGCAATCTCGCCCGTTTCAGCCAGATGTACCGTAAAATTGTTTTCTTCTAAACCTTTTATAATAAATTCGCTAATGCGTTTATCATCCTCAATGAGCAGCACATTCATATTTAAAAATCTATAATTATTTGTTTTATCAGCAATTTGGAGAGTACTTTCACTACATATTAATTATTTAAACACATAGAGACATAGTTTTGCATAGCGTAAAAAAAGTCGTTTCACTCCAAATAAATCGTATAGTACTATGAGATAAATACCGACGAATTATCAAAAATAACATTTAATTATCGCAATCGATGTTAAAATTCAATCTTGTAGGAAATGAATAATCCAATTATCGTCCGTAATAATCTTGATAGTCCTAAAACCTAAAAAAGAGTAAGCTTTATATAATCTGGTTTTTTATACCCCAATTGTCGCCCTGAGCGTCCTGAGGCATTGGAGCAATGTCATTAAGTTAAGGGGAAATCTACAAATTACTTAACAGTATAATTAAGAAAGTAATTAGAAAAATCCGTTTTTATCAGCGTTTTCGCTTTAGCGAATCAGTAAAATCAGCGTCTAATTTTAACGCGGATAAAACAGATTTACTTCGTAAAAACGCAGATAAAAACAGATTTTATTTTCTAAAAGCTTAATTTAATGACATTGGGAGGGAGAAGGCTTTTGAAAACAAAACTCAATCCTTTTGGAATTTGAAATTTACAGAAATTGGAATTGGAGTTTTCATCCTATAAAATAGTAAACCCAATTGACATGAATTTTATATAATTTCAGTTTTATTTTTAATAAAAATCTGTTATTCAATTAATTAACTTTTTTTAAAGAAAGGTTTAACATCATCTGTTTTCGATGGCTGTCTGAAATAAGTAATTTTAACTAAATCAAAATTAATAATGTTTTAAATACTTAAAATTATGAAAAAGAATATAGCCATATTAGCCACAAACGGTTTCGAAGAATCAGAATTATCATCGCCTAAAGCCTATCTGGAAGAGCAAGGCTGGAATGCAGATATCATCAGTTTGAAATCAGGAACGATCAAATCCTGGAAAGACGGTAATTGGAGCAAAGAATATAATGTTGATGTAGTACTAGATCAGGCAAATGAAGCAGATTACGATGCTTTGGTGCTTCCGGGAGGAGTGATCAACCCTGATTTATTAAGAAGAGAAGAAGCTGCAGTAAATTTTGTACGTTCCTTTTTTGAAAGTAAAAAACCGGTAGCGGCTATTTGTCATGGTCCTCAGATTCTGGTAGATGCTGATGTTTTGCAAGGTCGCAAAGTAACTTCGTTCTTCTCTGTTAAAAACGATTTGAAAAATGCCGGAGCCCAATGGGAAGACTCAGAAGTAGTCGTAGACAATGGATTAGTAACCAGCCGAAACCCGAATGATTTGCCCGCTTTTAATAAAAAAATGGTGGAAGAAATTAAAGAAGGAAAACACGAGCGCCAGACAGTGTAAAAAGATATTTTATTTATCAAGTTACAAAAATGCAAGATCAGTTTTGGTCTTGCATTTTTTTATTGCCAGTTTAATTATTAATAATTACATAGTTATTGGTATTTCCTATTCTTCAATTCATTTGGTTGAGGATTTAATTACTTTGTGGGCGCGAAGTAAGAGACGTTCGCACAGCGTTTGGTAAGAGCACTTCTTACAGCAGGGTGAATCTCAATAGCCATCGGGAGAAGGTTTATGAAAACTTAAATATTATCGGAGAATAAAAAAAAGTATTATTCCAACAATCCAAATAAGAACTTGTGGATTAACGTCATCAAAAAATTTAGGCTTGTGTGAGAACGAATACACTATGCCTGCCATAATTGATATTGCAAATAATAATAAATATCCCAATTTCCCATCTTTATTATCTTTTTCATTTCTGCATGTAATGTTTAGATATTCTTTGCTGTTTTTTTCTAGCGAATGAATTTGGCAAGAAGTATCATTATCAAAATCCTCTATCTCATTTTTTATAATCTTAATTGAAATTGTGTCTCCTTCTTTTATTTCATTTAATATTTCATCATCATTTACACATTTATAATCAAAACTTGCAATCTCAAAAGTAGTTTTGTTATTTATACATTTAAATTCGATCCATTTCCTGCCATTTTTTCCTTTTGTTTCTCTAAATACAGGTTTATCTGCAATTATTAGATTTTCATAAATCTTAAGATCTGACGATTTTATACTATAACTTCCACTTATTGCTTTTAAGAAGAAATATGTTCCAATAATGAAACAAATTATAGTTACAGCCAAATAATTTTTTCGTTTTTCTTCCCAATCATTAAGTTTTTCAGACATAAAAAATTTAATTATTTTTTTTGATTTTGCGTAGAGATTTCTTTAGTTCTGTGAAATCTCAGAAATTTATAATGGCAATATTAGAATAACAAGTCTTAAAAACAAAGAATTTAATTGTGAAAAATAATATTAGAATAGGTATTTACTTCTATTACTAAGTTTGTGCATTTGAAAGAAAAATTCTACTTATGAATTGTTTTTATTATATTTGCAATTCCTAAAATTACAGAATTGAAGTATAAACTATTGTAAAACTTACTTTGCATTAGGTGTGCGGTATCGGAAACGAACTTAAATGTCTTTATAGGCATTAAAATCATTAAAATGCAAAGTCACTTATTCTTAATTTTAGAGATTATGATTACAAACACCCTTTCCAAAGAAGCCGAAATCAGGCTTATGAATTTTTTTAACAACACAATCGATCCGCAAGAAATGGCCAAATCGATAAGGCAAGTAAATTACGTTCTTGCTTTAGGAGCTTTAAGACAACATGAAACACTACAAAACGAAATGGACAATTTACAAAACAGTTTTTATTGGCTAAATGAATTGGCTGAGGTTTTGAATCCTTATTTGGATGTGGAGTAGAATTTTGAAGTATTATATTTTATAAAAGAAAAACCTCGATTTTAGAAAGTCGAGGTTTTTTATATTTTGAATGTTGTGATCAGTTATCCTTGCCACACATTTATTTCAGATACATTTTCATTATCAAATGTTAAAACTAGTGAGCCTGTATTAATCCCTGTATGACTATAACCTAAATAATATCTGAAAGTATTTTTTGTTGTAAAACCTTCATCTGGTTTTCCTAGCAAAATAATAATTTCACTTTTAGACATTCCAATTAAATCATAATTATTTCGCAAACTATTCATCATATCCCAGCGTAATGACCAATTGTTTTCTGAAGCCAGATTTGCAGTTTTCCATTTCTCAGAATCAAACTTTTCACCAGATATTTTTCCGCGTAGCCCAAAACTGCAGATGATTATTACGATTGTAATTAGAATGATTTGATATATTTTCTTCATGTTCTTTTTAATTAGATTTGTAGATTTCTCCTCTTTCGAAAATACAAAAAATGAGAATAAAAATTATGAGAATTTTCCTTTTTACGTAAGAGTGCCCGATCGCGCAGATTTTTTATTTTCAATCGTTAGCGCGGATTTGCAATCCGTGCCCGCAAAGATTAGATTGGACACAATGCAAATCAAAAAAATTCAATTGTCGATGATGTTTTCTAGAAGGCTATAATTTTTTTTCAAAACAGATCTAACAAAACAACATCTAAATCATTTTCTAAGCCTGAATAATTCCTTGCCGAACTAAAATAATAATCTTCAGCTGCATTAACAGTTTTATCTTTTACAGGATTATTATGGATGTAATCTATTTTTTGCTTAATAAATTTATTACTGTAAATATGTTCTGCATGGTAACCATTTTGCCAGACTTTATAAGTCTGATCTTTTTTTAAATGCTCACATGCCTTTCGAAAGTATTCAAGCATCCATTCTCTTCTGCTTTCAGGTTCATCTATTATAGTTTGTATTATTTTTTTTGATGTAAATTTTTTAAAATCTCTAATAATATCCGATAATACAAAACCATTCGTTCCTTTGCAAAGCAAATGAATATGGCTGCTCATAATACTATAGGCATAAATTTCTAAACCTTTATTTTCCTGACAATACTTTAAAGCATTTATTAAGATGTTTTTCTGATTTAGTCTTGTAAATATATCTATCCATCCAACAGCAGTTATAGTTATAAAATATGCTTCCTCAGTTGTTGTTGCTTTGTATTTTGTTGACATGTTCTTTTTTCTTACAAAAATAAAAAGTATAGCGGGAATTTTAATCTTTTATTTATGTTTTGAAGAAATTACTTTGTGGGCACGGATTGCAAATCCGCGCTATCGTTGCGGAGCTAAATCTGCGCGATCGCATGCAAAATCGCCAATCTTTGTCGAGCTACTTGCGAGGATTTCTCCTGCGTCGAAATGACAATATTGGGGTTACTTTGCGTTTTAAGTGATTAATCACGAAGCCTCGGGACCTTGCTATAAAATAAATTATTCCTACGTAATTTTATAAAGAGTTCCGGAGGAACGGATCGTATTGTAGGAATGGATTTTAATCCATCATTCGCATAGTGATTCACCAATCTTTGTCGAGCTTCTCGTGAGATTCCTCGTTCCTCGGAATGACAAAAAGGAGAATACTTTGCGAAATTAATTCACAAGAATAAAACTAAAACTCAGCGTATCTCCGTGCTATCTTTGCGAATCTCTGCGAAATCATAAAACTATAAAACAAAAAAAGGCAGCACTTTATCAGAGTGCTGCCCAAGAGGTAAATTGTAATCTACATTCTAAAATTAGATTTTAAAATGCCGCATTAAGCGTACAGTTTTTGGTAATCACTAAAATGAAGACTAAACGCAGGTTATTAATGCCGATATAGTATGAAAACAGGCTAATTTTTATTAGACTGTATTGAATACATAATCGGTATTATTCGTTTATGATATCGCCTTCTTTAGTTTCTTCGCTGGCAATTTTTACCAGTTTATCTTTCGGGTTTAAATCACCGAATATTTCAATTTTATCGTCGATTTCTCTTCCTTTTTTCACTTCAACTCTTGTTGCTTTGTGGTTTAATACTTTGATGACATACAAACCTTCGGCAGAACTCACCAAAGCCGATTTAGGAATTACAAAAGTACTGTCTTTTGCATTAAGAGGTAACAAAACTTCGGCCACCATTCCAGGCAATAAGTTTTTTTGAGTGTTATGAACGTCCATTTCGACTCTTTCAGATCTTAGTTTCAGGTCTAAAGCGCCGGACATTCTTGTAATAGTTGCTTTGAAAGTTTCCGGTAATGATTTTACATTAAAACTCATTTCGTCGCCATTGTGTAAATATCCAGTATACAATTCAGGAACCGAAACCGCTAAACGCAGTTTATCCTGCTGCTGAATCGTCAATAAAGGCAAATCAGACCCTTTTCCTGCAGGACCTACAAACGTTCCTAAGTTTACGTTTCTTGCTGCTACAACTCCGTCAAAAGGAGCACGGATTTCAAGATACCCTCTCATAATCGATACTTCTTTGTGGGTTGCAACGGCTGCCTGATATTGTGCGTAATCAGAGTTTTTCTTTCCATTGGCCATTTCCAGATCATTTTTAGAAATTGTTCCTTCGACTTTGCTCGTTTCATACAAACGGTTGTATGTGCTTTTGCTGGTTGCGTAAATGGCTTCCATCGATTTTAGTCTTGATTCGGCTGCAGCCAGTTGAGAGCTGATTTCCGGTGCTTCCAAAACAATCAAAAGCTGTCCTTTTTTTACTTTGGTACCAATATCAACTTTTAGCAATTTTACAAAACTGCTTACTTTGGCGTACAAATCTACTTGCTGGAAACCGGTTAATTCAGCCGGTAAACGCAATTCTGTCGTTAGTTTTTCTTTCTCTAAAGAAAACGTTTCGGTTTTAGGTTCGATTTCTGCAGTAACGGCTTCTTCTTTTTTAGAATTACAGCTAGTTAGAAAAAATACGGCTACAAAAAATAATGCGGTCGATTGTATAATGTTATTTTTCATAAATGGAAAAGTTATTTTATAAAGGTCATTTATGGTATCACCTTTTAATTTATTGGTATTTGTTTTCAACAAATTAGTTTTTAGTGGTGATTTCATTTTTAGGTTTTAATGATGAGATATAATGGATGCTTTCTTCGTCCTCAGGATCTAAAGAAACAGATTGTGTTGTTGTTTTTTCTTGTGCCCATGCAAAAATCAATGGCAAGATAAGCAATACTGCAAAAGTGGAGAATAATAATCCGCCAATTACGGCTCTTCCTAACGGAGAAACCTGATCACCGCCTTCGCCATGACCAATGGCCATTGGCAGCATTCCCGCAATCATCGCAACAGAGGTCATGATAATAGGGCGAAGCCTTAAAGCCGCAGCTTCACGTGCCGATTCTAACGCATTACCATTTCGTTTTCGAAGCTGTTCAGCATTCGTAACCAATAATACGGCATTTGCGATCGAAACCCCAACGGACATAATGATACCCATATACGATTGTAAGTTTAGCGTAGAACCCGTAATGGTAAGCATTAATAAAGCTCCTAAAACTACCGCAGGAACTGTGGTTAAAATTACCAGCGATACCTTGAACGACTGGAAATTAGCGGCTAACATTAAGAAGATTACAAAAATGGCAACCAATAATCCGACTTGTAAACTGCTTAATGTTTCTACCAATACTTTACTCATTCCGATTGGAGTGATGAATAACCCCCTTGGTAATTCTCCCAACGAACTGATGGTTGCATCCACATCTTTTACTGCCGTTCCTAAATCGGTCTGGCTAATGTTGGCTGTAACGGTAATGTATGGCATAGCCCCTAAATTGTCATTTTCACCACTTACAACTCCCGGTGTAATTTTAGCAACGTCACTTAAAACAGGACGTAATGAATTTTTTAATACCGGAATTTCTCCAATATCAGTTTTACTCTTCATCTGATTCAGCGGTACCTGAACCTGCACGTTATATGATAATCCGGCTCTTTCATCAACCCACATATTCTTTTCAGTATATCTTGATGATGAGGTCGAAGCTACAAGTGATCTCGAAATATCATTCATATCTACGCCCAATTCGGCAGCACGGGTTCTGTCGATATCAATATTCATGGCCGGATAATGAATGGGCTGACCAATTTGCACATCTCTGAAATAAGAGATTTTGTTTAGTTTTTCTACAATTTGGTTCGCATATAGTTCATTTCGTTTTTTGTCTTTTCCGGCAATACGAATTTCGATAGGAGTAGGAGATCCCTGGCTCAGTACTTTATCAGTTAATTCGATTGGTTCAAAAGAGAGTTTTACATCCGGAAGCACTTTTTTAATTCGGGCTCTGAAGTCATCCTTAAAGTCATCCATATCCGTATGATACTCTTTTAAGCTCACCTGAAATACGGCTTCATGCGAACCTGCCATGAACAAATAAATCGGGTTTATCGAGAATAAGGACGGGTGTTGTCCTACATATACAGATGAAATTCCGATATGTTCTTTACCCACCATTTTTTGTAATTCTTTCAGAACAATGATCGCTTTTTCTTCGGTACGTTCTAAACGGGTTCCGTCAGGAGCACGCATTCTCAATTGAAACTGACTTGAATTTACTTTCGGGAATACATCTTTTCCAATGAAAGAAATAAACAATATTGCCAAAACTGTAACTCCAATAAGATATACTAAAGCTGTAATTTTTTTATAAGGAAATAAACTGTCCAGTGTTTTCATGAATCGGATTCTGAAACGCTCGAAAACGCTAATCTTTCCGTCATTATCTATATCTTCTCTTTCGACGTAACATTTTTTCTGAGTAATCAAATCTCTTTCAGATTCCGGAGTAATTCCGCTATCGATAAATTCGGCTTCATCGTCAGTAATACCAGGCCCGTGTTCGTGTTTTTCATGTCCTTTCATCAGCCAGTTTGCCATTACAGGAACAAAAGTCTGAGACAGTAAGAATGAAATTACCATAGAGAAACCAATTGCCAATGCCAGCGGCAGGAACAAAGCTCCCGGAATTCCGACCATGGTAAATGCCGGAGCAAAAACCGCCAGAATACAAAGCAAGATCAATAATTTTGGCAACGCAATTTCCTGACAGGCATCCCAAATGGCGAGTGCCTTGGGTTTTCCCATGTCGAGATGCTGATGGATATTTTCTATTGTTACGGTACTTTCATCCACCAAAATTCCAATCGCCAATGCCAATCCACTTAAAGACATTAAGTTGATCGTTTGTCCGAATAATTTCAGGAATAAAACTCCTGATATAATAGAAATTGGAATCGTCAAGATTACGATCAAAGCCGCACGTCTGTCTCCTAGAAAAAGTAAAACCATTAATCCGGTTAAAACGGCTCCGATAATCCCTTCTGTAATCAAACTCTTAACGGAGTTGATTACATAAACCGACTGGTCAAATTCGTACGATAATTTTACATCTTCGGGTAATGTGCTTTGAATTTTAGGCAATTCGGCTTTTAATTTCTGAACAACATCCCAGGTCGAAGCATCTCCGGCTTTTGCAATACTGATATAAACCGAACGTTTTCCGTTTACCAATGCATAACCTGCCGTAATATCTGCACCATCTTTTACAGTGGCTACATCGCCCAGTTTTAAATTTTGAACACTTCCTTTGAACAACGGAATATTTTCAAAATCCTTAACTTCTTTAATCGTATTATTGGTTGGTGTAATGTAATTTTTATCACCAATTCTCACGTTTCCTGATGGAGCCGTCTGGTTGTTTACACGAATGGCTTCAACAATCTGATCCGGTGTCATATTGTGCGAACGCAATAGATCCGGATCAACATTTACCTCAATCGTTCTTGGGCTTCCGCCAAAGGGTGCCGGAGATAATAAACCGGGAATCGAAGTAAACGAAGCACGAACGTAAACGTTGGCTAAATCTTGTAATTCATTGTTTGAACGGATCTTACTACTTAAAACCAATTGACCAATTGGCAATGACGATGCATCAAAACGAATGATAAACGGCGGCTGCGTTCCCGGGGGAAAAGCTGCCTGGATTCTGTTCGAAAGCGAACTCAATTCGGCAGCAGCCTGAGCCATATTCGTATTTTCATAATAGGTTAATTTCATAATCATTAACCCCTGAATATTTTTGGTTTCTACCGATTTTACACCATTGGCAAACGGTAAAATGTTGACATAAGTCTTAGCAAAATAAGCTTCCATCTGGTCTGGCGTATAACCTCCAAAAGGATGTGCAATATAGATAACCGGCAAGTTCATTTTTGGCAGGATATCTACCTTAATGTCCTTGATGGCACCAATTCCGAAGAAAAATAGACCCGCAACCAATACTAATATGGAGATGGGTTTGCGGAGTGCAAAACGTATTAAATTCATTAGGATCTATAATTAAAATTCATTTATAAATAAGTCAAAATTGCCTGTAGCAGCTACTTTAAGCAAAAACGATTGCCACACATTATTGTTGACGATATCGCGGTCGATTTCGGCACGATTTAGCGTATACAACGTTTGGGTAATATCCGTTAAATCGGTCAGTCCGTTTTTGTATAAAGTCGATTTTTGCAGATACGCTTTCTTGGCTGCTTCTACCTGAATGGGTGCTTCGGCAAAGTTGTCAAGCGTGATTTTTATTTTATCATCAGCCAGTGCCAATTGCGATTTCAGTTCTCTGTCGGCCTGATTGTATTCTTCCTGTAAACCTTGCGACACATACTTTTGGGCGCTCACTTGTTTGCTCGCTCTAAACGGCGTTGTCAGGTTCCAGCTAATTCCAATTCCGACTAAATAATTGGTACGATCCGGATTTACGCCATCCCAGTAATTTCTGTTGAAGGAATTCTGGTCGGTAATATAGTCGCTATTAAATCCTGAGGCGCGCGTTTGCAAAACACCAAAGGCGCTCATGGTTGGATAATAAAAACGTTTGTATAGTTTGACTTGTTGATTGCTGTAATCAATTTTAGTTTTGTAAAATTGAAGTAAAGGGTGCAAACTATCAGAAGTTGCTGTTCCTCGAAGTACTTCTTTCGGGATGTCATTGACAAACAAAGTATCCGTTACAAAGTCCTGAGGAGCAACTCCCATCAAATCAACTAATTTGTTATTTTGTTCTTTGACGAAGTTTTTGGCCAGGTTCAAAGATATTTTAGCTTTAGAAACTTCAGCAGTTGCCAATGTAGAATCGACTCCGGCCAACAATCCGTTTTTAACACGGGCTACAGCAGTTTTCTTGAACACTTCGGCACGGCTTAAATTCTTTTGCTGGGAAATCAATAATCGCTGACTTGCCAGTAAATTCAAATAAGCAGCAGCAATTTTGATTTCTTGTTGAAATTCTTCCTGTTTCAGATCTTTTTCTTTGGCCTGAACATCGATTTTAGCCAGGTTGATTTTTTCCTGAATTTTTCCGAAGGTGAAAAAATCCCAGTTCATGTTGACCAGATACAAGGCACCAAAAGCTGAATTCCAGTTTTGGTCCGGTAATGCAGGTCCGGAAGAAGCTGTTCCTAAACCATTAAAACCGTACAATGCACCGTTTTGCCCGTTGATTGTTCCGTAATCCTGTTGTGCCGATAAGTTAAGGTTGGGCAGATAATCACGCTTGGATTGTTTGAGCGTCTCGCGTGAAGCATTGGTGTAATTGCTTTTTGCTTTGATGGAACCGTAGTTTTCTAAACCTGTTTTGATAGCTTCTTTTAAAGACAAGGTTTGCGCATAACTACCACAAGCAAAAATCAAGAAAACTAATAAAGTAATTTTTCTGAAGTACATAAAATTAGTGGTATGAAATTATCTAACAAAATTATTTGTCTTAAGCTGATAAATGTCATGTTAAATGATGTACTACGATAATAAATGACCAATTGAATTCGTCATTTTTTGGAAATATAAATTAAATATTTGTTCGTACTTTGTAGACTATTTTAATATTTAAAATGAATAAAAAATTTGATAACATATTAGACAACAAGTGGTGGCAGGAAGTCGCCGTTGTCGTCTTTTCATTTACGATCTACACGTTAAAAAATGACTGGATGTTATTTAGTTCTTTTACATCCATTTTAATGGGCGTTTTTTTCTACCTGGTTTTATACATGCACGCCCAATTCAATCGCTTCTTTCTTTTACCTATCTTATTTAAAACGCAACGTCCCGTAACGTATATCATTTTAACCCTTTTTGGCGTATTTGTCTTTTCGATTGTTTTATATGAGATTACCATGCTGGATATGTTTAGCAACTGTCATCTTTATCAAAATTCGCATCAACGAAGTTATGCCTACCAGCTGGCAAGTGTATTAGGAACTCTGGTTTGTATTTTGAGCCCGATAATTGTGTTTAAATTTTACAGGATTCACAGAAAAAAAACAGATGAAACACTGTTGTTTAATGAGATGCAGATGAATTCATTAAAAGGACAGCTAAATCCTCACTTTTTATTTAATACCTTTAATACGCTTTACGGCATTAGTTTAGAATTTCCGGAAAGAACACCTGATTTGATCATGAAAGTGTCGCAATTGATGCGGTATCAGTTAGAAAGTAATAATAAAAAATGCGTTTCTTTGGAGGATGAACTCGAGTTTATAAACAGTTATGTACAACTCGAAAAAGAAAGGGTAGGGTATCGCTGTGACATTACATACGATTGTAAAATTGATAACGAAAACGCCTATAAAGTCTCACCAATGCTGTTGATTGCTTTTATTGAAAATGCTTTTAAACACGGAACCTGCGCTATCGAGAAGTGTTTTGTGAGAATTATAATTACTGTTGAGAATGGTTTACTGCATTTACATGTCGTAAATTCAATTCCTACTAAAAAAGCAGACGTAGTTTCGACCAAAATAGGTTTGAAAAATACGATTGAAAGGCTGAATTTACTTTATGGAAAAGATTATAAATTAAATATTCAGGACGATAATAAAAATACGTATATCGTAGATTTGAAATTGCAATTGAAAAAGTTTGTAGAATGAGAGAACCCAAAAAATGTATAATTGTAGATGATGAGCCTGCAGCGCATTATGTGTTGGCAAACTACATCAAACAAAATCCACAATTAGAATTGGTTTTTCAGGGCTATAACGGCATCGAAGCAATGGATTACCTTCGTGACAATCCTGTAGATTTGATGTTTCTGGATATTAACATGCCTGAGATTTCCGGTATGGAACTGCTAAAGATTATCCCAACACATCCTAAAACGATTTTAACCACAGCTTATTCTGAGTATGCGCTGGAAAGTTACGATTATGGCGTGATAGATTATCTGCTAAAACCCATTTATTTTCCGAGATTCTTAAAAGCAGTCGATCGTTTTTTTGCTACTGAAAATGCAAAAGCAAAAGCAGAAGAAACAGTTGTAAATTCTGTTAGCGTAAAAGTCGACGGTTATTTTATGGATATCGAACTCGATCAGCTTTTGTTTGCACAGAGTTTCGGTAATTATGTGAAATTGCATACCACAAAAAGAACCTATCTGGCCTCGATTACAACCAGTGAATTTGAGAAATGCCTGCCAGAGAAAAATTTTATGCGCATTCATAAATCATACATTGTAGCGCTGGATAAAATTGACGAAACTGACAAAGATTTTGTTATTATAAAAAATGAAAAATTGCCGGTCGGCATTACTTATAAAAGAGAATTATCAGACAGACTAAAAAAATAAAACCCGAAATAAGTGCTTACTAATTCAATTATTTCAAAATGAAAGCCTGCAATGATGTTTCTTGTGGGCTTTTTTATTTCTATTCGGGTTTTATTATAAAATGATTATGCTGTTTTTTGTTTCCAGATTGATAGATTTACGCCTTTGAAAATCAGCCATAAACTCAGTGATAATTCGGCAATTAAGCACGGCATCAATAAGGTAATACTGGAGAACTGCGGCGCCAGGATTAAGATAAAACTGTTCGACAAATAACAGATTCCGGCAATGGCCATAAAAACTCCTAAAACTTTTGGGAAATATTCCGATTTAAAAATTAAATAACCTTCAAACAGGCATACAAAACCAAAAAAGATCAATCCAATTCCAAAACCAAAATCATGCAGTTTGATTGAAAGATAAGATAAAGTATGTAATTGATCCGGGCTAAAAGATTTTAGATATTCAGCATCTCCTAAAAAGAATAATGCAGCCAAAAGATTTAGCTTATTGAGTACCAAAACTGCGGTTTGTATCAAATTAAAAGACAAGTTAAGCAGAGCGAGTTTTTTGCTTACCGGTTTTAAAAGGTAATACAAAATGATCATTACGGGTAAATCGCAAATATGCATAATGAGATCAGCTGTAATTCCTATTTTCCAAAGAAATTCAGCGTGTATAATATTGTTTGCCGTAGCAGCTGCATCTCCGGAAACAAAGAGCTTACTTCTAACAAAGGCCTCAGCGCCAATGCCCATCAAAATGATAATAAGATATAATAGTCCGGCAATTCGGGCGTAAATTTGTGGTGAACTTTCGAAACTCTTAATACTTGATTTCATTGTTTTGCGGCTTTTGGTTATTTATAAGACGCTTTATTTTGAACAATGTTACTGTCTGTTTTAACATTTTTTTACTATTTTATTTTTTCTTCAAAATAAAGTAGTAATTTTAATACGTTATTTAAAGAGTGTTTATTTAAAACATAGGATTATGAAAAAACTTTTCTTTATTATTACCTTATTATATAGTAGTTTTTTAATAGGACAAACCGGAGTTTCCCCGGATAAAGTAGTCACTCCGCCGGAAAAAGTATTATTTACTTTTCAAAAAGAATATCCCGGTAAAGTTCCGGTATGGAACCTGAAATATGTTGGTGACGATGATGACGAAATTCGTTACGAAGCAAAATTCAAAACAAATCCGACTACAGAAGTATTGGCCGTCTATGATAATTTGGGCGTTTTAAAAGCTTTTGAATCTCAAATTCCGCTTAGCAAACTTCCTCCAAAAGCACAGGCATACCTGAAAAAAAACTATCCGGCCAAAGCCATCAAAGAAATTGCCGTTGTAGTAGATGATAAAAATAAAACGACTTATGAAGTAGGAATACAAAAAAACTCCAAATTTTACGATGTTGTTTTCGATAAAAATGGAGGTTTTGATGTCATCATCGAAAAAGATTAAACAGAATACTTACTAACTCAATATATTGCAAAATGAAAAACCCGACTGGTTTTATCCCGAAGCTTCGGGACTGTCGGGTTTTGTTTTTTTTATGTAATAAGCCTAACAGTCCCGAAGCTTCGGGATAAAACTCTTTAGGTTTGGTTTTACGATTTAGTTAATAATTTCTAACTAATTAAAGCATCATACCGCCAGAAACCTCAATACGCTGCGCATTTACCCAACGTGCTTCTTCGGTGCATAGAAAAGCTACAACACCGCCAATATCATCCGGTAAACCAACTCTTCCTAAAGCCGTTACAGAAGCTATTTGCTGATTCATTTGTTCATTGTCACGAACAACTCCACCGCCAAAATCAGTTTCAATTGCACCGGGAGCCACTACGTTTACCTTAATTTTTCTTTCCCCTAATTCTTTTGCCTGATATTTTGTTAACGTTTCAATGGCACCTTTCATAGCCGCATAAGCCGCATAGCCAGGGAATGAAAAACGGGCCAAACCTGTAGAGATATTCACAATTCCTCCGCCATCATTGATAATATTCAACGCTTTTTGAGTTAAAAAGAAAGGGCCTTTGAACTGTATATTGGTCAATTGGTCAAATTCAGCTTCAGTCGTTCCAATGAAAGAATTATGAATGCCAATTCCGGCGTTGTTTATCAGAAAATCGAATTTATCAGTTTTAAAAGTGCTTTTTAAAATTTCTGAAACACTTGTGAGAAAAGCATCAAAAGTATGGGATTCAGCTACGTTTAATTGCAATGAAGCTGCTTTTTGACCTAAACTTTCAATTTCTTTTACCACCGCATCAGCTTCGTCTTTTTTGCTGTTATAGGTTATGATTACGTCAATTCCTTTTTTTGCAATTGCGATTGCCATATTTTTCCCTAAACCTCTGCTACCACCTGTAACAAGAGCTATTTTTGTATTTACTGCCATTTTTGTATGATGTTTGTTGTTTGTGAAAATGTTATTTGTGAAATGTTATTTGTGAAATGTGAGATGTTGGTTGTGAGATGTTTGTGTTTTACAATTCGCATCTAATATCTTACTATAATCTAATTAGAATGTAATGCATTAAATGAAGCCTTTAATTCCGGAACACTAGCATTTATTCTCGTTGCACTGGTTCCAAAAGTCAGTTCGTCTTTTCCTTCTTTTAATTGTTCGAAAATAGATTCGATAAAATCACTTACGCTTGGATGTGCGTCATGCAAACCAATACCTCCCAAATCTGTATTTAATGCAGGTGGAATAATTTCGATTACTTCAATGTTTTTAGATTTTAAGATATGACGAAGAGATAATGTAAACGAACGAAAAAATGCTTTGGTAGCCGAATAAACCGGAACTTTGGCAAATGGAGAAAACGCCAGTCCTGATGTGACATTCATTACAGTTGTCAGCGATGGTAAATTGATAAATAATGAAGTTAAATGCAGGGGAGCTTCAATATTGGTTGCCAGTTCTGTTTTCATGCTTTCATAAAAGCCATCATCTGTAACCGAAACCCATTTTTGAATTCCTGCGTTGTTAATTATAACATTCAAATCAGGATGGTTTTCCGTGATCCATTCGTAAAGAGCTACGCGTTCAGCTTCGATTGACAAATCGCATACTTTTGTAATTACAGTTGGAAATTTTGCTTTTACTTCATTCAAAACAGATTCACGTCTGCCGCAAATAATTACGGTATTGTTTTCCTGAATAAATCTCTCGGTAAGCCCAAGCCCAATACCGCTTGCACCACCTGTTATTAGAATTTTGTTGTTGGATAAGTTCATTTTTTTCGATCTTTTAAATTGATATGACAAAGGTAGGAGCGAAGTAAGGTTGGGGGATTGTAAATATCAAATCGATGTTTGCGAAATTCAAATCAGAGTTATGAAATTCCAAATTCTAAAATTGCCACATTAAACTTTTTAAAAGTCGAAGACTTTTAAAAAGTGGTAAAATCTAAAATCTAAAATCTAAAATCTAAAATCTAAAATCTAAAATCTAAAATCTAAAATCTAAAATCTAAAATCTAAAATCTAAAATCTAAAATCTAAAATCTAAAATCTAAAATCTAA